>Ga0210384_10003158_pt1 | contig 19378 bp, 18 predicted proteins | sample IncBWH2MmetaG_FD_160574 | JGI IMG/M metagenome (GOLD analysis project Ga0210384, IMG submission 160574) | Forest soil microbial communities from Barre Woods Harvard Forest LTER site, Petersham, Massachusetts, United States - Inc-BW-H-2-M | ecosystem: Environmental > Terrestrial > Soil >...
CAAGCGAACTGGCCAAAGATCTGCAGTCCCTTGAACGGTTCCGCCGTGAAGCCCGCGCCGCTTCTGCCCTGAACCACCCGAACATCTGCACCATACACGAGATTGGCAAGAACGGCGATCAGTCGTTCCTGGTGATGGAATACCTCGACGGCGTGACTTTGAAGCACCGCATCGCGGGCCGGCCGCTCGATACCGAACTGATTCTCTCCCTTGGCATCGAAATCGCCGATGCCCTCGATGCCGCACACGCAGCCGGGATCGTCCACCGCGATATTAAACCAGCCAACATCTTCATCACGAAGCGCGGCCACGCCAAAGTTTTGGACTTCGGGCTGGCAAAGATAACTTATGCCATCGGCAGCCCGGAATCTCCGACACGGCAGGAAACCGCCACATTACAAGAACACCTGACCAGCCTTCAGTGCAGTCGGCACGATTGCCTACATGTCGCCTGAGCAAGTCCGAGCCAAAGAGCTCGACGCACGCACGGACCTGTTTTCTTTCGGGGCCGTGCTCTACGAGATGGCAACCGGAGCACTTCCATTTCTGGGTGAAAGTTCCGGGGTCATCTTTGAAGCCATCCTGAATCGCAGGCCGTTAGCGCCGGTGCGATTCAATGCCACGGTAACCGAATAGTTTCTTACATTCGTCACGTAGAAAACCACCGATGACAGGTATAGAGTGATTGCCCTTCTCGAAGACCAGTCGGCAGGGGATGAGGCAGGCTCGCCACTTGTATTCTTCCGTCCCGCGCGTTCGGCCATAAGCGGCGATGTCTTCCTGCGAGACTCCGTATACGACGGCACCGATTCTCGCCCAGACGCAGGCACCCGCGCACATCGCGCAGGGTTCGTGCGTGGTGTAGAGCACGAACTCGGTCAGGTAGCGGCCATAACCGCTCGATACGTATTTGAGCGTTTCCAACTCCACATGCTTGATGCTTGATCCTGAAGTCTTTACCCGGTTCCCTGCGCTGGCAATGACGACTTCGCGCCCGTCCGTTACGCGGGTGACGACAGCGCCGATGGCATAATCGCCTCGGTCACGGGCACGCTTGGCTTCCGCGATTGCCAACTGCATGAACTTCTTCTTGGGCTTGTAGGAAGCCGCGATCATGCAGGGATCATATCGCACCGCGACGATTGTTGAGACTCGAAACCTGTTCCTCGGTCGGCTGCGGCACCGCGTCTGGATGGTCGAGGAGGAAGACCGTGACCGTGCTCGTAGGGCTGCGTCCCGACATTCATCGCCCGATGAACACGGGCGCTCGGTTTTTCCCAATCGACCTGTCCGGGTGTGACCTCAACGCGGTGGCTCTCGCCGCCGTCACCGTACTCAATGGAGAGGGGATCGCCTCCCAAGACCACTGCCACTCTTTGAAAATGGATCGCGATGCCACGGCAGAGCCTCTGCCCAGTGCGAGACGAAGACGACGCACCATCGTGGTTCCGTGATGAAACACGATTTCGTCTGTCATTGCGATCCCTACGCCACCTCTGCGCCCACGCTGCAATGTGTGCCTTCGGAATCAACGAACTGCGCCAGCACCCCGCCGAAATCCTGCTTCTTGGGAGGCATGCTAAACAGAACGCCCTTGGCGCTCATGTCCCGGTAGAAAGCCTCGACATCGCCAACGGTAAAGCCCAACTCAACCTTCCCAGCGGGATTCTTTTCGGAAGCCGGATGCAGCGCGAGAGTGGTTTCGCCGGTCACGAACTCGCTCCAGCCGGGCGACTCGAACTTCAGTTGGAGACCAAGCACGTCGCGGTGGAACTTCACGGCTTTGCCCATGTCAGCCACGAACTTGATAACGTATCTAAGCTGTGCTCCTTGCATTCGTCACCCCCCAGAATTAATCGAGTGCCAATGTTCGAGCTTGGTACTCAGGAGACGGCTTGTCAAGCGTTGTCCCGATCTGCGACTCCGAGTCGCCTCCGTCGCACAGTTCGTGTTGCATTGACGCGCTGGGCTACAGGGTTGAGAATGGCGCAATCAACCTAAGAAAGGAGGAGTCGCATGTCTGAAGCGAACAAGTCATTGGTACGTCGCCTGATCGAGGAGGCGGTCAACAAGGGCAACTTCGGCGCCGTGGATGAGATTCTCTCGACCGACTACGTGTATTCGGAACCCACGGTAGGGGAGAGACGGGGCAGAGCCGGTTTCAAAGAGTTGGTCACCATGTACCGCAAGGCGTTCCCTGATCTCACTATGACGATTGAGGACCAGATTGCCGAAGGAGACAAAGTGGTCACGCGGATGAGCGGAAGCGGAACGCATCGCGGTGAACTCCTTGGCACGGCACCGACCGGGAAGCACGCGAGCGGAGTGCGATGCGTTTTTGTGACCCGCATCGCGAACGGCAAGGTGGTCGAGGACACAGTGGTCTACGATACCTTGGGAATGCTACGGCAATTGGGCGTGGTGCCCACACCTGTTGCAAAAGCTGCATAATAGAGGTAGGTGTGCCCTCTCGGAGCGCAAGCCAGTCGCGCACGCGAAAGCGGCATCAGTTCGGTTTTTCCAATTCTTCGCCCTCGAAAGAGGGCTTTTTTGTCGAAGCGATCACCAAGACAAGGCTCTATCTTGATCTTACCTGCGCTGCGATCCGCCTTGGGCAAGAGCTTGCGCTTCTCGTAGAATCGGATCGCGTCTACGGTGAGGGAGCTGCGTTTCGCGACCTCGCCGATCTGCATCGCCGTGCTCTCAGTTTGGTGATTGGTCGCCATGACAGAATCATACAATCTGGAGTGCAGTCCAGAGTCAAGAGGGCAACGATTACGCTTTCTAATCTGGCGAATGACAGGCGTCGAGCCGAAGCGGTCGCCGTTCTCAGCGAACCATCGGTACACGCCCTAAACGATGTGCCCCATGAGTCGAAAAGAGTTGAGGGGCGCTTTCGTCTCCTTCAGAACGAGGTTCTATGTGACGACGGTCTTCGCCTTCTGTTGCGTCAGTTCCGATTCCGCTTGCAGCCAATCATCTAGTTCGTGACCCTCTCTCCCGCGTTGCTCGTACAGCCCGTAGCGCGAAGGCGAATTTGCTCTTGAAGGTCTGGTGTTGATTGGGTCACTTTTGTTGGCGTTTGATTTGGAATAGCTGTGGGGCTGTGTGTTTCATTGTGAGGTACTCCTTTCTTGGGAAACGTGAACAAAGGGGCGGTTTACTTCTTTGAAGTCGAGTACACGACCGCTGTAAAGGGCTTGCCACACTCCAAGCAACGGGCTTTCAGTCGAGACGTAATCAATCCGCAATTCGGACACATCCTTTGTGATCCAAATCCCGCGACCTGAAGTTTCGACTTGCGCATCCACTGGAGCAGCAGGGTCATGAACAGCACGATCAGCAGACCAAGGAAAATGCTGGTTGCGCTCATAAAGACCATAAAGAGACCTTTCTTGGCGAGTCCTGCGTCTACCGAGTAGGCTCAGGGTGAGAAACGAACGGGAGGCGAGATAAGCCGCCTCCCATTTCTCTCGCTGAACTACTGGGTCTTACGCGGCCTTGCCCTGAATCTTGGCTTCGAGCGTCTTCTCGCTGCCAACATTCACTTTGATCTGCTTAGGCTTGGCTTCCGCCTTCTTCGCGAGTTTGATCTTCAACACCCCCTTGTCATAGTGGGCGGTCACTTGCCCCGGGTCCACTGAACTCGGCAGCGTGAACGACCGGGTGAAGCTTCCGTATTGCCGCTCGACGCGACGAAAGTTCTCCTCTTTCTCTTCCTTCTCGATCTTGCGCTCGCCATGGACGGTGAGGGTGGTGTTCTCGACGCGGACATCAATGTCTTTTTCGTCGATGCCGGGGACCTCAAGCTTCAGAGTAATGTTGTGCTCGTCTTCGTAGATGTCCACGGGCGGTGCGAAGCTGGTGGTTGTTAACGCCTCTTCCGGCTCTTCGGGGCTATAGGACTCACGGAACAGACGGTTCATGCGGTTCATGCGGTCTTGCATGGTGGCCAAGTCACGGAAAGGCTCCCAACGGGTCAATAGGGTCATAACGTAGTTCCTCCTTGGAGGTAATCTAAGAGGAAAAACTTCAGATGGGCTGACTTAGTTCAGAGGACCTGAAAGAGTAAGGAGAGGTAGCTTGCTCAACTACAAGGCTAGGCTTCGGCGCACCCGTTGTCAAATGGCGGCGAGGGTCGGCAGTCTCGCGATGGATGAGGCGACGGCGTAGGGACAACTGGGGCGGGCGTGAGGGCAAACGTCGCCGATCCCGTGACCGATGCCAAAGCCGCGAAATCTGAGGCGATGACCATTGGGCAAACCGCTGCGTTCGATGCCAGGAGCAATGCGAACATGGCGCTTTGGGTGAGAGTGTGAATTCACTGCTTCTACTACTGACCAGTGGGTCTACTCAGGCCTCTACTCTTTATCTGTCCGAGGTGGAGAACAGAACGTGATCTATATCCATTCCCTCGGCCGGGCCTCCCGGTACTACCCGGAGCGGGTTGCTCTTGCTCCAGACGGGACGCGCTTAACTTTTCGGGAGCTAGACGATCGTGTTGCTGACGTTGCGGCCGCGCTAAGCAGACTCGGTTTTGAAACCGGCGATCGGCTCGCGCTTCTGCTTCCGAACGGACCGGAATACATCGAACTGGTGTACGCGTGCAGTTGGCTGGGAGTCATCGCGGTTCCCCTGAACACGCGGCTCTCAGCAGTGGAAATCGATCGCATCCTCGCGGACGCAAGCCCGCGTGGTCTAGTGCGGCACTCATCTCTGCCGGTCCCAACAGTACGCCTCTCCTTGCAGCGGGTGTTTGACCAAGAGCCCTGGGAGGTTCGGAACGATCCCCATCCCAAGGTGCATTACGATCCGGAAGCGATTCTCGCTCTCATCTATACAAGCGGGACAACAGGCCGGCCGAAGGGCGTAATACTGTCTCACGCAAATGTCTTCGCGAACGTCCACAACTTCAACTATTGGATGCGATACAGAGAAGGCGGAGTCTATCTTCACGCAGCGCCAATCTTCCACATTGCTGACTTTCCCGCCATGTTCGCAGCCCCGGCTTTCGGTGCGTATCAAGTCACAAGTCCGAAGTTTAATCCACAAACCTTCTGCGAGACCGTCGAACGCGAACGCGTGAGTCACACGGTTTTGGTGCCGACCATGATCAATCTGCTGACCCAATTCTCGGAGGCTAAGAAATATGACTTGAGTAGCCTTGAGGTACTGGCTTACGGCGGATCTCCCATCGCACCGGAACTTATCCATCGGACGAAATCTCTTTTGCCGACGCTCAAACTGGTTCAAGTCTACGGATTGAGCGAAACGGGTTTTCTCACGGGCCTGCAGAACCAGGAGCACACTGACGACAGGCTCTTGTCCTGTGGGAGACCTTGCCCTGGAATCGATGTGCAAGTTGTGGACGAGTCAGGGAAGCAAGTCGAGGCTGGGCATCATGGTGAATTAGTGGTTCGGGGCGCGAATGTCATGCGAGGCTACTGGAACAATCCGGAAGAAACCGCGATTGCATTCCGAGATGGGCTGTTTCGCACAGGAGACATCGGCTATCAAGATGCGCCGGGATATTTCTACATCCTGGACCGCCTGAAGGACATGATTGTCACGGGCGGAGAAAATGTCTACTCCGGTGAGGTCGAGGCGGTTATTTATGCGCACCCGGCAATTCTCGAAGTGGCGGTCTTCGGAATCCCCGACCCACAGTGGGGCGAACTGGTGATGGCGTGCGTTGTGCTTAAACCGGGAAACACTCTGACCATCGATGACCTGATCGCGCATTGCCGACGAACGCTGGCCAATTACAAGATTCCACGCCGCATCGAGTTCTCAGAGACTGAGCTGCCGAAGAGCGGCTCTGGCAAGGTATTGAAGAGAATTCTGCGTGAACGGTTCTGGGCTCACCAAGCACGGACAGTGAGTTGAGGAACAGGTGGGCATAAATCTCGACACTTGTCGATGATTGGTAACAGCTCCATGAGTCTTAGAAGCCGCAGTTCAAAGAACTAGCAGAAGTAGCAAGAGCCCAAGGACTCGACACTCCGCGTGCTCAACTCAAAGGCTTCAGATCGCCCAGCATCGTCGGGATCAGCTCGGATACCGTAGGATGGATATGCACCGCGCGCTGAATAGTGGTGAACGGTGCTCGTGCGTACATGATGTCCAGAATGCAGTGGATTGCCTCGTCGCCGCCTGTCCCCAGAATCGCCGCGCCTAGGATCTGCTTGGTACCGGCGTCAGAAGTTATCCAGAAACGGCCTTCTACGAAGTCTGCCTCACGTTCACGTCGGCGACGGAGATCAGCAGGTGTCCAACCTCGCTGTGCGCAATCCCCAAAGGTCTCGGCAACGATTTTGCAGGAGCAAATCCATGAGAACAAAGGCAGTTGGTGCCTATCAGAAGTAGATTCCAAACCCCCGATAGACCCCCAATAAGAATGATAGGAGATGGGACTGCATGGAGAGGAGTTTTGTAGGGTCAAGAAAAAGAAGGAGTTTTGGTTGCGGGGGGTGGATTTGAACCACCGACCTTTGGGTTATGAGCGTATCGGTAGTCGGTAACTTACTGAATTTACGGGCACGAGTGGCGCTTCAAGAACTCCTAAAACACGGCCGGGAACAGTTAATGGGGGTCTAAAAGGGGTCTAGAACTTTCTCTAAGTAAATTGTCGCGTTCCGTGGCCGGCGGTCCGCAATGATCTCACCCTGGTCCGGAGCTTGGACGAAAGCCTATGTTTGAGAGCTATGGTTTCTGGCCTCGGAGGCTCATCATGCCACCATCCACTCCTATCGAGAAGGGCACAGTAGTGCGAGGTCTCGGCGAGATCGCACTCCGGGTTAACAACTTGGATGTTATGAAGAAGTTCTACGAGGAGGTTATCAATTTGCCTCTGATGACGCGAGTTTCAAACTGCGCGTTCTTCAAGATTGCGGACGGTTATGGCGGCCACACTGCATTGGCGGTCTCTCTACGTAACCGATCCCGAGGGAAATCAAGTGGTACTTGTCTGCCCCGACGGCAGCGTCTAACGCGGTTGCATAGGCAAGTCCACATAAGACCCCAGCCCGCTCTGTCGATAAACGGTCCAAGTTACGTCGCCCGCCGGTGGGCACCTCCGGAAAGTCTCTGCGTCCGCTCCTGCGAGGGCAACGCGAATCTCGTGGCCTTTTCGCAAGAGGACGGATATCGGCCACATTCGGATCTTTAATTCGGCCGGTTTTCCAGGGACAAGCGACTGGGCGTCGTGGCGGGAATTGCTGGGCGACGGGTCAGGCAAATTGTATGCACCTCCATTTCGACCTATTTCTTTGCGACTGACCGCTCGCAGTTCTCCCTCATCGATATAGGTGACGTGACGGTCGGGGGCGACGTCTTCCAGGTACGCGAAAAATGCCCCGTCTGTTGCCGTGGAAGCCACTTCGACGACCACCACAGGCGAACCCGAAATCTCCACATCCGTAGCCAGCGGAGCGCCCGTATATGCGAGAAGTTTGCCGTCTTCGCCGGAGCGGTCGGGATAGAGAATGTCGAGGCCCATTTCCGTCATCCAGCGATTATTCTCGCCAGTGGATGCTGTGAAGTTGACTGGATAAGTATCGTTGGCAGAGGCGGCCACAGGCGGCGCTGCGCTCAGAGCATGACTTTCTGCGAAATAGAGCCGGTTGGCACCGTCGAATCCTTGGGGTGGCCAAACTTTTGTGTCGTGCCACTGGCCCTCACCCATGGTGAAGTAATGGATGCCGGATTCGACCGGGGCCGACGCCTCAGAACGAAGCAAGCTGTCGAAGAACTCCGCCATCATACGGTACTGGTGCTCGACTGTGGGCTCCGCTGGAGAGTGCTGAGCGGGAGTGAGAAAAGGATCGTCGTTAAAGTCCGTGTTGTGTGAAAAGGGACCGATGATGAGTTGCTGCGGATTCTTGAAGGTGAAATAACGCGAGAGTGCGCCCTCACAGACGTCGGCGTCCAGCCAACTGCACCACACTTGCATCGCGGCATCTGACGACTCAATCTGTGCGCGATGTCCGGAAACGCTCAGTTCCGCAAGAGTTGTGGGCGCTCCCTCGCGTAGGGGGATCGCATCATCCCGAAACTCGATTCGCTGTAGTTGCTCGGTTGGATACCGGTTATGCCGCTGGGCTAGTATTTGAGCAAGCTGCTTTCCATCCGAATCCGCGTCTACGCGCTTAATACCCCGCACGAATCGCCCTGCCCACCAGCAGCGAAGACCGCTCAATCCCTTGGTCACGCAGACGTCGCCGTGGTCAAACTCATTGATTGCCTCGCTCCAGGACTGCACAAACTTCTCGTTATAGATCCCTCCAGGGAAGATGAGCATTCCAACATCAAACTGACTGGAGAAGGCAGCAACAGCTTTGAGTGCAGGTGGGTTCGTTACGGCTGTAAACTCGGCCGTCGCTCCCTCATACGAGTTTCCAAAGGTTCCAACCCGGCCATTGGACCACGGCTGGATCGCGGTCCAGTTGACCAGTTCACCCAGATCGGAAATCAGTTCCTTGGAAAACTCCGTTTCGCGATGACCGCTGCTGGCGCCGCTTCCGCGCGTGTCGGCGACGACAACCACAAAGTGGCGCTGATTCAGATAATCGGTCTGCTCGTCGCCGGGGCCGTGCGGGCTACTCCGCTTGAAAGCCACTGCCAGCCGGAATGCCCAGCCGAACTGTCCGTCACGTCCGTAGCGCGTAGTGCGGAGCAGTACCGGCAGACGCTGCCCAGCCTGATAGTCCTGGGGAAACCAGACGTCGACAGCAATCTGCACTCCGTCACGCATCTTGATGTATAAAGCGGTGTCCCGGTGGATTCCCGCAGGAGTCTTCTCTTCTCCCGGAAGGTTTGTAACCGTGGCCAGAAGTCCAAGTATGCTCGCGATCAACGCAGCCAACCCTAGGAGCCCGAACACGATGCGCTTCAGCCATCGTGACATGCGAACCTCCTTAATCGCCGGAACGACGGTGAATATCAACGATTCGGTATTTCCTCGGAAGTTCCTTTCGACTGCAACGCGCCATGCACTCTAAAGCAACAGACAACGGGGAGCGCTTCAAGTAATCACCTTGGCGGCCGCCGCCTTCCCCAGCCGGCCCACAGAGTGGGAGAAATTGTCAGGAAGTCTGGTGCTTTCAGTCGAGCGAGATCTTCCTCGAACTCGTCTTCAGTGATGTAACCAGCTTTGATCATGTCTGCGCGAAGCTGCTGGAAATTTGCCCGCATAAGAGAGGTGCCCGCCGACTCGCTCTGCCACATAAACATGCGGGCCTCTGCGCCGGTTGCGACTAACCCGCGGGCTCGCAGGCGTCCGAGTAACAATCGTCCGCAGCGTCTTTCGACCCCACGATCTTCTACAAGGCGCATCATCGCAAGCTGAGTCTTGAGAAGGACCTCTCCGGGATGCGCAATGGGATCCGCAAGGAGAGAAGCGGAATCAAATTCTTCGTCCACCAGCCACCCTCCCGGTTTGAGAGCAGCAATCATTCGGCGTAGCGCTTTATCCCGTTCCGGCAGGTGCAAAAGGACGAGGCGACTGTGCACAACATCAAATGCGCTCTCGGGCAATGGGTCGGTGGCAATGTTGTGGCGCCGAACCTCCACATTCGGCAGCTTCAGAGGTTCAAGAAACCTTGTATCAATATCGGTAACGAGCACGCTTCCCGTGGGACCCACGCGACCGCTCAGCCATGAAGCGATCGACCCATTGCCTCCTCCGATCTCCAAGCAGTGCCAGCCCTGATCGACGCCACGCTCGCTGAGATGACGAATCGTGTCGGGATCGAAAATTTCCGAGAGCGCCCTGAATCGAGCGCCGGCTTGCTCAGACGCATTGTCAAAGACGTAATCTGGAGAGATCGAACATTCAGCATGCCCTGTTTCCATGTTGTGCCCTCTTTCTTTGGCTCCAATGTTGCTATGGCTTCAGGAACGCCAGCAATTCGGTCAGTGTCTCGTCCGGTGTTTCTTCCGGCAAGAAGTGCCTCCCCGGCAAAGGTTTGCCGCTCACCTTGGCGGCGCGTTCCCGCCAAACGGCCAGCACGTCAAACAACCGGTGGACCGCTCCGCGCTCACCCCAGAGGACAAGCAGCGGGCAAATAATCTTGCGGTTCAGATCCTCTTCGTCGTGTTTTATATCGATGGAAGCACCGGCCCGGTAGTCCTCACAAGTCGCGTGTATCGCACGTGGGTCGCGGAAGCAGCGTAGATACTCGGCGAATGCTTTCTCGCCCATCCAGCTTGGTATCTTCCCGCTAGACATGTCTCGGAACATCATGTACTTGAGGTAAAACTCGACATTGTCTCCGATGAGAGTCTCTGGAAAGGGGAACGGCTGAACCAGAAAGAACCAATGGTAGAACGCCGTGGCTATCTCGTTGTTGACCTTGTGCAAGAGCGTGTAGGTGGGCACGATGTCGAGCACTACTAGTTTGGTGATTCGATCGGGGTAGTCGAGAGCCAAACGGTGCCCAACGCGGCCACCACGGTCGTGTCCGACTACAGCAAATCGGTCAAACCCAAAATGCTGCATCACCTCTATTTGATCGAACGCCATGCTGCGTTTCGAATAGTTGGAATGGTTTTCACCATCCGCGGGTGTGCTGCTGTCGCCGTATCCACGCAGGTCGGCGGCGACCACAGTGAATTCCCTGGCCAGCTGGGGTGCGATTTTGTGCCACATGACGTGGGTCTCCGGGTTGCCATGCAAGAGCAGCACGGGCGAACCTTGGCCGCCCGACACTACGTTGATCGTTGCACCCGTGGTCTGCACTTTCGAGGGCTTAAATCCATCAAACATTCCTGCCGACATGCTCACAGATGGCTGCGATTGGCCTTTCATGCGACTTGCCAGTGCGACTCCTCCGATGATTCCAGCAGCCCTCGTGAGGAAGCCACGCCGATCACTCTTTCGGATTCCATGGTGCGATTCGCTTTCTCGGAGAGTTGAATTTGACACGATTCTGACCTCCGCCTGATTCGCACCCCTAACGCGACACCTGCGCAGCCTCGTTCCAGGGAGGCCTTTAGTCTGGCAGTTGGGGGTGTTTTGGTTCAGGGAGCCAGAAACTCCCTATTAGAGACACGGTATAGGCCAGGACGGCAATCGTACCCGCTGCATATGCCATTCGACTCGCCGCTCCGCTAGCTGGGATGATATTGGCAAGTTGCGTTGTTAACAGCGCAGCGGATGCGCCAAAAACTCTGCCCCCCAAGTTGGCGGCGAAGCTTTCGCCCGTCCCCCGCAAGTGTGTCGGGTAGACCCAGGGTAAATAGTTCCAGAGGAAGCTGAATGAGCCATTCATGCAAACGGCAGCAAGGAAAACGCCGCTCTTCAGCAACACCAGACTATGCGTCGCAGCGAAGAAATATACCCAAGCGAACACCGCCAGGCCGGGAACGAGGCCAAGACGCAACAGGCGCCTCTGCGTTGCGATCCTTATGACCAAGAGCGGGAACAGTAGTCGGCCTGCAATCGTACCGAGTTCTGCTAGCGACTGGACACCGCCTACCGTCTGCTCAACATGGCGAGCCGCCAAGCCATGCAATTCAGGAAGCCCGGGAACAATATGGGGCGTTTGTTGCAATACACCATAGGGCACGGCATAAAAGCACGCTGCCAGCAGCGTTGCCACCAAGGTGGTCTTTTTCAGTGCCGGGCTAAAAAGCTCCGCAATGCTCGGGCGCTTCAGGGTGCCTTTGGACTTTTTCTCCTTCCAGAGCGGCGATTCAGGTAAGAAGGGGCGAACCAGAATGAGTGGAATCGCCGGTAACAAGCCGCCAAGCACCGCGTAGCGCCAAGCGTCATGGCCGGAATGGATCGACGGCAGTCGCTCCGCGTATGTGACCGCGAGATAGTATGCTCCGGTGGCCAGAAGGCCCCCCAGGCCGACCGCGCTCTGGGTATAGCCCAACACGGATTCTCGCTGTTTCGGATTAGGGAACAGTTCCGCGAGCCAGGCAATCGCCGCCACATATTCGACGCACACACCAATAGACGTGAGGCACCGGAAAATTAGGAACTGCGTCAGCGTGCTGGAATAACTGGCTGCGCATGCCGAAAAGGCGTACAGAAGGATGCTCCAGACAAGCACTCGCCGGCGACCGAAAATGTCGGTTAGATAGCCGCCCAAGAGGCCGAAGCAGCCACCAGTCACCGCGGGGACGGAGAACAGCAACCCCACCCATAGGTTAAATGCTGGAGTTCCTGGCTTAAGCCCTCCGACCGTGACCAGCGCCGGTCGAACGACCACCGAGAGCACAACCATTTCATAAAGGTCGAACGCAAACCCTAAGGCCGCGACCGTACAAATAAGCCTCTGGAGCGCGGTCAACCGGTGGGGCTTTGAAGCGAGCGCTGGAATCGCGAGGCCATCTACAGGTATGTGAGCATTGTGCGCCAGTTCTGCCACGGACGCCTCCCCTGGATGCTCTTCGGAAGTTGTCACCCTCGGCCCCGATAGTGGGCTATTTAACCCCCGTGGGGGGTTATGATACAAGTTGTAAGAATTCAATAATTGTTAAGAATTCATCACTAATGAATTTTACGTCGCGACAACTCCAAGCCTTCTCGCTGGTGGCGTGAATTTTTCTCGGGCTGCGGAAGCACTCTTCATAACCCCGTCGGGCTTGAGTCTTCTGATACGAGAGTTGGAATCCCAGCTCGGGTTCCGGCTGTTTGATAGAACCACGCGCCATGTCGTGCTCACAGCATATGGTCACGAACTGCTGCCTATTGCACAGAAGAGCTTGGCAGACGTGGAAGGTGCGGTGTCACGCATCGGACGTACGGCGACTGAGAGCAGCCGGACGTTGTCGGTTGGGGCGTCTCCTCTCATCGCCGCCAATGTTCTGCCCCAGGCGATTAAGGAGTTTCGGACTCATCGGCCAGACCTGCGGATTCAATTGCTTGATTGCGAACCTGCTTCCATCATCCCGATGGTCGAGTCAGGAAAAGTCGACATAGGCTTGCGTGTGCTATACAAGCCCCTTCCCGGCCTTCGGCGTACGCCGTTATTTCGCTTCTGCCTGATGGTAGTTCGTACCGATAGCGATCCCGCCTTTCGGCGCGCATCGACCACCTGGTCCGCATTGAAGGGAGAGAGACTGATTTCGCTCGTGCCTACGAACGAGATTCAGCAACTCATAAATAAACATCTGGCGCAAGCAGGCATTGGCGGTCAGCCCAATGGCGTTATCCACTACGTTGACACGCTGCTCGCCATAGTAGAAGCAGGCGAGGGTAGCGGGATTGTTCCCTCCTGGGCTTTGGCGGCCTGCCGGAACAGAAATGTTGTAATGAGCCGGCTGATCAATCCGGTTGTGAATTTGGATTTTTATCAGATCAGCGATCGGGGTAAGCAACTTCCACCGGGCGCGAACGATTTTACATCTTTCCTGCAGAGCTATATCGCCAGATGGGCCGGGCGGGCGGGCATTCTGTAGCGGGTAGTTCCGGGTTGTTCGCCATGGCGGGTCGTTCGCGATCGGGGACAGGCAACCGAACACCGACAATCTGACTCTTGACCGCATTGTGGCGATTTTCACAGCCGACCTACGGCATCGGAGGGTGGATTTCCAGGTGCCTTCCGATCCGTTGGCCGACACCGCGTGGATTCTTCTGCTGCAGCGCATTTATGCTGGCCCAACCGATTCCGATGGGAAGCAATAAGGCATTCAGGATAAGCGGCCTGCCATCGATAAGGTGATCGAGTATCCTTATGCCGCATCATCGCCTGCCTCTAAACAGCCGATGAGCAAATCGTAATGTTGGAGAAACGGGCCCCGAGAACGGCCTCCAACAAAACCAAGTCCGCTACATTGAAGTGGCCGACCGCCACGCCTCTTTTTCCAATCGGTCAGGACATCTCGTAGTGCAGCCACAATCGTGTTCTCCTCAAGGACGAGAACCGCCGTTTAGCGCGTCCGTCACGAGCCGCAATTTGCCTTTCATTGTGAAGCCGCACGTCGTTCTCCGACCGTGTCGAGCGGGATCGATTCAAAGTACTTTGGCACAATCACCCTCGTTTTCGGTGAGGCCGCCACGATCTCCTGCACGAAAGACTGGAGAGCTTCGAGAGCCGGCTGTTGAGAAGCCTCAAAAGGTGCCAGAAAGTTGTCCCAATGTGTCGGGAGAACGATGGCTGGATAATGTAGGTCGCGCATCAGGCGGCCGCTGTAGTCGTAGATTTCCTTTCGGGAAGCACCAGCCCCAATCAATGCGACGTCTGGCTCCAGTCCAACCATCTCACGTTCGATGAAGTTCATGCCGCCAAACGCGAGAATTTGATGACCGTGAAGACGAATCAGGTAGGCAAGAGTGCCTCCCTCAGGGTGGATCTGTTCCATGGTCAAAGGTGCTTTCATTCCAGCCGGTGCAGTTGCGGAACTAAAGTAGTGTTTGTGATCCAGGGGGCTGTGAATGCTGGGAATGACTTTCAGAGAGAAGGAACTGAACTGGTAGTCCTCTCCGCCACGCACGGTAAGCAACTGTTCTTCAGGCACGCTGTAGGCTCGCAGCACATTTTCGGTGCTCTCGGTTCCGATCACAGCGGCGCCCGTTTTGCGCGCGATGTGAGGAACATCCAGGACATGGTCGTAATGTGTGTGAGTAACGAGAATAAAATCTGCTCGTTGAATGTGCGAATCGATGGCTGCAACGTCCGGCGAGGCAACGTCATTCCACTGATACGCCCGGCGCGTGTCTCCAGGCATGGAGCGGCCCGAGCCTCCTCCCGGTGGCGCCGGTCCATTGATACGCGACAGATATGGATCGATCAGAATAACGGTGGTTCCATCGGTGATTTCCCAGCCCGCGGTTCCCAAGTATTTGAGGACGACCTGATTGCTATTTCCTGCGCTGCGTTCGTCCTGAGCCGCTAGAGCTCCGAGCAGAGTCACCACAAATACAAATCCCACGATCCCAGATTTCACCATTTGGAATGCACCTCCAGGCCGAACACCAATGTGACAGGCAGGCATTCTAATCAACTAAACTACGCCCCGGCATCGCAACACTCTTTACTCGTTTTTCTGCGGCTGGTCCAATCAATTTCCAAAAACGTCGTTGTGCGCAAGCCCCAAAGGTCTCGCGACGATGCTGCACGAGTAAATCTGTGCGAACAAAGAGAGTTGGCTCCAGGCAGCGGTAAACTCCAAACCCCCGATAGACCCCCTATAAGAAGGATAGGACGTCGTAGTGCTCGAACAGGAGTGTTTGTAGAGTTAAGAAAAAGAAGGAGTTTTGGTTGCGGGGGGTGGATTTGTTCCCCAGTGCCCTCTTGATTCCACGTAAGTTATTGATTTCACGAGTGGCGAGAGCGCCAACAAAGGCGAGAACGGCGATTTGGTCATTCAGTTTTCATTCAGATTTTTTCCACAGTGGCTCAAGCCCGCGAACCAAAATAATTATTACCAGGGTTTTTAGCCGACTCCGGATTCGTCGCTCGCCAGTATTCCATTGGTTGGTTGACAGTTCAATGCGCGAGGAAGGGGCTGATTGCCAACGCATTGGCTGCTGTGAGGCTAGCAAACTGAGACCGGTGGTTCGGAGTCAACCATGCACGCACGGCTCCGGACTGCCGGTTCCCATCAATATTCCCTGAGCCCGCTTGATCCGTAGCGAGTAGGAGTTTTAGATCAGGCGGTCTATCATGCATCGCTTTGGCATCCGGTTAAGCTAGGGCAGATAGAAGCGGAGCGAGGTGTAGACCACGACGTCGCTGCCTTGGGGCGTCGTACCGATACCGCTCCATAGGTTGCGATGTATGTACACAACCTGGTTTCCCTGTTCGATCCTGCCAAACTCGCCCCGATAGAGGCGATACCAGTAACCCGCCGTCGCTTCATAGATGTTGCGATTCGCGCCGCCGCACCCATTCATCGCCACTTCGTTGGTGCAACTAGCGTAACTGACGAGAGGAGAACCGTAGCCCGCAGCGGTTCCAGTGGGTGAGATAAATGCGTCCCGGCCCGCGTATTCATCTCCGCCATATGCGTACAAATCAAGACGGCTTCTGTGGTGATATACAAATCCCCCCATGATCCTAGCTTCGCGCAATGGACGCAGCGCCCCGGTTGTCGGATTTATAGTGGCATCCGGCAGTCCGGATGAACCATAGCGTCCGATGCCTTGCCCCAGGAGGCCTTCCAGCGACACGTCCAATTTCTTGTTAGCAAACGGCATTAGCGCACCAAAGCCAAGGCCATAGCCTTCGGTGGTGTTTGTATGGCCATTGGTGGTTGCGGTTGATGCGATTCGATCCCGGAAGAACCGGCCCAAGGCTTTGATCTCGAAGTGTCCCCAGCCGGGTTCAAAAGCTACCTTCGCCAAAAGATCAGGGGCTAGGTTCGTGGAGAAACCGCTGCTGTAATTGGGCAGAAATGGCAGAAGGTTAACACCAGTTGCAGCATTCGGGCTGGTGTTCAGCCCCATGATGTTCGCAGGCACGAACGCCGCCGAATACGTAGTTTCTGGTTCCTCGACGGCAAAAGCTGTCCAGACCTTGTTGTTGAAATTCTTCGTTACGCGAAATGCTCTCTGCCGCGTCCAGGTGAAGCCAACGACATACTGGCCATCCTCCCCGCCTGGTCGTAGTTCCGCTAAACTTGCAATGCCTTGTTGGTTCGTAGTGAGGAGGGACCACGTTTGGCCAGCTGTGATAGTCCAACCTGAAGGTTTCTCGAGCTGAACCCAAAGTTGTCTCAGGCGTGGCGTCCACGAATTGCTTTCAACGTAATTGGCAGTTGGGGCTGCACCGAGAAAATCGGCTTCGACATATCCTTTCAGCTTTGTGCTCCCAGCAGTGCCCTGGACCAGCAGCGAGAGCTCTGAGTTACGTGCGCTTCCGCGGAACTCGCTCAGTTTTGCGTTCGATGATCCATTCAGGGGAATCGCTGAATAGCTGTTCGCAATATCTGCGTTTTCATTGCGAGTACGGAGCAGCATTGTTCCTTCCAGAAATCCGCCAGGTGTCAGAGTAAGCCCTTTGTAGTGGAATGATGTTGGTTCTTCGGAGCTCTTCGTCTCGCCAGGTTGTGACTGAAGGGCTTGTGTCGGATGAGTCTCGCTCTGAAGCAGGACGGGATCAGCACCGGAGTTCGTCGCTGCGATCCCTGTGGTTGTCTCCAACTCCGCAATTCGATTTTGCATTTTGGCCATCTGCAACCGCATCTCTTGGATTTGCCGCTGCAAGTCGGTGATCGTGGGATCCTGATTATCGGTTTGCGCTACGCTTCCCGCGGTCGCTATTAACATCAAGATGTTGACTGAGATAACTCTCCGACTCACGATCCTCACCTTCATACTTGCTATTAATCTGGCCGACCCCACGAAGTAATGCGGGTGGTGCCATCCGCACCAGGAGAGGTCAGTTACTCAAGTCTCACGTCACCTCGTGATCCAAAGCATCGCTGGTACAGTGACGGACAGAGCGAGTGTCGAGATCAAAAGCATCGATGCAGCCTCAGATTGGGCTGACTTATACCGCGCTGCAAAGAGCACGACAACGGTAGCCAGCGGGAAGCTGGTGCAAATCAACGCCTCGCGCGAGAACGGACTTTGGACCAGTAGTAGGCGCAGCAGGATGAACAGCATCGCGGCTTGCACGGCGACACGAGCCAGAGAGCCAGCAAGGACTCCAGCAGAAAGCCGAATTGGGTGTGCAGCCAGCACGAGCCCTACACTGAAAACCGCTACGCCCGAAGTGGCGGAGCCAATTAGCTCCAAACTGCTGGTGACGACGGAGGAAACGTGAATCTTCGCGACCACAACGGCGATTCCCAAGAGCGGTCCCCACAGCAGCGGTGATTTGAGTCCGGCTTTCAGTCCGGTGATGACCGGGTTCGAAGTCGAAGTAGCAGTCCCAGCGGCTCGGTTTCTCGCTGCGGCATCCATTTCCAGCAGCACGATCGCAAGGGGAACCGTGACATTGATAGCCAAGGCTACAAGCGCTACAGCGCCGGCACTGCTTGCGCCCAATATTGGTCCAAGAACGGCGAGACCAAATACCGGCGTGGCGGATGTGGCAAGCATCAGGCTATAAATAATCGCTGGGGTTCCGCGCAGCGACGCTATTTGTTTAAGTGCGATCCAGGCGATGACGAAGAGACCGACATGCGAAAGAATCAATGCCAGAACCAGGCGGCCTTGCCCCAATAGAAGGTCCCGAGGAATACCCGTCATGCTTACGAACAGTGCTGCGGGCAAAGCAAAGGAGAGGGCCAACTTGCTGAAACCCGCGGCTTGGTCTGCGTCAAAGGTATGGCGCTTGCCGGCCAGATAGCCCAGTGCAAGCACGAAAAATATTGGGAATAGCGCTCCCACGACGTTACTGATGTTCATACGGCACCTTTTTTGGCATTTGCCTTAACTTCTTTATGGCCTACGCGAGGGCTGTTTCTCCTTCATCTTGCTAAACCCGTGCTCGGGTGAGTCGAAGCAACTGTGTCATATTGTTCAGCTGGCGTTTGCCACATATGGGTGCACCATCTTCGCAGGATCGACCACCCGCTCGAATTCGTCTTCAGTTACCAATCCCAGCTTTAGTGCGGCCTGCTTTAGGGTGAGGTCGTTATCCAGCGCGTAGTGCGCAATTTTGGAAGCCTTGTCATATCCGATCACTGGCGAAAGTGCGGTAACCAGCATCAGGGAACGGTCCACGTATTCCTTGATCTTTTTCAGATTCGGTTTCGTGCCTTCGACCAGGAATTTGCGAAAGTTCGTGCAGCCGTCAGTGATGATGGTTACGGAGTGGGCGATGTTGAAGATGATGAGAGGTTTGTAGACATTCATTTCCAGGTACCCTCCGGCGCCACCGAATCCGACGGCTACATCGTTCGCCATGACCTGCACAGCGATCATGGTCAACGCCTCGGCCTGAGTCGGGTTCACTTTGCCCGGCATGATCGAAGAACCCGGTTCGTTTGCCGGAATGATCAATTCGGCGAAACCGGCGCGCGGACCGCATGACATCAAACGGATGTCGTTCGCGATCTTATAGAGGGAGACTGATAAGGTGCGTAGTGAGGCAGACAGCTGAACCAATGCGTCGTGTGCGCCTTGTACCGCAAATTTATTTGGCGCGCTGAGGAAAGGAAGATTGGCTAGCTTCGCGATTTCAGCTGCGGCAGCTTCGCCGAACCCAGGGGCAGCGTTGATCCCAGTCCCTACGGCAGTACCACCGAGAGCGAGTTGGTAGACACCCTTCAGGGCATCCTCGATGCGGTCGAGATTGTCGCTCAGCATGCCGACGTAACCTGACCATTCTTGACCAAGGGTGATGGGAGTCGCGTCCTGCATGTGGGTGCGGCCTATCTTGACGACGTCCTGCCATTCTTTCGACTTTGCTGCAACTGCGTCCCGCAGTGCTTCAACGGCAGGCAGAAGTCTTTGCTTGACGCTTACGGCCGCCGC
>Ga0210384_10003162_pt1 | contig 19365 bp, 16 predicted proteins | sample IncBWH2MmetaG_FD_160574 | JGI IMG/M metagenome (GOLD analysis project Ga0210384, IMG submission 160574) | Forest soil microbial communities from Barre Woods Harvard Forest LTER site, Petersham, Massachusetts, United States - Inc-BW-H-2-M | ecosystem: Environmental > Terrestrial > Soil >...
TCGCCGCCATTCTCGGTCTGCATTCCTCGACCAGACATCTGCAGCCCTTTGCACGAGTCTCGGATGCGCAGTGGCAGCTTGGTTTGCCCACGCACGCAAGCGAGGCGGATGCGATCCTGATTTTCGGCGGCGATGGAACCGTGCACCGCCATCTACCGCAACTCGTCCAACTGCAACTCCCCGTGCTGGTCGTCCCGCACGGAAGCGGCAATGACTTTGCACGCGCCTTAAGTCTTGGTGGCGTAGACGATGCGCTGGCGGCGTGGCGTCAGTTCGCCACCGTACGGCGGGCTGGCGGGGATGTCGACGACAAAAATGTTCGCCGCATCGATCTGGGCGTGATCTCAGCCGTTGCTCCACCCGGTGACACGGAGGCCGCCCCCGTACCCCACGGACGCTATTTCTGTTGTGTAGCTGGAGTGGGTCTTGATGTCGAGGCCGCACGGCGTGCTAACCAGCTTCCTCACGCCTTGCGTCGGCGGGGTGGCTATCTGTTCAGTCTTTTTTCCGCGCTACTCGGGTTCCAACCTCTGGCGGTAAAGGTCGAGGTATCGCGCGGCGATTCATCCGGCGGACTCGACACTCGACACGACGGGCCTGCAATGGTGGTCGCACTGGCCAACACTCCCACCTACGGCGGAGGCATCGTAATTGCTCCACACGCCCGGCTCGACAACGGAAAACTGGAGGTCTGCGTGGTCGGGGCCATGGCAAAAGCGCGCCTGCTGCGGCTCTTCCCTTCCGTCTATTCCGGCCGCCATCTGGACCTCCCCGAGGTCAAATACTTCCAGACGGACCGTTTAAGAATCGAAACCGAAAAACCGTCAGAGGTCTACGCCGATGGCGAGTATGTCTGCCTTACGCCGATCGAGGTGACGGTGGAGCGAGCAACGCTGAAAGTGATTGTGCCGTCGTCGCACCGGGCGTGAAAAAGAGGCGGACGCGAAGTCCGCCCCATTCGAAACTCCTGGCGCTAGCCGGGCCCCAGATACATTACGTGCACATAGGTCCCCAAACGCGTGTTGTATGCCAGGTACCATCCCACGTGGTCGGGATCCAGGTAGACCACGATGTCGTCGCTGTCCCATAGCCAGTCAGCACACGCGTCGTAATCGTACGGCGCAGCCTGAAAAAAGAATCCGCCGACGTCGAAGCGCTCGCGATTGCCGCCATGCAGCCGCCAAATATGCTGCGGCCCTATCGCTCCCGTGAAACGGCCGTGCTCCCAGGGATGATCGAGATGATAGTGGGCATCGCTCCTTCCCGTATCGTGTCCGATCCAGCGATCGTTTTCCGCGTGCACGTGGGGCGCGGGTGGATGCCCCGGCACGTCCTGGAACGTGCGGCGTTGTTCGCCCTCGGGGTGTGGATTTTGCTTGGGGGCAGCAGGGGCAGGCCCGTGCTGCGGAATGTGCCCGCCTCCCACTCCCTGCTCGTGTCCCATACCCGCTTGTGGGGCGCCGCCATGCGGCTGGCTTCTTGGTTGTCCTGCCCGTTCTTGCGCCCACAAAATGTGGGCCATGAACACGACCAGCAACGCAGCCGAAAAGCCGCTGCATTTCTTCATACAGCCTCCTTTTCGCCCCGAAGCAGATTAATACTCTACGATTTTTGAGGCTTGGAGGATATTCATGTCCAAAGAGTTGGATCACAGAACTTACTTCTTGCGCTGGCCCTTGCGGAGCGCTTCCATCACGGCGGCAACACGTTTGTCCCGGGTTTCCGGCTTTTTCGCGCCTTCGATCTCGCGCACATATTCTTTCTGATGAGTGAAAGATAGTTTCGGCCAGAACTCCTTGGCCTTGGGGTCGCCGGCGATGATCTTCTTCAGCCAGGCCGGCACCGCAACCGTCCGCTTGTCCTCGTCGAGTTGCAAGAGCACGGTGACGGTGTCTCCCGCTTTGCATTTCGCGCCGGCGCGCAGTTGGGCGTTGACCACCATCATGTGACCGTCTCCCATATTCATCAGCGAACTGCGAAAGGGAAATCCGTTGATCGTGCCCTTGACCGGCACCCGCCCCTTACGCTCGAAGACCGCGACCACGTCAAACGGCGGCTTGAGCGCCGCTACCTCGGACCCTGCCTGACCCAGAAGCTTGACCTTAAACTTGTGCTGCGTCACGCCTTTCTGTCCTCCACCACCATCTTCCCCTTCTCATCTTTCGCCACGTAAGCCCAGGGTACGTTCGCATCATGGGTAAACATGGTCAGCCACTTCTCCGGCAGGGCCTGCGCGTAGTAGCGCTTACGGCTTTCGATGGTCTCGATCGGATACAGGTCGTAGGACATTACCCAGTTCAGATCAAGGTGAACGCTGGTCGGAATCAGGTCAGAGATGTAGCAGGCAGTACGCCCGCCGCTTTGGACCAGAACGGCCTGCATGTTTCGTGTATGTCCGGGATAGACGCGCACTAATACACCGGGAACGATCTCCGCGTCCCCGCGCAGCAATTTCATCTGCCCGCTTTCGACCAGCGGATCGTAATTTTCCGTGATGTAGCTGACCGCGTCTCGCTGATTTTCGTGCGCGTGCGTCCATTCCCCTTCCTGCACATAGTATTTTGCTTTGGGAAAGGTGGCGGCAATCTGGTCGCCTTTGCGCACCGTGTTCCAGCCGCAATGATCGAAGTGCAGGTGAGTATTGATGACGATATCGACGTCTTCCGGCGCAATGCCCGCCGCGCTGAGCTCGTCCAACAAGTGAGCGGGCTGACCGTAGATCTTGACCATCTTCTCCGACAGCTTGTTGCCCGCTCCGGTTTCGATCAGCACGGTCTGAGAACCGGTACGCAATACGACGGAATTCAAGCCCAACGGCACCAGGTTGTTGGCGTCCGCCTTTACCTTGCGCTCCCACAGGGTCTTGGGGACGACGCCGAACATCCCTCCGCCATCAAGGTGGTAAATCCCGTCCGAGACGGCAGTGAGTTCGAAGTCGCCCAAGTTCATACGCTGCATGGATATTTGGCCTCGTTAAAAGCCTATCACTGGTTGCGTAGAGGCGGACGCCCTCGTCCGCCCGGCCGAGCGAAGCTCGGTCGTTTCTCCTGAACAGCTAAACACAAGGTCTCTCCACTCCGCTCACTTCGCTCTGCTCCGGTGGATGACAAGATTGTGCGGTTTTCGGCTTTTCCACTACAAACCACGTGGGGACAGCCGCCCTCGGCTGTCCAGCGGGTTGCGCAGCACCGCTTCCAGGTTTCGGGACTTCGCTCGTCTGGACAGGTGAGGACACCTGTCCCTACGTGGCTTGTGCATGGCACCGGCTCGCTGGGCCCTCCATGCTAAAATTACATCAGCCCAATGCTTCCAGACGTGCAACACCTCATGGAGCTACAGCAGGCGGACCGGGAAATACTCCGTCTCAATCAGGAAGTCGCTGCGTTGCCTAAACGGGTGGCCGCCATCGAGGAAAAGCTGGCTGGAACCAAAGCCGTGCTGGAAAAGGCCAAGGCTGCGGTCAAAGCCGACGAAGCCACCAAGCGAAAGTACGAAAGCGCCATCCAGGACCAACAGGGCAAAATATCCAAGTATCGCGACCAGTCCCTCGCTGTAAAAACCAACGAACAATACAAAGCGTTGCTGCACGAAATCCAGTTCGCCGAGCAGGACATCAAGTCCAACGAAGACAGGATTCTGGAACTGATGCTCAACGCTGACGCCCGCGACAAAGACGTGAAGGCCGCCGAGCTCGAGCTGAAAGCCGAGATGGCCGAGATCGAGAAAGAAAAAGCTGCCGCCCGCGAGCGCACCGCCGAAGACGAAAAGCTGCTGGCGGAGTGGAACGCCAAGCGCAATCAGGCCCGCGCCGGGGTGAGCGAAGACCTGCTGCGCCAGTACGAGCGCGTAGCCAAATTTCGCGGCTCGGGGATCGCCGAAGTTCGCGACCAGAAGTGCATGGGATGCCAGGTCATGTTGCGACCGCAGACCTACAACGAAGTACGCAACGGACAGATCATCGTCTGCGAATCCTGCCAGCGTGTGCTGTACTTTGATCCTGCAACCGGAGTGGCGGTAGAGCGCCCCAGCCTCAGTGCGAAGCGCCGGGCCAGGCCCAAGACCCACGTGGACAAGGCCTGGTTTTACCGGGCCGAGTACCACGATCTGGGCGAGGTTTTCTTCGCCTTTCTGAATGCGGATGGCAGCGCCAGCCGCCGGGTTTACGATGCGCACACCGGCAGAAAGATTGGCGACACCGAAAATCAGCCGGGCGACTTCAGCGCCGTGTTTGCTGAAGACATAAGATCGGGAGTGCGCCTTCACACCACGCTGGACCTGCAACAGCTTGAGGACTGGGCCTCGGAGTTGCCCATGACCGAACTCGACGAACTGCACGCCGACCTCAAAAAAGCCCTCCGCGAAGCCCCCGTCGAAACCGCAGAACACCCCGCAGCCAGCTAAGCCCGGTGTGGGGCGGACACTCTTATCCGCGGCCTTTGCGGACTTTACTTGAAATCGTAACGACGCGTCACACGAGATCTGCAAACCAAAATCAAAGTCAACAGCAACAGCGGTGGACAAGAGTGTCCGCCCCCACACCTGCCGAGGTAAGATCGGGCAATGCCCTCAAAGCCAGGCACTTCCTCGCTTCCTGTCGTAAGAATCTCGCGCCGCGGCGTGCGCCGGTTGCAGGACGGCCATGTCTGGGTCTACCGCTCCGACATCGTCTCCGCCGACGGAGTGGCTCCGGGCTCGACTGTCGGCATTAGCGATGAGCGTGGGAAATTTCTGGGGACGGCCCTTTACAGCAGCTCCTCCCAGATTGCGATCCGCATGATTTCAAGCCACCCGGTGGATGACCTCACTCGCCTGCTGCAAGACCGTATCCGGGGTGCAATCATCTACCGCGAACGTGTCGTGCGCGACACTGATGCCTATCGTGTGATCTTCAGCGAAGCCGACTTTGTTCCCGGGCTGATTGTGGATCGCTACAACGACTTGCTTTCCATCCAGGCCCTCACCCAGGCGATGGATGCGGAACCCGCCCGCGCCGTGATCGTCGCAGAACTCAGCCAGCGCTTGAAACCAGCGGCCATCGCCGAACGGGTCGATCCCCGCATTCGCGAACTGGAGCAACTGCCGGCCCGGCCCTCAGGCCTGATTCACGGAGAGAAGACCAGCACAGTTGTCACCATGAACGGAGTGCGCTTTCACTATGAGGCGCTCGAGGGCCAGAAGACTGGCTCATTCCTCGATCAGCGGGAAAACTACGCCGCAGCCGCGCGCTTCGCCCACGGCGAAGCCCTGGACGTCTTCTGCTACCAGGGCGGCTTCGCGCTCCACCTGGCCAGCTCCTGCTCCAAAGTCACTGGCGTCGACAGCTCCCGCCCGTCGCTCGAAGTGGCCGACCGCAATGCCTCGCTGAACAGCCACGAGATTGAATGGGTCGAGGCCAACGCCTTTGATCTTCTGCGCGACTATGCCGACGCCGGCCGCCGCTACGACACCATCGTCCTCGACCCGCCCGCCTTCGCCAAGAGCAAGAGCAACCTGGAAACCGCCCTGCGCGGGTACAAAGAGCTCAACCTCCGGGCGCTGAAGATGTTGCGGCCAGGGGGCATCCTGGTCAGCTGCTGCTGCTCCTATCACGTCAGCCCGGCCCAGTATCTGGATGTGTTGCGAATTTCGGCCCAGGATGTCCACAGAAATCTTCGCATCGTGGAAAACCGCGGACAGGCCAAGGACCATCCGATCCTGCTAAACATCCCCGAAACCGAGTACTTGAAGTGCATTGTGGCCTACGTAAGCAATTGAAAATAAGCCAAATATCTTTGTTGACAACAATACACTCATATTTTATGATTCGATTACGCTAATTCATAATCTAACACCTTGAATTCCGACGACTTCAAGGTTTTCTAACAGGAGGATTTGATCATGACCGTATTGACCCGCTTCTACCCCTATCGCGAGCTGAACACGTTGCAGGAACGCGTGAACCGCTTGTTCCATGAGTCGTTCAGTAGCAGTGAAGGCCGCGACGAATCGTTGGCCACCTCGAACTTTGCCCCCGCCGTTGACGTCTACGAGGACGAACACAGCGTTACGCTGAAGATCGAAGTTCCGGGCATTGACGAGAAGGACATCGACGTTCGCATCGAGAACCGCACTCTGACCGTGCACGGTGAGCGCAAGTTCGAGAAGGAAGAGAAAGAAGAGAACTACCGTCGCGTTGAGCGACAGTATGGCAGTTTTTCTCGCACCTTCACGCTGCCCAACACGGTGGACACCGAGAACGTCTCTGCTGACTACGAAAAGGGCGTGCTGAAGATCAAACTGACCAAGAAGGCCGAAGCCAAGCCCAAGCAGATCAAGGTCAACGTGGGCAGCGAAAAGACCCTGGAAGGCAAGGGTCCAGGCAAAGCCGCGTAGTTTCCCTCGATCGAGGACGGGCATCTCGCCCGTCCTGTCGAGCGTCTGTGACGGGAGGCGTATTCATTCACGCCTCCCGTTAATTTTGTAATTGGGTAATTTGAAATCCCACAAAAGTGGGCGCATGCTTAAGGCTTTCAATTACCAAATTACTCGATTGCAAAATTACTAAATGGAGTTGTTATGGCGATACGTTGGGAAAAACTAACGGTCAAGGCGCAGGAGGCGGTGCAGCGGGGCAACGACCTCGCCTCCGAGCACGGCAACCCTGAACTCTTGCCGCTACACCTGCTGGCAGCGCTGCTCGAAGACAAGGAAGGCATTATTCTTCCCGTGCTGGAGAAAATCGGCATCGGCCCGCAAGCTGTGCTGAGCGGAACTTACCGCGAGATCGAGCGTCTGCCCAAAGTCTCCGGCGGCGGAGCTGCGCAAGTCACGCTCGCGAAGGCGGCAAACGACCTGCTGGAGCGAGCGTTCAAGGAAGCTGGCAATTTTAAAGACGAATATGTTTCGACCGAGCACCTGCTGCTGGCCATCACGCAACTGAAACGTGACCCAGCCCAGGAGATTCTGGCGCGGCAAGGCGCCACCTACGATGCCATCCTGAAGGCACTGACCTCAGTGCGCGGCTCCCAGAAAGTGACGGACCAGAATCCGGAAGCCAAGTACCAGGCGCTGGAGCGATATGCCCGCGACCTGACCGAGCAGGCCCGCCGCGGAAAGCTCGACCCCGTCATCGGCCGCGACGAGGAGATCCGCCGCGTAGTGCAAGTGCTTTCCCGCCGCACCAAGAACAACCCGGTGCTGATCGGCGAGCCCGGCGTGGGCAAGACGGCGATCGTGGAAGGCCTGGCTCAACGCATCGTTTCCGGTGACGTTCCGGAAGCCCTGAAGAACAAGAGCGTAGTTTCTCTCGATCTGGGCGCCATGCTGGCGGGCGCGAAGTTTCGCGGCGAGTTTGAAGATCGTCTCAAAGCCGTCCTTAAGGACATCGAAGATTCCCAGGGCAAGACCATTCTGTTCATCGACGAACTGCACACCTTGGTCGGCGCGGGCGCAGCGGAAGGCGCGATTGACGCGTCCAACATGCTGAAGCCGGCGCTGGCCCGCGGCGAACTGCGCGCCATCGGCGCGACGACGCTCAACGAGTACCGCAAGTACATCGAAAAAGATGCCGCGCTTGAACGCCGCTTCCAAATTGTGTTCGTCGGCGAACCCAATGTCGAGGACACAATTGCCATTCTGCGGGGCCTGAAAGAGCGCTACGAAGTGCATCACGGCGTCCGCATCAAGGATTCCGCTATCGTGGCGGCAGCCACCCTGTCGCATCGCTACATCTCGGACCGGTTCCTGCCCGACAAAGCCATCGATCTGATTGACGAGGCCGCGGCCTCGCTGCGTATCCAGATCGATTCCATGCCCACCGAGATCGACCAGTTGGAGCGGCGCGCGACCCAACTCGAAATCGAGAAACAGGCACTGAAGAAGGAAAGCGACCCAAATTCCAAAGAACGATTGGGAGTCATTGAGAAAGAACTGGCGGAGCTGCGCGAGAAGTCGAACGCGCTAAAAGCCAACTGGAAGCGTGAGAAGGACTTGATTGCCCGGACCCGGACGCTGAAAGAGAAGATTGAACAGTTGAAGATCGAGGAACAGGCGGAGGAACGCAAAGGTAATTTGCAGCGCGTGGCGGAAATCCGCTACGGCCTGCTGGTTCAGGCCGAAGAAGAGCTGAAGAAGCTGACCGCGCAGATCGACGGATCATCTCAAGACAAATCCAGACCGGGTAAGGCGGCGGGCGAGGGCGCCCGCCCCACACGGATGTTGAAAGAGGAAGTGGACGAAGAAGACGTGGCCCGCATCGTCTCCAAGTGGACTGGCATTCCGGTCTCGAAGATGCTCGAAGGCGAAGTCAAGAAGCTGGTCACCATGGAAGAGCGCCTGCGCCAGCGCGTAGTCGGTCAGGATGCCGCGCTCGAACGCGTGGCCAATGCCATCCGCCGATCGCGCGCCGGCTTGAGTGATCCCAAAAAGCCGATCGGGTCTTTCATTTTTCTGGGACCGACCGGCGTTGGCAAGACCGAGTTGGCGAGAGCCCTGGCCGAGTTCCTGTTTGACGATGAGCATTCCATGGTGCGTATCGACATGTCCGAGTACATGGAGAAGCACGCGGTCTCGCGCCTGATCGGCGCGCCCCCCGGCTATGTGGGCTACGAAGAAGGCGGGCAGCTGACCGAGCAGGTGCGGCGACGTCCCTACGCGGTGGTCTTGTTCGACGAAATCGAGAAGGCGCATCCGGACGTGTTCAACGTCCTATTGCAAATGATGGACGATGGCCGCCTCACCGACGGACGAGGCCGTACGGTGGATTTCCGCAACACGGTCATCATCATGACTTCGAACATCGGGTCCGCATTTTTGCAGTCTGAAGGCACGCGTTCGGAGCAGGAATTCGACGAGGCTTCGAAACAAGTGATGAACGCGCTGCACGGCCATTTCAAACCCGAGTTTCTGAACCGCGTGGACGACATAATCGTATTTCGCCCGCTGGGCAAGGAGCAGTTGGTGAAGATCATCGAGTTGCGCCTGGAAGACGTTCGCCGTCTGCTGGCGGATCGTAAGATATCGCTCGAGCTGACCGACGCGGCCAAAGACCTGCTCTTCACCGAGGGCTTCGACCCGAACTTCGGGGCACGACCGCTGAAGCGCGCGATCCAGAAGCTGGTGCAGGACCCGCTGGCGCTGAAGATCCTCGACGGCGAGGTGCTGCATGGCGATCACCTAGTCGTAGATGCTGACAAGAAAACTGGAAAGATGATCTTCGAAGTTAGCAAGCGGGTAGGCGAGAAGGAACCGTCAAAGGCGCGCGCGTAAGGCCGGTTTCCTAGGTGTGGGGCGGACACTCTTGTCCGCCGCCTTTGACTTGGGCTTTACGCCGAATAACTCCTTCGCAGCTTGAGGAACTAGGCTCCCGCAAGATCGCAAAGCAACAATCAACTGCAAAGGCGGCGGACAAGAGTGTCCGCCCCACACGATCGCTCCGGTGCCCGCCACAACAATTGCCCAATTTCCCTTTTCGCCTTACCATCCAGTCAGTGGCTACCGCCAGAAACATTCCCGATCTGAAGCAGCGACTGGTGTCCGCGGCGCCGGTCGAGGACGATTCATCGTTTGAGTTGAAACTGCGGCCGCAGCGATTGGCAGAGTTCATCGGACAGCCCAAGGTCAAAGAAAACCTAGCCGTCGCCATTGAAGCCGCCCGATCACGCGGCGAGGCGTTGGATCACGTTTTGCTGTACGGTCCGCCCGGTCTCGGCAAGACTACTCTCGCCACCATCATCGCCAACGAACTGGCCGTGCCCTTTCAGCAGACTTCCGGTCCAACCCTGCAAATCAAGGGCGACCTCACTGCCATCCTGACCAATCTCCGCGACAAGCAAGTCCTGTTTATTGACGAAGTGCATCGCTTGCAGCCGGCGCTCGAGGAGCTCCTTTATTCGGCGCTAGAAGACTACAAGCTGGACATTATGATCGGGCAAGGGCCATCCGCGCGCACTCATACCATGGACGTGAAGCCATTCACCTTCATTGGCGCGACCACCCGCGCCGGTCTGCTATCGTCGCCACTGCGCTCGCGCTTCGGCATCGTGCTGCGGCTGGAGTTTTATACCCACGAAGATTTGCGCATTATTGTGGAGCGGTCGGCGGAGATTCTTGGAGTTGAGATCGACGACGCCGGTGCGCTTGAAATTGCCAGCCGCTCCCGTGGAACTCCCCGCATCGCCAACCGCTTGCTGCGCCGGGTGCGCGACTTTGCTCAGGTGCGCAGCGCGGGAAAAATTGACCTGCCAACTGCTCAGGCTGCATTGCAGATGCTGGAAGTCGATCGTCACGGCTTCGACGAGGTGGACCGCAAGCTGTTGCTGACCATCATCGAGAAATATCAGGGCGGACCGGTGGGCGTGAACACCCTGGCGGCGGCCCTGGCCGAGGAGCAGGACGCGATTGAAGAGATCTACGAACCGTTCCTGATCCAGATCGGGTTTCTGAATCGCACGCCGCGCGGACGCGTCGCGACCCAGTTGGCCTACGAGCATTTCGGAATCACACCGAACCGCAAGCAGAGTTCGCTATTCTAGTAGTCAGTTGTCAGTCCTCAGAACAACCAGATTCTGCTGACGACCGACGGCTGACGACCGACGACTGGCCCCTATGATTGCCCATCTGCGCGGAAAGCTGCTGGCGAAGCGTCCCAACCAGGCCATTGTTGAGACTGGCGGCGTTGGCTACGACGTCACCATCAGCATTCCTACCTACTCCGGTTTGCCTGCAGCTGGCGGCGAGGTTGCACTCCACATTCACACTCATGTGCGGGAAGACATGATTGCGCTTTACGGATTTCTGCGTCCTGCCGAGAAGACGCTGTTTGAAAAGCTGATCACCGTCAGCGGCATCGGCCCCAAGCTCGCCATAACCATTCTGAGCGGCATGGCGGCCGACGAGATGGTCAACGCCATTCGCGGCAGTGATATCGCAAGGCTCACCCGAATTCCAGGCATCGGCAAAAAAACTGCCGAGCGCATGGTCCTCGAGTTGCGAGATAAGCTGACCGTCGAAAAGGCCGGGGAGATTCCCGCGACACCCAGCATGACTCCCATCGAGGAAGACGTCCTCTCGGCATTAATGAATCTGGGATATCAACGGGCAGCGGCGGAGAAGGCCTTGGCCGCGGCCTCCAGGACCGGCAAAACGGTCCCCTTCGACGGGTTGTTCAGAGAAGCGCTGGCTGTGCTCTCGAAATAATCTTACGATGCGAAGGTTAAAAACGTCGCTACAATATTGATTACAAGCGACTTAATAATTGACGTTCTTTAGGGAGTACACGTCGGAGTACAGGAACTCGCTCTTCCCACGAAGGACAGCGGACTGGGATTATCTGGAGGTTGTTCAATGGCGTTAAGGTTCGCGGTTGACATTCGGCCACTGTTTCGCGATAGCCCTGACATCGACAGCATGAAGGAGTACGGGCTCGACCTCTCATCCTACGAAGATGTCAAAGCGCAAGCAGGCGCGATCTATGCACGTTTAGAGGACGGCAGCATGCCCTGTGATGGCCCTTGGCCGGCTAACCAGATGGAGTTGTTTAAACAATGGATGGAAGAAGGCATGGTGCCTTGAGCCCGCCAATCGGAAATCGTCGGATCTGTTTGGGATGACCGTGGCATGGATGGCGAAGGTCGAGCGTCCCTGAGGAGTCTAGTTTCAGCTTGACCTGGCAGAGATTACCGACGACTGAGTACCAAGCGGGCCGTGGGGCTATAGATGAGAGCGGTGGCAATAAAGAAGAGTAGTAGCGAGAAAACTGCAGGTTTCCAGGAGATGGGGGACGCTCAGGTGCGACAACTGTGGCGAGGCGTTCTTCATAGGCCACAATCCAGCGTCAGTGGATAAGTGGGTTGCGGAAACGCAAGCAAAGTGGCTCGAGAAGGTCCTTGCCGAAGAGCACGAGCGGGATAAGAAACACCCAGACCGAATCGAATTGCCTGGCTAGCAGCAAGTTGAAAGAGCGAAAGCCGCTGGCAGTCAAAGGGGCGCAAGTATCGTGCCCGCCAAAGATCACATCGATTGGCCCTACGTGGTCCTGCTAGTTGGACTAAATTGTGATGGTTGCGGCAGCCCTTCATCTATTGTCGGCCTGGGTCGCCTGTGTGATCTTCGCAATTTTGTGGATTGGTTTCGCGATATGGCCCAAAGGCCATCGATGATTTCCCGGCGCGCAGGAGGTGCAATGGAGCAAGAAGGGTCGCCATCAGCGCTGCCGCAGCCGTCCGCAAATTACGCCGTTCCACAATCCCCCTAAAAGCAAAGACTGCACCGGTAGTCCTCTATCGCCATGGGAAAGGAAACATCGATTACAAATTTAGACAAGTCGGTTCTCGATGACGATGCCAAGGCTCTGCACGGCATGGGCTATGCGCAGGAGCTCTCACGCCGCATGAGCGGTTTTTCGAACTTCGCGATCTCGTTTTCGCTAATTTGCGTCCTCGCGGGAAGCATCACCGCGTTCCCAAATGCTCTGTCGGCCGGTGGTCCGTTTTCCGCCACGGTCGGCTGGTTGATCGGCGGTTTCTTTGCTGTGGTCGTCGCCTGTTCGATGGGTCAGATAGCATCGGCATACCCAACCGCAGGCGGCCTTTACCATTGGTCTTCCATCCTTGGAGGGCGTGGTTGGGGCTGGACCACGGCGTGGCTCAATATTATCGCGCTCGTCTTTGTTATCGCCTCAGTAGATGTTGGCGTGTTCCAACTCTTCCGGGACATGGTCCTCGGCGGTATCTTCGGTGTTGATATCTCTGGCTGGGCGGCCACCAGCTTGGGCTTCGGTGTGTCGTTTGACGTGCGTCAGACGATAGCGGTTATTTTGATCGTGACTTCCCAAGGCCTGTTCAACCATTTTGGTATCCGCGTCACGACACTGTTGACAGATTTTTCCGGCTATTTGATCTTCGTTGTGGCTGTTGTGCTAACAGTCGTTATGTTCGCATTTGGCGCGACACATGATTTCTCGCGCATTTTTCATTTCACCAACAACACAGGTCATCCAGGCGGCGGTTTCTATCCTCAGGCGCGTGCGCCTTTCGTGGCATTCCTAGTCGGCTTGCTCTACCCGCTATATACAATCGCGGGTTACGACGCTTCCGCGAATACCTCGGAGGAGACGGTTAATGCTCGTAGTGCTGTGCCGCGAGCGATGCTGCAGGCTGTGATTTGGTCAGTGGTCTTCGGTTTCGTAATGGCGGTATCGTTCATAACCGCTATACCGGACCTTGGGGCGGCGGCTCGCGAGGGCGCGCATTCGTGGTTCTATCTCTTTAACCACTTGCCTCTGCCGAACACCCTGCGTCACTTTCTGGCGATAGGTCTCGTTCTTGGCAACTACCTCTGCGCTCTGGCAGCGGTGACCTCGACATCGCGGATGATCTACGCCTTCGCCCGCGACGACGGACTACCGTTTTCGAAAACCTTAAAATCAGTCAGCCATGCCCATCGCACGCCGGTTGCAGCGATCTGGTTCACGGCTTTCTTCTCGGTCGCTGCGATACTCTATACACCAGCTTTCGCCGCGCTCTCGGCGGCGAGCGCGGTCTTCCTCTATATTTCGTACGCAATGCCAATTGCGGCAGGCTTAGTGGCTGAGGGCAAGATCTGGAGGGAATTTGGGCCTTTTACCCTGGGGAGACTCTCCAAGCCATTCGCCGCAATCACGGTTATAGGCGTAATTGTCCTTGCCTATGCCGGCATGCAACCTCCGTTCCATGTGGTTGTCAACTACTCGATCGGAATTTTCGTGTTGCTCATGATCATTTGGTTCGGGATCGAACGCGGTCGCTTCCAAGGACCGCCAATCGGAGATGCCATCGTGAAGCGTCAGGCTGAAATCGCTAAGGTCGAGACACAGATAGGGTAGGTCGTGCAAGTGTGGTGTTCTCGACAATGATCTTCACTTACCAGGCGGAGACACACACAGTCACCTGGGTTCCTCGGGCACCGGTCACAGAAAACCCCGCGGTCGGCAGTCTAGGCACTGGCCGAGTAAACCGCATCCTCGGTCCTGACGAGGAGTCGACCGGCCCGCTAGAGCAGAGCCTGAGACAAGCCAGAAGACAAACGGAGCGGTAATGCCGAGAATGCATGGTTGAGGCCCGCAGACATCGCGCACTAACCGCCGGGGCGCCATTGGAAGTTGGGGTGGACCACCGCCAAACTTGCGTTCTACTCACCCAGCCCTCAGCGACCTCTGAAGTGTGTTGACGGATATCCCAAGCTTTTTAGCAATGTTCCCGGCGGTGAAGAACAGCCAATTGCTCGGTCCAGCACCCTGGTCGTTGCCAAAGCGTAGCGCCCACACGCGATCGTTTTGTAGTGCATGTCCACTTGCATCGCGGAGTAGGCCATCGAAATGCCCGCTGTCGACGTCGTAGACAGCAATCTGTCCGCTCCCTGCATTGCCGATGAGCAGCTGGTTGCTGAAGAACCCGAAATTCGCCGGTGCGATCGCAACCCCGCAGGGCGCATTGAGCCACGGCCCCTGCTCCGATCTCTGTAGCCGCTTGCCTGCAAGAGAGAATTTGTCCACGAATCCGAGGCCCGGGAAGTCGAAGTCGTCGTGCTTGCTAGCATTCTGTTTCGCGTATGTGACGTACAGATTTCCGCTTACCTCCTGCACGTTAAACGGGGCGAAGCCGCTCTTACGATCAGTGAACGCTTGATCACCATGGTCATTGTCAGCATCGTCGAGTTCTACGCGCTTGAACTTGGTGTCGTAAACCTCGATGCGACCTGAGCGAAAGTTCGCGACGTACAGAAAAAACGGTCCACCAGTTTTCGTTTGAGCGATCGTGGCGACCTTGTAGACCGCACCCTCATTGGCGGAGGGAGTCTTGGATTTATCCACAACCACAAATGCGTCATTAGGAAGGTCGGTTGGGTTGATTCCTGGACCCCACGCCACGATCGTTCCGTCCTCGGTCACGAACGTGAAAACTGCGCTGGTTGTTGTGTCTTGTCCCTGCGCGTTTTTCGCATGGAACGTAAATCCCGCGGCTCCTGTAAAGACCACCACCGGTCGGGGTGCCCGCGACCCCAGTTACAGGTGACGGGATATTCACCACAAGTCCTTGCTTCACTCCCTGTCCGTCGTAGAGGGTCGAAACGCCGGCGTTGTTGTCGGATACCCACCACGGACTTGTGGAACTTGAAATAAGTCCCCAAGGATTGATGAGATGCGCATCGGACTGGCCGCTCGGTGGGTCTGAGCGAGGCCCTGAGTATCGGAAACGAGGTTGGCTTGTTGGTAGGCCTGCGCGATTCCAAGCGTGCTGAACGCAAGCACTGCGGCGAAGATCAGGGCCATCTGACGCATGACATTCTCCAGTCGGGAGTCTCGTTTGGAGGCTAGCGAAGGGCAAGGCGCGAACGACAGTTCCAAAAACCCCATCGAGGCAGCTCTCCTAAGTTGCTGTCGGATAAGTCTCGATCATTCAGCTTTCCTGCGTTCTGAAATGACTTGTTTGTGGAACAGTCCGCTTCCGACTGTCCAGAAACAATATTCTGGGAAATGGATGCGGCAGTCAGACGAGCAGTTAAATTTTCCTCCGATGGATGTTCCGCACAATGAATTGCGGTCGAAAGGATTTCGACTGTAGCGGTTCGGTCAGGCAACCACTAGCGCATTGCAGCTTCGCTTACTCCGCCTTGGCTTGCGTCAGATGGGGGTCACGGTCGTCAGCGCTGGAAGACCAACCCGCCGCAACAAGCCTTGGAAACCTTGGTTGTCGCGCAAGACGTCCATGCTCGGATCTATATGAAGATAGATAAGCCAGTGGGAATGCTCTTCATAGCATTTCTCCAAGTATTCAATCGCGCGATCGTTCTCTCCCAAGCCGACGTAGATTCCGGCGAAGAAATAGGGCGCGACATACTTTTGCTTCGCTAATCTTGTCAGATCATCGAGCATTTCTAATACTTCCTTTTTTCGACCAGCCGTGCCGAGAGTGTGCGCAAGTGCCGCGCGCATCAGAGGACTGCCGCCCGACAGCTTCACCCCCTTCTCACCCTCTGTGATGGCCAGTTCGTAGCAACCCGTTTTCCTGAGCACCAGGCCAAGGATCCAGTAGGTGACGGGGTAGTTCGGGTCCAAATCGACAGTTCGCCGGAGTTGTTCGATGGCTTCGTCGTATCGGCGGGCAAAGTAGAGGGCCCATCCGACTGCGACGTTGATAATGAGCGACAAAGGATCTAGATCCAGACCCTTCTTCATCCTCGTTAAAGCTTCTCCGTGTCGGCCCATGGTCATCAAATACTCTGCGTACCAGTGGTTGGCAGTTGCATAGGTGGGACCCAGTCCGAGGCTGCGATTGAATTCTCTCTGAGCCTCTTCCCACTGCCAATCGTGAAGCCATAACAGGGCCGCCAAAGGCGTGTGGGCTTCAGCGAGATCCAGATCGAACTGCAGGGCAGTCTTTGCCGCCGCTTGGCCTTTCGGGAACGCTTCCTTCGGCGGTAGATAGCTGTTCCACCCTAGGAGCACGTAGCAATCGGCCAAACCAGCGTAGGCGAGAGCGTAGCTGGGATCTTTCTCGACTGCCTGACGAAAGTACTCGATCGCCTTATAGAAACCTTCTTCGGTCCACCGGTTCCAGTGGTGACGACCTTTTAGGTAAAGCTGGTATGCCTCTGCATTCTCCGTGGGGCGTTTTGTTAGTTGCTTCTTTTCTGCTCGGGTCAGCTTTAACCGCAATTTCCCCGATATCTCGTTCGAAATTTCGTCTTGGACCGCGAAGATGTCGCCAGGCTTGCGATCGTATTGCGCGCCCCACAGTAGAGAGCCTGTGGCTACATCGACTAGTTCGGTCCCAATGCGCAAAGAGCCACCGCTTTGCATCACTCTCCCTACGAGCACGGCGCGCACATTAAGCTCGCGACCGATGGCTTGAGGGTCAATTTCCCGGCCCTTATACCTAAAAACAGCACTCTGCGCCATCACTCGCAGTTTTGGTAGCGTCGCCAGAATATTGATGAGACTCCCCGTAATCCCGTCACTGAGGTATTCGTGCTCAGGATCGCCGCTCGCATTTTCGAAGGGCAAAACTGCAAGCGAGTCAATGATCTTGGAGATTCGCGGGGCCCTCTGCTTGCAGATCGAGGACAAACGACTTGTGGTTGGTGTCAGAACCGATTCTGCTTCTTCTGAAGATCTCCGGCCTGACCCCGCATCTCGCTTTAGCCGTTGCAGCTCAGCCCGCATGTCGGCAGCGTGCTGATAGCGCAAGTTTCTGTCCTTCTCCAAGGCTCTGTGGATTACCTCTTGGAGGCTCGGTGGGATGTCGGGATTGACTCGCATGGGAAGCACCGGATCGCGGTTGAGAATGGCCTCCGTGATGAGACCCGTACTGGCTCCTTGAAAGGGCAACTCGCCTGTAGCCATCTGGTAGAGAACGATACCGAAAGAGAACAGATCCGAGCGACCGTCCAACTCTTTGGCCTGCACTTGCTCTGGAGACATGTAGGCCGCGGTTCCCACAGAGATCCCCGGGCGGGTGAGATGTTCTTCGGACTCGATGGTCGAGGCTCTCATGGCGATGCTTTCAGGCGTGACGACGACCTTTGCCAGCCCAAAATCCAGAATCTTGGCGTGCCCGCGCTTGGTGACAAAAATATTGGCAGACTTGATGTCGCGGTGGATGATGCCCTCTGAGTGGGAAGCGTTCAGAGCATCGGCGATCTGGATTCCCAGATCGAGCACCGTCTCGATCTCCAGAGGCTTGCCACTGATCCGGCGCCGGAGTGTCTGCCCCTCCAGCAATTCCATGGCGATGAAGGTTCGTCCCTCGGCCTCGTCAATCTCGTGGATGGTGCAGATGTTCGGATGATTCAGTGCAGAGGCAGACTTGGCTTCGCGCTGAAAACGGCTGAGTGCCTGCGCGTCGTTGGCAAGTTCGTCGGGAAGGAACTTCAGGGCGACGTGGCGACCGAGCTTCAGGTCTTCTGCCTCGTACACCACACCCATGCCCCCGCCGCCGATCTTGCGGAGTATGCGGTAATGAGAAACCGTCTGTCCAACGGGTTGGGAGGGCGTAGCCATTGGCTGACATGTTAGGGTTGGATTAAGGGAAGGTCAATCGCTTGCCCGCTTCTTTGCTCCGACGCACATGCACGACACGCATGGTGTGCGCGTGGTGACGTGTGAGGCAACCGTTATGGGGCAGTTGCTGATGTTCGACAAGTCGTTCTTGCAGATCCTCAGCCCAGATGAAGTGTCGAAACCGAGCATGTACTTCAAGTTCGTCGGAACATGACTGCTAAGTTGACTCTTGATGAGGCTGCCTCCGTGTGACGGAGACTCTTACTTCGTGGCCGACTTCCTGAACTTGGCCCAACGCCGTCTCTGCGCAGCCGCTATCTTAGCCCGACTCTTTGCTGACATCTTCCGACGTTTGCGCGTCGGCTTGCCACGACCATAAACATTCGCAAACGCCGTAAGCGCCGCATTCAAACCAGACAACTGCTTCTCTACGCGGTCACGTTCCTGTTTCAACTGCTTAGTTATTGAAGACACGTCTCCCATTGAGGTCCCCCTCGGGACGGATTGTAGCAGGGGCTGGAACGCATTTTCACAAATTGGCCCGCTGAAAGGTTGCTTGCGAAATAGCTACCATACGCAAAAACCCCCAGCCGACCTGTAGCATCCAAGGAATCGCATTGTTAGGACAACGATTGGAGGCCGTTAATGAAAACTGTCAGAACGTCTCTTCTCTCCTTAGTCGTTCTCGCAGCGGTTCTACTTTCCGCCGTAGTGCCGCGCCTTCACGCAGAAGACCTCGACGAATGTCAGCGCCGAGTCGCTCACGCAGACCACGAACTCCACGAGGCAATCCAGAGACACGGACGCCACAGTAGACAGGCAAATCACGAGCGTCGTGAATTGCATAATGCGCGGGAGCATTGCTGGCGTGAGCGGCATCAGTGGTGGGAGGAACACGAGCGCCGCTGGCACAAGGAACACGATTGGGATGAGCACGATCACGACTAGGTAGGCTATGGAAGATAACGGCGAGGCCTCTCCTTAAACGGAGGGGCCTTTGCGCTGTTTGGCGAACCGCTCAGATAACTCTTGATGGATATTTAGCGGCCGCCAGCAGCGGCACCCAGCGAAACTGTAGACACGTCGTCCCCATGCCCGTATGCGATCTGCCTTCCGCCGCTTCTCCATAGAGTCATTCGACGTCCGCGATTGAAGCCCGATTCAGTACATACTCAGCTACTACCTGTCTCGACCGTATAGCTACTCGTGTATCAACAAACGTTCCTGATTCTGACTTAGTAACTCGTGTGTTTGTAGTACACGATTAAGTCAAATAGTTGTGTAACCATCGTCCGACTGATGATACGGTCCGCCCATGAGAGCCGCACTCTACTGCCGCGTGAGCACCG
>Ga0210384_10003163_pt1 | contig 19352 bp, 17 predicted proteins | sample IncBWH2MmetaG_FD_160574 | JGI IMG/M metagenome (GOLD analysis project Ga0210384, IMG submission 160574) | Forest soil microbial communities from Barre Woods Harvard Forest LTER site, Petersham, Massachusetts, United States - Inc-BW-H-2-M | ecosystem: Environmental > Terrestrial > Soil >...
CGTCGTTCGCTGGGCCCTGAGGGCTAAATCAAGACTATGCACGATTGCTAGGGAAGTTTAACGACCACGATGGCGCGGATCGTCCCGGGGTCGATTCTTAAGGGAACAAGCACGAGGTTGAACGATGAGTGAGATTGGCGAGCGGGTTAAGAAGATCGTGGTCGAACACCTTGGTGTTGAACCCGAAAAAGTGGTCGACAACGCGAGCTTCATTGATGACCTCGGCGCCGACAGCCTCGATACGGTCGAGCTCGTGATGGCTTTTGAAGAAGAATTTGGTTGCGAAATTCCTGATGACGCGGCCGAAACGATTTTGACCGTCGGCGACGCCACAAAATTCCTTGAGAAGAACGCGAAGAGCTGACGCCCTGCGCGGCATTGACGAAACCGGACGGGCCGTGGACCAGCGGTCCACCGGTTTCTTGCTATGGGCCGCCAATTCCGGGCCGGAGTTGAGGACATGAGACGCGTTGTCGTCACAGGCCTCGGCATGGTGTCGCCACTCGGCTGTGGCGTCGAGCCGACCTGGAAGCGCATCCTGGCAAGCGAGAGCGGCGCCAGCAGGATCGAGACGTTCGACGTCTCCGATCTGACCAGCAAGATCGCTTGCCAGGTGCCGCGCGGCGACGGTTCTGGCGGCACCTTCAACCCCGACCAGTGGATGGAGCCAAAGGACCAGCGCAAGGTCGATGACTTCATCATCTTCGCCATGTGCGCGGCGCGGCAGGCGCTCGACGATGCCAACTGGCATCCGGCGAACGAAGAGGACCGCTGCGCCACCGGAACGATAATCGGCTCCGGGATCGGCGGCCTCTCCGGCATTGCCGACACCGCGGTGCTACTGAAAGAGCGCGGGCCGCGCAAAGTATCGCCGTTCTTCATCCCCGGGCGGCTGATCAACTTGGCCTCGGGCTATGTGTCGATCGAGCACGGCCTCAAGGGTCCGAACCATGCCGTGGTGACGGCGTGCTCGACCGGTGCGCACGCAATCGGCGATGGCAGCCGGCTGATCGCGCTCGGCGATGCCGATGTGATGGTTGCGGGCGGTACCGAATCGCCGATCTGCCGGATCGGGATGGCGGGATTTTGCGCGGCGCGCGCGCTGTCGACCGGCTTTAACGACACGCCGGAAAGGGCATCACGGCCCTACGACAGGGATCGCGACGGATTCGTGATGGGCGAGGGCGCCGGCATCGTGGTGCTCGAGGAATATGAACACGCCAGGGCGCGCGGCGCGAAAATCTACGCGGAAGTGACCGGCTACGGATTGTCGGGCGACGCCTATCACATCACCTCGCCGTCACCCGAAGGCGATGGCGCCTTCCGCAGCATGAGCGCCGCGATGAAGCGCGCCGGCATCACGCCGTCCGATATCGACTACATCAATGCGCACGGCACATCGACGCAGGTCGGTGACGAAATCGAGCTTGGTGCGGTCGAACGGCTGCTAGGCAACGCCACCTCGAAGATATCGATGTCGTCGACCAAGTCGTCGACCGGACATCTGCTCGGCGCGGCCGGCGCGATCGAGGCGATCTTCTCGATCCTGGCGATTCGCGACAATATCGCGCCGCCGACCATCAATCTCGACAATCCTTCGGTGGAGACGGCGATCGATCTCGTGCCGAAAATAGCGCGCAGACGCGAAATCAACGTCGCGCTGTCGAATTCGTTCGGTTTCGGAGGCACCAACGCGTCCGTGATCCTCCAGCGCGTGGCCAACTAAGCCGTGATCGGGACGCTTTCACCGTTTTGCCGCATTCGCAACGACGGCAGCGGGCGATCCGCAACAGTGGATTTACGGTTTTGCGTCCGATCGCGCTCTCAACTATTAATGAGCCTGTGATTTTTCGCGAGGCCGTTTCACGCCTGGCGAATCATGCGCAAATTGCGGGCGTGTGCTATGGGCAGGACGATTGATTTGTCAGGCCACGATTGAACCGGCAGGATTTTAGGTTGCATCGATGAGTGAGAGGCCGCCGATTTCGCCACGCAGCCCGCGCGCCGCGCTGGAGCCCGAGCAGGTTCCGCCGCCGCCGCGGCGGTCGGAACGCGCCCGCAACCCGTTTGTGGTGGTCGGCAACGCCATCATCACCCTCCTGCTGGTCGGGATGATCGGCACCGGCACGGCCTACTATTACGGTAAGCAGAAGCTCGAAGCGCCGGGACCGCTATCGGAAGACAAGATCGTCAACATCCCCTCGCGCGCCGGAATGGCCGATATCGCCGACGTCCTGCAGCGCGAAGGCGTGATCGACAACAACCGCTGGGCATTCATCGGCGCGGTGCTGGCGCTGAAGGCGCGCTCGGAGTTGAAGCCGGGCGAATATTCGTTCCAGAAGAGCGCATCCTTGCGCGACGTCATCGGCACCATCGTCGAAGGCAAGGTCGTGCAGCACTCGGTCACGATCCCCGAAGGGCTGACCTCCGAGCAGATCGTGGCGCGGCTCTCCGACAACGATATTTTTGCGGGCTCCGTGCGCGAGGTCCCGCGCGAGGGCACGCTGTTGCCGGAGACTTATAAATTCCCGCGCGGCACGACCCGCGAGCAGGTGGTGCAGCGCATGCAGCAGGCGCAGAAACGCGCGCTTGCGGAAATCTGGGAACGCCGCAGCCCGGACGTTCCGCTCAAATCGCCGGACCAGCTCGTGACGCTGGCCTCGATCGTCGAGAAGGAAACCGGCAAACCCGACGAACGCAGTCGGGTCGCCGCGGTGTTCGTCAATCGCCTGAGGCAGAAAATCAAGTTGCAGTCGGACCCGACCATCATCTACGGGCTGGTCGGCGGCAAGGGGACGCTGGGCCGGCCGATCAAGCGCAGCGAAATCGCGCAGCCGTCGCCCTATAACACCTATGTGATCGACGGTCTGCCGCCGGGGCCGATCTCCAATCCCGGGCGCGCCTCGCTGGAGGCCGCGGCCAATCCGGCACGCACCCGCGACCTCTTCTTTGTCGCCGACGGGACCGGCGGACACGCCTTCACCGAAACCTACGACCAGCACCAGAAGAACGTCGCCAAGCTGCGCGCGATGGAAAAGCAGATTCAGAACGATACGGTCGAACCGGCGGATGATGCCCCGCCGCCGGCCGCGGCGGGCGTCCCTGCCGACGCGAGCCCAACGGCGACCACGAGGCCGCCGGCGGCGAAAAAGCCGGCCAAGCCAGCGGCGGCGCCGGCCCGGCAGGGCGCGGCTCAGTCGACGACCACACCGCCGGTGGTCCAGCGCTAACGGGCCAACCCCGGCGAAGCGTTCGGAACCGATTCCACTTTTTCGCGAAAACGCACTAAGGTTCGCGCGCCCTTGCTATGCGAATCTGACATCCTGTCCGCTTGTTTGCCGGAGAATTTCACCCGATGGCGCTGTCGAGCATGACCGGCTTTGCCCGAAGCCACGGCGCAAGCGGGCCTTACGCCTTCGAATGGGAATTGAAGTCGGTCAACGCCAAGGGATTTGACCTGCGCATGCGGCTGCCGCCCGGGTGGGACGAACTCGAAGCCTTTGCCAAGAAGCGCGCCGGCGAGGTGCTGTCGCGCGGCACGGTCTACGCCAATTTGAACGTGAAGCGCACCAATGCGGCCTCGACGGTGCGGGTCAATGAGGACGTGCTGGCCTCGGTCGTGAAGGTGGCGAGCCTGCTCGCCGGCAAGATCGACGCGGTGGCGCCGAGCGTCGATGGGTTGCTCGGAATCAAGGGCGTCATCGAGCTCGTCGAGCCCGAGAGCGATGAGGCCGAGGACCAGGCGGCGAGGACAGCGGCGGCGGCAGCCTTTGACGAGGCGCTTGCCAATCTTGTTGCGATGCGCCGGCGCGAGGGCAGTGCGCTCGGGCAAATTCTGATCCAGCGGATGGATGAGATCGAGATGCTGGCGAAGCGGGCGGAAGCCGCTCCCGGCCGCAAGCCCGAGGCGATCCGGGCGCGCCTGGCCGAGCAGATTGCGACGCTCCTGGAATCGTCCGACCGCTTCGATCCTGACCGGCTTACGCAGGAGGCGCTCTTGATCGCCGCCAAGGCCGATATTCGCGAAGAGCTCGACCGCATTGCCTCCCATGTCTCGCAGGTGCGCGAGATGATCGGCAAGGGCGGTCCGGTCGGACGGCGGCTCGATTTCCTGGCACAGGAATTCAACCGCGAGGTCAATACTTGCTGTTCCAAGTCCAACGACATCGAATTGACCAATACCGGCCTCGAAATGAAGAACGTTGTCGAACAGTTTCGCGAGCAGGTCCAAAATCTGGAGTGAGGCATGACGGCGGGCGGCCATGACTTCGACGGGATTGGCTTCGACGGGGTTGAGCGGCGCGGGCTGATGTTCGTGTTGTCGTCGCCATCGGGTGCGGGAAAGACCACGCTGTCGCGGATGCTGGTGGCGGAGACCCCGGCCTTGCAAATGTCGGTGTCGGCGACAACCCGGCCAAAGCGACCAGGCGAGGTCGATGGCAAGGACTATCATTTCGTCGATCAGAAGCGCTTCGACGCGATGGTGGCGAACGGCGAGCTTCTTGAATGGGCGAAAGTATTCGACAATCGCTACGGCACGCCGCGGGCGCCGGTCGAGGCGTCCCTTGCCGCGGGCAAAGACGTTCTGTTCGATATCGACTGGCAGGGTACCCAGCAGCTCCGTAGCCGTTCACCCAACGACGTCGTCAGTGTTTTCATCCTCCCTCCGTCGGTTTCGGCGCTCGAGCAGCGGTTGCACACCCGCGCGCAGGACTCCGAGGAAGTGATTCGCAGCCGCATGAAAAAAGCGGGCGACGAAATGAGCCATTTCGACGCCTACGACTATATCGTCGTCAACGACAATATCGGGATCGCTTTCGAAGCTGTTAAGTCGATCCTTCGTGCAGAGCAGCTCAAGCGCGAACGTCAGGTCGGCCTGTCGGGGTTCGTTCGCGGCTTGCAGAACCAGCTACAGAAGTAGCGGGTTGCTTGGACATGCGCTCCAACATCTCTGAAATCTTGTCGAGCCGTTCGTTGTGGTCGTCGTGACCGCTGGCTTCATGGAAGCCGGGCGCAAGCTCCGGGCGGCGTGCGAATTCCGGATCGACCCAAGGCGGCATCTTGGTCGGGTTGGTCGGCGCTTGGAGCGGTGACTGGCGGGGCGGTGGTGGGCGGGCAACGTCGGCCGTGTCCCACGCCACGCGCCGGTGGGGACGGACGGCGCTTCGCGCCGGTCGGCGCGAGCCAAGCCTGAAGATCAAGCTTCCGGTCAGGCCCGCGAGCGCGAGCGCTCCGGCGACCACCATCAACAGCGTCGGCAGCGAGGCCGGGGTTTTGGCGGGCGAAGCATCCGCCGCCACGAGTGCTGCCGGAGGAGCAGGCGGTGCCGGCGTCGTCTGATCCGGCTGTGCCTGGGCGACCACCTCAGGCGTAGCCGTCGCTTGCGAGGTGACCGTTGAAGCCGCGCCGGGATCGGGCCAGCGCGACCCGATCAGCGATCCGCGCGTGGTGCTTTCGAGCACATTCGGACGCTGCGCGTCTTGCGCATTCGCCGCATCGGCCGGCACGGCTTGCGGCCCTTGCGGCGTACTTGCGGCGGTGTTTTGCTGCACGCGCGGTTGCGGCCAGGGATATTCGGCATGTGCGTCCGCGAGCGAACGCTGTGGCGCTGGAGTTTCGGCTTGTGGTTCAACCGCTTTTTCGGATCGCTGTGGATTAGCCTGCGCCGGCCTTTCGCCTTCACCGCGCAGATACCAGCATTGGCGATTGCTCGAGTGCTCGACGCGATAGTACCAATGCTTGCCTTCCGGCGTCTGATCTCCGGGTTCGGTGCGGCAGGTCTCGGCGGCATCGGCCGCAATATGCGAAATCGTGGTGAAGGCGGCGCCGGCAAGAACGCTGGCGAAGACGGTGGACGCGATTCTCGCGGCTCGGTTTGACATCGATTTCTCCGGTGACGCTACGCAACACTACACGTCCCAAATCTCGGGAAAGACTTGGGTCGTAATAGGCCGCAATTCCGGAGAGGATGGGGCTTAATTCGGGCCTGGATTTCTGTCCACGAAGAACAAAATATGGCGCTATTGTTTTCGACGCGGTCCAGCGCCCGACGCAGCCGTCGGATCGCGTGTATGTGCCGCTGCCGGGACTGCCTGACAGCATTCCGGTCGCGGTCACCACGATGCCGTCACTGCCAACGGAAGTTACCTGGTACGCGCCGTTCGGGCTCACGCCGCCACTGACGCCCTGACCGACAACGCGTCCGCCGTGGCGCTGCCGTTGCTTTCCGGCGCTGTATCAATTGCTCTCGATCACGTCGCTGAACAGCACGTAGCGCTCGCCGTTGAAGCGGACCAGGCGCATCTGCTTGATCGGGCGCAGATCCGTTGGGCTGGTTTGCAGGCGGATGCCGGGCAACAGCAACGGCAGCTCCATGTTCAGATGCGAGGCCTGCTTCATGATGTTCTCGCGGGTGAGGTTGTCGCCGCAATTCTTCAGAAGCTGCGCCACCGCGTAACCGACGTTGTAGCCGTAGGGCCCGTAATAATCGCTCTTGTCGATGCGCGGGTTGTACTTGTCCATCCACGCAAACCACGCTTTCATCGCCGGGTCGTCGCGCCATTGCGGGTCGGCCGGATCCTTCTGGTAGGCGGCCGAAATTATTCCCTTTGCTGCTTCGAAGCCCGCCGGCCTGATCGCGCCGGCGATCGAGGAGCCGACGCTGGAGACGAATTCCTGCGGGTGCCAATCGATGTCGTAGGCCTTGCGGATGGCTTGGGCCGCGAATTTCGGCACCGAGAAGATGACGAACATGTCGGCGCCGGAAGCCTTCAGCGACACCACCTGCGAGTCGACCGTGGGGTCGGAGGTGTTGTAGGTCTGCTGCGACACGATCATCGACGATGCCTTGTCGCCGAGCCCGCGTTTGAAGCCGAGGATATAGTCGCGGCCGAGGTCGTCGTTCTGCGAGAGAATTCCGATCTTGGCGTCGGGCTTGGTCGAGAGAATATATTTGGCGTAGATTTCGCCTTCGGAGGCGTAATGCGGCGTCCAGCTCATCGTCCACGGAAAATGCTCGGGATCGTTGAAGACGGTGGCGCCGGTCCCGATGAACAGATGCGGCACCTTCTTCTGGTTGATGTATTTGACGACGGCCATGTTGGTCGCGGTGCCGACCGGATTGACCAGAAACAGCACCTCGTCACTTTCGATCAGGCGCCTGATCTGCTCCACCGTCTTGGGCGGGCTATAGGCGTCGTCAAGGCTGATGTAATTGATCTTGCGTCCGTTGACCCCGCCTTGTTCGTTGATCATCGCGAAATAGGCGGTGGTGGAGATCGCGCCCGCCGAATAGGCCGATGCCGGACCGCTATAGGGCGTGGTGGTGCCGATCTTGATCTCGGTGTCGCTGGCGCCCGGGCCATATTGTTTTTGCGCCGCCGCCGGCGTCGCGGCGCATATGAGCGCCAGCGCCACCAGTGCGCCCCAGGTCGAACCATTCCTCCCAGTCATCCTGCGTCCTCCCTGTTCAGGTGAGGCTTACACGGCACTTGCCCCGTTTGCGGGGCTTATCGTTTCCGCCTCAATTCTTCAGCACGATACGTCCAACCACTTTTCCCGCCCGCAACGCCTCGATCCATTTCTGGACGTCGCCCATCGGCTCTTCCCGCATCGGTGTGGGCTTGATCTTGCCGGCGCGCGCGAGCGCCATCAGCTCACGCGCTTCAGTCAGCGTACCGACCATGAAGCCCTCGATGGTCATGCGCTTGTAGATCCACTGCACCATCGGCAGACTGAAATTGCCGCCCATCAGGCCGGAGACCACGATCTTGCCACCGCGCGCGACTACAGCGACAGCGAACGCCATCGACTTCTCGTTGCCGGCAAAATCCACGATCTCATCGAAGCCGCCTTCGGTCTCCTTGAGGATGCGCTTGGCGATATCGCCTTCGGAAGGATCGTAGGCGATCGCGGCGCCATTCCTCAGCGCCGCATCGCGCGCCGCGGGATTGACATCCGCCACCGAAATCTTCTGCGTGAACATGGCTTGTGCGAACGACAGGCCCATCATGCCGACGCCGCCAAGCCCGATCAGCAAGAGATTGCGCTGGCGTGGCCGGTCGACCAGGCGTTTCAAGGCGCCGTAGGCGGTTACCCCTGAGCACATCAGCGTCGCGGCCTGGTTGATCGGCAGCGGATCGTAGTCGAGCAGATATTTGGCGTCGGGCACCAACACGTGGCTGGCGAACCCGCCGTCGATGGAAACGCCCAGAAAACGCTGCTTGAGGCAGAGATTTTCATCGCCATTGAGACAGTCGCGGCACTGGCCGCAGCCGATCCAGGGGAATACCGCCTTCCTGGTGCCGACCAGATCCCTGGGCAGCTCCGGACCCACTTCCTCGACGATCCCCGCGATCTCATGGCCGAGCGTGAACGGCAACGCCATACCGCGCGTGGTGTCGAGCCTCTTGCCGCCGCCGAGATCGGCGTAACCGTCCTGGATATGCAGGTCGGAATGGCACAGTCCGCAACGTTCGATGCGCACCAGCACCTCTTTGCCTTGCGGCTTCGGCGTCTCGACGATGGTTTCGCAAAGCGGCGCGTCAAATTTGACCAATGACTGGCGGCGCATCAACGCCATGATTGTTCTCCTTAGCGCATTTCAAGTTTTTGGCTGCGTATATTGGCCAATTCACGGGCCATGGCAACAAAGCCGGAGACCGGAACGGTCTCGGCTCGCCGCGTCAAATCGATATCCGCGGCGGCCGCGAGGCGAGCGGGCTCGGCCGGCAATGATTTGAGGCTTTGCCGCAGCATTTTCCGGCGCTGGCCGAACGCCGCCGCCGCCACCTGCTCCAGCGCCCTGCGATCGCAAGGCTCGGGCGCCGCGCGCGGCACCAGCCGTACCAGCGAGGAGGTCACCTTGGGCTGGGGCACGAAAGCCGCAGGCGAAATGTCGAACAGGATCTTGGTCTCGGCGTGCCAGTTCGCAAGTACGGCGAGCCGCCCATAGGCTTCATCATTCTCCCGCGCCACGATACGCTCGGCCACCTCGCGCTGGAACATCAGCACCATCATGTCGTACCAGGGCGGCCACGGCTCGGCCGACAGCCAGCCGATCAACAGCGCGGTCGCGATGTTATAGGGCAGGTTGGCGACGATTTTTGCCTTGCTGCTGCCGAGATAGGGCCGCGGATCGAAGGTTTGCGCATCGGCCTGGACAATTTCCAGCCGTCCCGGATATCGCCTGGCAATCACTTCCAGCGCGGGGATTGCACGCGCGTCATGTTCGACGGCGACGACATGGGCCGCGCCCAAAGCGAGCAGCGCACGGGTCAGCCCGCCGGGGCCGGGGCCGATTTCGACGACGGTTGCCGCTTCCAGCGGACCCGCGGCGCGCGCGATCCGCGCGGTCAAGTTGAGGTCCAGCAAGAAATTCTGGCCGAGCGATTTGCGGGCGGACAAAGCGTGTTCGCGGATCACCTCGCGAAGCGGTGGAAGGTCGTCGATCGCGCTCACGTCGCCGCCATGCGCGCGGCCAGCCGCAGCGCAGCGATCAGGCTCGCCGGGTTGGCGCGGCCGGTGCCGGCGATGTCAAAGGCGGTGCCGTGATCGGGCGAGGTGCGGATAAACGGCAATCCCAGCGTCACGTTGACGGCGTCATCAAAGGCAATCGTCTTGATCGGGATCAGCGCCTGGTCATGGTACATGCAGATCGCGCAATCATAGGTCTTGCGCGCGGCGTCATGAAACAGCGTGTCGGCCGGCAGCGGTCCTCTGACCGCGATGCCCTCAGCGCGCAGGATTTCGACCGCCGGCGCGACGATGTCCCGGTCTTCGGTGCCGAGGGTGCCGTCCTCGCCGGCATGCGGATTGAGACCCGTTACGGCAAGGCGTGGCGCGGTGAGGCCGAACCGGGCCTTCAGATCCGCCACCAGGATACGCGCCGTCGAGACGATCAGATCGCTCGAGAGGGTCGTGACGGCGTCGCGCAGCGGAAGATGGATGGTCACCGGCACGACCGCGAGCACCGGCGACCACAGCATCATCACCGGCTGCGGTGTGTCTCCGCCGGATGCCGCAAGCTCCGCCAGAAATTCGGTATGCCCGGGATGCCGGAAACCGGCGCGATAAAGCACGCTCTTGGCGATCGGGTTGGTGACGATCGCGCTGGCCTGTCCGGCGACGACGTCGGCGACCGCGCGGCGGACCGAAGCAAGCGCCGCCTCCGCGCTGGTCTCGTCTGGCTGGCCGGGTTGCGCCGTTGCCACGCGGCCGGTGGCCACAATCGGCAAGGCGCTCGCGAAGGCAGCGACGGCTTGTTCCGCGCTGACGCAAGCAAGCTCAATGTTCAGTCCGAGAATTTTTGCGCGCTTTGCGACGAAATCGCGGTCGCCGAGCAGGTAGAACGCCGGAAGCTTCAACTCATTGCGGCTAAGCCACGCCTTGATGGCGATGTCGGGCCCGATACCTGCGGGTTCGCCCAGGGTCAGCGCAAGCGGCTTTACCATGTCAGCGACATTCGATCATCGCGGCTCTGCGGACGTCCTGTAGGTACGATTTCGACTTCGCCTCATATTTCTGGACAAACATCTTGTCGCGGATTTCTTTCTTCTTCGGCGTATCGATCTTGGTTGGGTTTCTGGCGCATAACGCGACCATCTCGACGCCCTGCTTGGTCACCTCGGGCGGGGTGAGATGGCCGATCGGGGTTTTGTCGAGCAGCTCGCGGAGAACCTGCGGTATGTCGGCCGAGGTCCGGATGACGGTATCGCGGATCGCGGCGTTCTGCATGCTCTTGAAGAAGGCATTGGCCTCGTCGCAGGTCTGCACCCGGGCGCGCAGTGCTTCGGCTTCCTTTTGCCGTGCTTCGATGGCGGCCGGCGCCGATCCTCGCGGCACGATCAGGACGATCGGCTGCATCTTGTATTCGAAGGCGTCGGTCTGTTGGGCGGCGTCGCCCTCGGATTTGGCGACTTCGGCGACGTCTTTCTCGCCGACCTGGAGACTTTCCTTGTAGCGGCCTCGGACCAGGCTGGTCCACACCATGTCGGCCTTGATGCGGTTCTTGAGCGTGTCGGGCCGGATGCCCTGGCCCTCCAGGGACTTCGTCAACTGATCCGGCGTGATCCGCATCCGCGAGCTCATCTGGCCGTAGGCTTGTTCGATATCGGTAGAGTTGGGGTCGACGCCGAACTTCTTCGCCTCCTTGATCTTCACCTTCTCGTCGATCAATTCATTGATCACGTCCTGGCGGGCCGGTGCCTTGTGCGTCGAAATGAAGTCGAGCTTGCTGCGCTGTTCGATGTCGAAGTCGGTGATGGGCTCGCCGCTGACCATGCAGGCGACGGTTTGCGCATGCGATGGCGACGCGCCGCCGATCAAGATCAGCGATGTGGCACTGCCCAACAGGAGAGTCCGAAGCCGGTGCGAGAATGTGGTCGCCATGGTCATAGTTGCTGTGTCAACCGATCCGAGTTGAAGCTGCGCCGCCGCCGATGCGCCCTCGGGCCTATTGTATGCCGGCGCCGGGCGATGCCGTCGTATTGGCAAGCGTGCGCAGGCCAATCTGCAGCATGAAGGCATGGCCGAGTATGGGCGGTGACGTAGTAGTGGCGTAGGAAAAGGACGTGACGTAGTTGGCCGCCAGCACGAAGCAATCGTCCACATATCCGGCACCAATTACGTACTGGTTGATCTGGTTCGCCACAAGGTCCCATCGGGCGGCGCCGGTCACCACCCAGTTCGTCGCCACCTTGACCGATCCGCTTCCAAGGATGCCTTCGCGGCGGGTCAGGTAGCCCAGGTCCGGCTGCGGGGAATAGTCGCCAAAAAGCATGCTGACCGACCAGCGGTCGAAGCTCGCACGGCCTTCGGCCTCGAAGCGCTGGAGGCTCCCGGTAGCCTCATCCATCCGGGCGCGTGTGCTGAAGGTATAGGTTCGGTTCGGTGAATAGCTGACACTGGCGACATAGTCGGATTTCGGCTTGGCCAGACCGGAATCGAGGCCGGTATTGGTCATGTCCTGGACCGTGTAGGAATTCAGGCCGAATAGCTGGTAGGATTGCCCGAACACACCGGTGATGGAGCCGCCGCGGTCGAACTGCGTTGTGGCCTGCACGCCGACATTGGCGCGGCCGCCGCCTTCGACTCGGTCATAGCCGGAGAACTTGTCGACGCTGAACAGGTTGCTGGTGTCGAAAACCAGGCTCTGCGCGTCTTCGTTGGGAATCTTGCCAGCGTAGCTTTCGTTGGGCCTGACGATGACCTGCGCGATCGGCTCGATCGTCGTAGAGCCCCACGGCTGAACGTTGATGAAGGGGTAGCGGTATTCGAGGCCGACCGTCGGCATCACGCGCAGTGCCTGCGTGTCACCCACCGGAAGGAAGTTGGAAACGCCTGGCTGATTCGAGATGTCCGCATTGATCGCGTCGGCGCGAATGCTCGCAAACGGCGTCCAAATCTGGCCCCAGGAGTCGGTGAACGACCTCCGCCACTGCGCTTCGGCCGTGAAGCGCGCGTAGTCGCCGGGAATACCCCGCAACAGGCAATTGGCCGGCACGATGCTTCTGGCCGAATCGGCGGAGGCGACCACGCAGGTGTTGTTGATGGCGGCCGCATTGGTGATCGGATCGAACACCGCCGTCTCGCGGTTCAGATTGACGAAGTTTGTCTTGTAGCTGAATTCCCCGCCAAGCACCGAATGGTTGATCACATTCGCATAGTCGATAACCGGCGCAACGATCGGCACCTGGGACTGAAGGCCGGAAAGGCTGAGATAGTAGATCGTTCGCGCGTCGAAATAGCTGCGATCGCCGACACCGCTCAGATAGAGCTGCGAGATGGCCTCGGTCGGCAGGTTGATGAACGATGCCATCGGATCGCGGTATTGGGCGAGCCGGTAGTCCGAAAGGAACTGGTAGTCGGTGAGCAGGACGCCGTCCCAGCCCCAAACCCATTTGTCGTTCAGCGCGAACTGACCCTTGGTGTCGATGCCGCCGCGGAATTGACGATCGCCGGGCTGGCCGGCGAAGGCGCCGGGATCAAGCTGGTCGATACCATAGGCGCGGATCTGGTACGACCCGTTGATCAGGCGCTGGCGGAATTCGGCCTGCGCCAGCACGCCTTGCTTGCTTGTGATGCGCGGACTCAGAGTCAAGTCGTAGTCGGGCGCGATCGCCCAGTAGAACGGGACTTCAACGGCGTATCCGAATGCCGAAGACTCCGAGAAGCCCGGCATCAGGAAGCCGGTCTTGCGTTTGACGGTCGGATCGGGCGTCGAAAAATACGGCATATAGGCGACCGGGACGCCAAAGAATTCAAGCTGCGCGGTCTCGAAGTACAGCATCTTGTCGGTCTGGTCGTGGATGATGCGCGCACCCTTGACCTGCCACAGCGGTGGCTTCTTCGGATCATCCTTACAGGGCGCGCAGGCCGTGTAGACACCGTTCTCGAACACCGTGTAGTTGCCGTTGGTACGGTCCGATCGCGTCGCGGCCATTCGTGTCGCATCGGCAGTGTCGACGCGCAGCGAATCGACGAAGCCGTCGCGGTAATCGTCGCTCAGGTCCATGATTTCGGCGTAGGTGACTTTGCCGTCCGCATCGGTCATGCGGATATTGCCTTCGGCATGAAGCCGCTTGGTCTTCTGGTCGTAGATCACCTTGTCGGCTTCGACGCTGGTGCCGTTGTAGAACAGCTGCACATTGCCGACCGCCGACACCCGCGAATTGTTGTAGTCGTAGTCGACCTCGACCGCCTGGACCAACATCTGGCCGTCATTGGCGGTGCGCGGCGGTCGCGGGCGAGGCGGCTGCGGGTTGTAGCTAAAGCCTTGTGCCGACGCCGGTACCGTCGTCGCGACATCGAGCGCGACGGCAAGCGTCAGACCGAAAATCAGAGCGAGCAGGGAGCCGCAATGCGCGGCCAAGCGCCATCCATGGCGGCGCACGACCGTGCGACGCTGGAACGCAAACACACTCCTCTGGCGGGCGGCGACGACTGCCACTACCCGTCCTCCTGGTACAACAAGGCCAAAAAACCGGTGAGGCCGCCGACAAGCACGGGCAGCCACGCCGCAGCGATCGGATGCATCAACTCGGCCTTGCTCAAATCCTCAGTTACTTTCGAGAGCACATAGAGCAGAAAGCCCGCGCCCACGCCACTTAAAACCATCTTCTGCACGCCACCGAATCGGAAGAACCGCAAACTCACAGATGCAGCGAGCATCACCATGGCAGCGAGCAAAAATGGTTGTGCGAGAAGCTTGTGGTATTGCAGCCGATATCCGGCGGTCGCAAATCCCGAACTTTCGGAAGAGCGGATGTAGGTCGGAAGTTGCCAAAAGGACACAGTTTCCGGTGTGGAGAAACTGTTGCGAACCTGCGCCGGCGTCAGCGTGGTCGGAAGCACGAAACTGTCCTGCTCCACCGGGGGAGCATCGAGGGAAAAGCGGCGCACCGATTTGAAAAGCCATTGGCCGTCCTCGAGCGTCGCCTGTCGCGCCTCGATCCGTTCCTTGAACTGGTAATCTGTATCGAATCGGAACAGCGTCAGTCCGGTCAGGCGCACGCCCTGTTGCTCGCTTCGCGCGGCGTTGATGATCACCTGGCCGTCGCTGTTGATCTGGTTGATCCAGAAACCGCTCGCATCCTGCACGCCGCCGCCGGGAGCGGAGCCGAACAGCTCGGCTTCCATGCGTTTGGACACCTCGCTCAGGTTCGCCGACATCGGGTTGTAGGCAACCGTCGCCAAAATCCCGAGCAGGATCGCGCTTGCCAGTGCCGGCGCGATGAACTGCCAGGCAGAAACGCCGGCGGCGCGGGCGACCACAAGCTCCAGCCGGCGCGAAAGCGCGAGATAGCAGGTCATCGCCCCGATCAGAATGCAGAACGGCATCATCTTTTCGAGCAACTGCGGCACGCGGAACAGCGAAGTCTCCGCAACCGCGATCGGAGAAGCCGAAGCGAGCCCCGACGTCTTGCGGACCATTTCGATGTAGTCGACCAGCACCAGCAACACGAAGATGCTGACGAACACGCCGAGTGCTGCGACCACGAAGCGGCCGGCAAAATAGCGTCCGAGCGTGTTGGTCATCATGCTCATGCTGTGGCCGGCCGTCTAAAGAGCCGCATAAGACGTGCATTCGAATTGTTGATGACCTCCACCACCGCGGCCGGCGGTTCCACCACGATGCCGCCGATGATGAGCCATAAGCCGACGCCGATCGCGCCGAGCAGCATCAAATACTGAACGAGCGGAGCAACCGGCGACTTGACCGCCGTTACCGAGCAGGCGAATCCGATCATGCGCAGCACGAATACCGCGAGGATCGAACTGCCGATCGAAAAATTGCGGCTTTGGCGCGTGGTGCGCGGCGCGCCGAGAAAGGCAAAGGTCAGCGCGGCAAAGGCGAACGGATAGATCGGCGCCATGAAGCGGTCATGCAGCTCGGCGCGAAACTGTCCGGGCACTTCCTTGTAGACCGGATCGTCTTCGGGCGGCGAAATCAGCTCCCACAAATAGCGTTCGCGGATACCCAACGCGATATCGCGGCCTTGATTGGAGAATTTCGACATGTCGAACGCGTAACGGCCGAACGCCACCAGCGCCGGATCGCGTTTTCCGAGTTCGAAACGCTCGAGATTGCCGTCTTCGAGAATCAGAAACGAACCACTGTCGGTCTTCACCACCGTTCCATGATCGGCAACGATGCTGACGCGTTCGTTCGGATCGCGGCGATCGTCGATGAAGATGCCTGTGAGCAGGCCGCCCGGCTGCCGTTCGCGGATGCGGATGGTGAGGTTTTGGTCTAGCTGCGCAAAACGCCCGGGTTGCAGGATGTTGGCAAGCACGTCGGCGGTGATGTCGGCGTCCCATTGCTTCAGCCGCCGCATGCCGTCCGGCGCGAGATAGGCGGCGATAAAGGCGACCAGCAACGCCACCACGCAGGTCGCATAGAAGAACGGACGGAACAGGCGGAACGGCGAGAATCCGGCCGCGTTCATCACGATGATTTCCGAATCGGTCGCGAGCTTGTTGAGGGTATGCGACACCGCAATCATCAGCGCGATCGGTGAGATGATCAAAACCAGCGCCGGAATCACAAGGCTCGTGACGCCGAGAAAGGTCAGGATGGTCTGACCCTGGCTTGTCATCAGGTCGATGCCGCGCAGTGCCTGCGTAATCCAGATCACGCCGGTGAGGCTGACCAGGACCAGCGCAAACGACGCGAGCGTCGTGCGGAAGATGTACTTGTCGATCGACCCCATCGTTTACCGCACGATCCCACCTCGCGACTGGAGCGGCGGCTTGCGACCAATCCCTCGCGGGATCCCCCTTGGTCGCTTCCGATGTCCACCCAGCCGTCTTAGTTTCTCACTACCATCCCTTTGATCCGTCAACAAAATGGCTGCGCCATGGCACCATCAACATAAGGTTAATATTTCGCACGTTGTGGCGGCTTGGCCACGCCAGCGCTTGGCAGCGTGACGGCTGCCGGGTCATAGTGGCCCATCCATCTCATGCCGCGGCGATCGATAGCCGGTTAAAGCCCTGATTTTTGGAGGATTTACCTATGTCCGACGCCGTCAAGGTCGGCTTCGTCCCATTTTCCACCGCACCCCGCGGCATCCTGGTCGTGTTTTGCGACGATGCGCTGAAGCTCGGCCCGGCCACGCGCAAGGCGCTGGGGACAGCGGCCAATTTGATCAAACGCGCGGCCGCCACCAGCCAGTTCAAGGGAAAGAGCGGCTCCACGCTCGATATCCTGGCACCTGAAGGAATCAAGATTCAGAGTTTGATTGTGATCGGCACTGGCAAGACATCCGAGCTCAAGGAGAAGGATTTTCTCAAATTCGGCGGGATTGCGGCCGGCAAGCTGCGCCCCGGCAACGATGCCCTGACGATTATCGCGGAATCGGCTGACGGTGCCCTCAAGCCCGAATCCGCGGCCGCGATTGCGGTTGGCGTGCGGCTGCGCGCCTACAAGTTCGATCGCTACAAGACCAAGAAGAAAGACGGCGAGGACGGCGAGCTGCGCGCCGAAGCGTCGATCGCGGTCGACGACGTGGCGGCGGCGCGAAAGGCGTTCGCCCCGAATGCCCATACCGTCGATGGCGTCGTCATGGCGCGCGAACTGGTCAACGAGCCGCCGAACGTGCTTTTCCCGGTCGAATTCGCGCGCCGCGCGGCTCAATTGCGCGAGCTCGGCGTCAATGTCGAAATCCTCGATGTCAAGGCGATGACCAAGCTCGGAATGGGGGCGCTGCTCGGGGTCGCGCAAGGCTCGACCCGGCCCGGCCGCACCGTGATCATGCGCTGGAACGGCGGCAAGCGCGGCGATCAGCCGGTCGCCTTCATCGGCAAGGGGGTCTGCTTCGATACCGGTGGCATTTCCATCAAGGGTGCTGCGAGCATGGAGGACATGAAGGGCGATATGGGCGGCGCGGCATGCGTGGTCGGGCTGATGCACGCTCTCGCCGCGCGAAAGGCGAAAGTCAACGCGGTCGGCGCCATTGGCCTCGTCGAGAACATGCCCGACGGCAATGCCCAGCGCCCCGGCGACATCGTGACCTCGATGTCGGGCCAGACTATCGAGATCATCAACACCGACGCCGAGGGCCGCCTCGTGCTGGCGGATGTGCTTTGGTATGTGACAAAGAAGTTCAAGCCGAAATTCATGATCGACCTTGCGACCTTGACCGGCGCGATCATGGTGGCGCTCGGCACCGAATATGCCGGTCTGTTCTCCAACAACGACGAACTCGCCGAACGCCTGATCAAAGTCGGGCTTGAAACTGGCGAGCGTGTCTGGCGCATGCCGCTCGGTCCGGAATATGACAAGCTGATCGATTCGCAGTTTGCGGACATGAAAAACACCGGCACGCGCAATGGCGGCTCGATTACGGCTGCGCAGTTCCTGCAACGGTTCGTCGACGGCACGCCATGGGCGCATCTTGATATCGCGGGAACGGCGATGGGGGCGCCGAAGACCGAGATCAATCAGAGCTGGGGGTCCGGTTACGGCGTTCGCCTGCTGGAGCGGCTGGTTGCGGAATATTACGAGCGATGACCGAAGTGCTTTTCTATCATCTGCAAAACATGTCGATCGAGAGCGTGCTGCCGCCGCTGCTTGAGAAATCGCTGGAGCGTGGCTGGCGCGTCGTTGTGCAATCGACCTCGCAGGAGCGCGCCGAGGCGCTCGACGCCCATTTGTGGACCTATCGCGACGATTCGTTCTTGCCGCACGCGATCTGGCGCGCCGGTGATGTTCAGGACCAGCCGATCGTGCTTGCGGTCGAGGAGGGTAATCCGAATCGGGCCAATGTCAGGTTTCTGATCGACAACGCCGCGTTGCCGGCGGATTCCGGCAGCTACGAGCGCATGGTCTTGGTTTTCAACGGTGACGACGCCGACGCGCTCGCCGCTGCCCGCGGCGCCTGGACCGAGTGCAAGTCGCGCGGCTTCGAAGTGACTTATTGGCAGGCCGACGAGCGCGGCCGCTGGCAACGGCGGGATTAGCGCTGTAAGTCAATTAATGATAATCTGTGGTTTTCGACGGCGGCACCGCAAGAAGCCACGGTGGTGCCGCAAAGTGATGTTGGGACAAACGTTTACAGCGCTCTCTTGGGGTCGGAACTTAATTCGTGAGAAATAGAATACCTCATCGGAAGCAGCTCATGACGCTGCTGGTGCTGACTCCGCTTGTCGGGGGCTGCAGCGGGTTTAATTCTGACCTTTTGTCGAAAGACGCCGAATGGTTCTCGCGCCCCGGCCGACTGTTCATCAAGAACGTGTCGATCGAAACGCCGCCGCTCACGCCGGACAGGCCGGTCACGGCCGAAGACCTTGTCAGCGCCGACGGTGGTTGCCCGGGCATGGCACCTGCCGGGGCACCCACCGACGCCAACGCCATGACCGACGGGGCTGCCGGCGCGCCACCTGTTGCGGGCGGGACTGTCGCGCTTGGCCACACCGAATGCGACGTCGTGCGCGGCATCGGCGCCCCCGATAACGTCAACATCTCCAACAATGCGCGCGGCGACCGCGTCGCCGTCGTCAACTGGTCGCGCGGGTCGCGCGCCGGCATCTATACTTTCACCGCAGGACGCTTGAGCTCGGTCGAGCGTGGGGCCGAGCCGGTAGCGCAGCCGAAAGCTGCGAAGCCAAAAGCCAAGAAAAAGCCCGCAGCGACCTAAACGTTCCTACTCGGTCGCGGCATGCTCCGCGCGTGAATCTGCTCGACCCGCCGTTTCGTCATGCCGTCTCGTCATATTGGCTGCTCGCTTCCAGCCATGCTTCCTCGGCGCGCCGCAGCGCCTCCGCCGCGCTGGCGCGTGCCTTGCCAAGCTGGGCCGCCTGCTTCGGATCGCGCGTGAACAGATCCGGCAAGGCAAGCGCGGTATCGATTT
>Ga0210384_10003164_pt1 | contig 19347 bp, 14 predicted proteins | sample IncBWH2MmetaG_FD_160574 | JGI IMG/M metagenome (GOLD analysis project Ga0210384, IMG submission 160574) | Forest soil microbial communities from Barre Woods Harvard Forest LTER site, Petersham, Massachusetts, United States - Inc-BW-H-2-M | ecosystem: Environmental > Terrestrial > Soil >...
CTCGCCCCTAATCGCGGGCTCCGTGCAGAGCGGAACAGCGACGTCGAAATAGCGCCCAACTTCGACGCCATAAAAACCGGCGGGAGCAACGCCGATGATCTCAAACGGACGCCGGCTGAGGGTAAGCGCGCGGCCAATGACCGAGCGGTCGCCGCCAAATTCGTGCTGCCAAAAGGAATAGCTGATGACCGCTCCGCCCGTTGAGCAACCTGGGGTGTCGTCCGCGGAATTCAAAAAGCGGCCGAGTGTGGGTTCGAGGCCGAGCGTTTGAAAGAATTCGCCGCTGACCCACAGGCCTTGGACATTGTGAACTTCGCCGCTGGGCGCGATGTTGAACTGAGTGGGACTCCATGCAAAAAGATTTGAAAAAGCCTGCTGCTGCGCGTGAATCTCCAGCCACATGGGGTAGGTGAGATCGGAGTAGCGGCTCGTGAAGTCTCCGCTCGCGCCAGTACGATTATCGATCGCGACCCTGGCAATCTCTTGTGGTTTTTTGACCGGCAGGGTGCGCAGGCGCACGGCGTCGAGGAGTTGGAAGATGGCGGTGTTTGCGCCAATCCCGAGCGCCAGGGAGAGAATCGCGGCGCCGGCGAAGACGGGATTGAAGCGCAGCAGCCGGGCGCCAAAGCGGAGGTCGCTCCAAAGAGATTCGAGGTGCGTCTCCCAGCTTGTAGAGCGGACCTTTTCTTTCACCGCTTCCACTCCGCCCATTTCCAGGCGCGCCGCGCGGTGTGCTTTTTCGCGGGTCATCCCCGCGCACATTTTTTCGGCGGCGGATTTTTCCAGAAAATCGCGCAGCTCGTCGTCGAGTTCCTGCTCGGCTTGATGTTTGCGGACGAGACCGCGGAGGCCAGCGGAGAGATTTGTCCAGAGTCCCATGTTGTCCTCCTGCGGGCTACGAAGCGGTCTGCAGAATTCTTGCGATGGCGGCGACCTGGCGCTCCCACACTTGGGTCTCGGTCCGCAGCTTTTGGCGGCCGGCTTTTGTCAGTGAGTAGTATTTTGCGCGCCGATTATTTTCCGAGGTCCTCCATTCGCATTCGAGCAGACCCGCGCGCTCCAGGCGGCGGAAGGCAGGGAACAGCGAGCCGGGATTCACTTCGAAGACGCCGCGGCTCAGTTGTTGAATCCTCTGCGAAATTCCCCATCCGTGAAGAGGTTCGAGAGCGAGAGTTCTCAGGATGAGCATGTCCAGGGTGCCTTGCACGAGGGTGGCGGACGTGTCGGTCATTCGCGGTCCTGGGCGTCTCTAACTCTCGGGGGTCTAGAGGAGTATACGACGCTTCTCTCGATTGTCAAGAGAAGACGTTGCGGTAGTAGGAGCGTTGGTACAGGTTTCCGCGTTGATGGGGCGTTCAGGTCGGATTCATGGCCCGGGCAAAAGGGCGTGTCGTTGGCTGGTGAAACGAGCCTCCTCAAATTGATTCACGATGAGAGTTTCAGCACCCAAAACCAGGCGGTGCTCCCAGGCCTTCGAATACACCGCTGTCTCATGACCAAGCCTCCGTGCCTTCTCGGGCGGCACCCACAATCGTCCTAGACTTGCGGCCAGTGCCCCCTCACCGGCTTAGAGGACTTACCTGATGCGCTTTTGGGGGTTTTACCGACTGGACGAGGGCACTCCTAACCGTAAGCATCTCGCCAATGGGAGAGTCAGGCACGTGGTCGCTCCAAGCATCGAGGCTACCGGCTGAGATGACTCTCCTGCCTTCCCAGAGCAAGCATGTCGAGTGATCTGACCCATAGGTCGAGAACCAGAGGACTTGTTGAGTTCCTTCTGGTTTTCCTACGGATTCGGCCGTATCGATGCGAAGAATGTGACTCTCGTCCTTTCCGGTGGTCTGTTCAACACAAACCCATGGCAACCCGGTCGCCAAGGACAACGAATGCCCAGGACCGTCAACTACGCACACCGCAAGAGGCATCCAATGGTGGCTACGCGCCGCACGCTGATATGGATTGATGGGCCGGATTTTCAGGGTAGCGGATGCTCTGAATGTGCATGGGTGTTCACTCACTCGGGGCCACCCGACGGCGACTCGCTCGCGGAAATGATGGAGAAGTACGTGCGGCGGCGCGATAAAGAATTTGCCGCTCACGTTTGCGCCGAACACCCTCGAACGAAAAATGCCAGTCTTTAAATCCGCCACGCTACTTCGCACAAGTTAAATGGGCCATGGCCGCCTTTTTTCGAGTAATCCACCCAAGTTCGTTCGCACGGTTTTGAAATGAATCTCCGTGTCCGATGGAAGTTCGCACTGCATGTGCCGGCGAACTTCGCCGGCCGGTTGCGTCGATCAGAAACTGGCCCACTCATGGTTCGGCGGAACGCCCCGGGCGCGTAATTTGATTTAGAAGTTTCGATTGGGGCCGCAATCAGTGGGAAGCAGCGGCGAGGCGGCGGGTGACGTAGTCCGCGACATAGGCGTCGAAGAGATCGTTGAGCTGGTGCGTGACGGGGCCGGGAGCGGTCGGAATCTTGTGGCCGCTGATTTCGCCGACGCCGATGAGATTGCGATTCGTCGAAGAAATAAAAATTTCGTCTGCGGAGTAAAGATCTTCGGGGCGAAGGGCTTGCTCGATGACCGCGACGCCCGCTTCAGGAGCGATTTCGAAGAGGATACCGCGCGTGACACCTTCGAGGCAGCCGGAATTCAGAGGCGGCGTGAAAACCTTTCCGTTTTTCACGGCGAAAATATTGGCGGCGGTGCATTCGGCAACTTCGCCGCGCTCGTTGAGAAGGACGACTTCGTCGAAACCTTCTTTTTGCGCCGCGGCGACGGACCAAACATTCTGCAGCCACGATGTGGTCTTGACGCCGGCAAGAGGCGAAGCCGCGTGGCGGCCCTGTTCGCGAAGAGCGAGTCGCACCGGCTCGTGATATTGCGGGAGCGGCGCGGTGTAAATAATGAGGTCAACTTCGGGATGTTTTTCGTCGCTCTGCCAGAAGCCGACCTGGTTGTAGACCAGATAAATGCGCGCGCAGCCTTCGGTGACTTGATTGGCGCGGATGACTTCGTGGAGATTGAGGCGGACTTTGGCCGAAGTGTACGGCATGGGAAGGTGGATGATGGCGGCGTCTTTTTCCAGGCGTCGCCAATGGCGCTCGTAAGCGAAGGCTTCGCCGTGGAAAATCCGCAGCGTAGTGAAAAGCCCCCATCCGCAGATCAGACCAGCCTGGCCGGGCGAAAGCCGGACCTTTTCGATAGGCAGCAAGCTTTCGTTATGAAAGACGTTGCGGTGAATCACTCGATCCTCGGAGTCCTGTCTTAAGACTATTTTCCATTGTATCCGAAAATATGGAGTGGAGCCGCGCCGAGAAGGATTTGTGCACAAGAAGTTCAGTTCGTTCTCCTCGCATAATTCGGGGTGAGGGAGCGAAGCACTCGGGAGAAAGAGCAGGATAGCAAACAGCGAGGGCGGACCGCAGCCTGCCCTCGCCGGAAAAAGGGTTGCCAGACGCTTAGAAGAGCAGCTTCAGAGCAAACTGGATCTGCCGGGCCGAACCGAAGTCTCCTGTCGGAAAGCGCGTGGCTTGAATCTGCCCGAACGAAGAGCTTGTGGCGTTCAGTATGGGATTGCCGAAGTTCGGATGGTTGAAGATGTCAAACATCTCGGTGCGGAATTCCAGGCTGAACCTCTCGGTCAGCTTGGTGTTTTTGGTAACCGAGAAATCGGTATTGAGGAAGCCCGGTCCAACAATCGCGTCGCGGCCGAGATTGCCAGGACGACAAGAACCGGCAATCACCGGGTACACATTGCCGTTTGCTTTCGTGGGCACATCGCTGAACGTGCAGGGAATCGCAAGCGAAGCGCCTGCGGTCGCCGCGCAGTCAGGAATCGTCGGCTTGCCGCCTTGCAGGGCGCCGTTGAAGTGCTGGCAAAGGACCGCATTGGAGAAGTATTGGCTCGGATTTCCAGTGCCGTTGACGTGCTGAAGCAGATCCGGTCGGACCGTCAGCGAGATGCCAGGTCCCGGACCGATCGCCAGGGTAGGATTGAGAGGATTGCCGCTTTGCACCTGGTTGACCAGGCCAAATTGCCACCCACTGACTAGCCGGTTGGCCTTGAACGGTAACTCGTAGAATCCGCTCAGAACAAATCGGTGACGCGCGTCAAACTCCGAGGGACCATAGTCGTCCCTCGGATTATAAGCGTTCTGAATGATGAGCGACTCATTGCTCGAGAGTGAGTTGTAGTCGAGCGATTTCGAGTAGGTATAAGAGCCCAGGAACTCCAAGCCACGCGAGAGATGTTTGGTAACGGTGGCCCACAATGCGTGGTAATTCGAATTGCTCCCACTGTTCACTTGGTTGATGTTGTTCAGCCCGCAAAGCGGAAACGGAGGCTGGCAGAACGTGGGGATCACGGCGCTTGTCAGCGGGAGTGTCGGGAATGGTTTTGTCGTCCCATAGAATCCGTTGGTGACAAACGGCTGATTGATGTTCTGAGTAAGCTGAAGGTGCGTGGCTTTCAGACCTACGTACGCCACTTCGAGCCCGAGCGTGGATGTGATCTGTCGCTGAACTGTCAGGTTCCAGTCTTGGGCATACATGTTCTGGAAACTCGGATTGATGGCGGAGGGCCCAATGCTGATACTGCTGATCGAACCCGATGGATTCTCCAGAGTAATGGCGTTCGATGCAGAACTCGCGGAAACAGGCAGGGCGAATGGTGGATTGGAACTCAGCCCAGTAACGATATTCGTGGTGGGATCCTGAGTCATGATCGCATAGCCTGCGCGGACGGAGGTCTTGCCGTCCTTGAAAGGATCCCACGCAAAACCGATGCGCGGCTGGAAGTTCTTGTTGTTGGTCTGGTAGGGCTGCAATGCAGGAATCAGGGTGCCGGTTGTGGAATCGAAGTTCGTGAATTTGCCAGCGGCCTCGGAGGGCGTCGAGTTCCAGGCGTAGCGTAAGCCGACGTTGATCGTAAAATTGGATTTCCACTTGAAGCTGTCCTGGGCGAAGACGTCGTAGGACGGCTGCAGGACCTTGTCATTGCCGCTGCCCAGCTGATCCGTGACATTGTTCGCACCGTCGGCAAGGAAATTTGCCATCGCCGCGAAAGTGAAACTTCCAATGTTCTCGACAATGTTGTTGTTATAGGCGCGCCGGATTTCGCCACCAAACGCGAAGGAGTGCCGCCCGCGCAGCACACTGAGCGTGTCATTCAATACCACGGTCGTGTCGCCCCGGCCCTGGGGCTCCCCCAGGGGGCCGCCAAAGCCGAGGCCCCCTCCGACGTTGAAAAAGGGCAGGCCTGATCCTACCGGAGACCCGGTTGGCAAATTGATGCCGAAGTCACCAGGGTTCAACAGTTGGTTCGGCAGAAACGTCAGGTGGATGCGGTTGAACCCCAGGCGCACTGTGTTCGCAACCAACGGGCTAAAAGTATGGTCTTCGCTAACGGTCATGAGGTGCCGGAAGCCGTCGCGCGTGTCTCCATACCCGGGAAGGTTTGCGAGAATGGCTCCTCCCGCTGTTGGTTCCTGCCGATGGTCCTTCTGAATGACATAGTAGCCGTGCAGCCGATCGTTCTGCGAGATCTCGAAGTCAATGTCGGCGGTACCCTGGTTGAGGGCCACGTTAGCAAGCGTTCCGCCTGTGAACCCGTTGAACGTGTTCGGGTTGCTTGCGGTTCCGGTGCCAACAAGGTTGGCGGGAGGGATCAGCTTCAGGAGGTCCTTGATCGCCGTCGAAGTGACTGTTGCCCGGTCATTCACGCTGGGGACCGTGCTGGTAACTGTCAAGCTCTGATGCTGCTGGAGCCCTTCGTAGGCGAGGAAGAAGAAGAGCTTGTTCTTCAAGATCGGGCCGCCGAAGTCGGCACCAAAATCATTTCGCTTGAAGGGCGACTGCGGCACCGCATTGCCCTTGGAATCCACAGTGGAATTAAAGAAATTGCGGGCATCCAGGTCGTTGTTGCGGAAGAATTCGAACAGTTCACCGTGATAGGCATTTGTGCCGGAGCGAGTGGCCAGATTCACAATGGCCCCCGAATTTCTGCCGTATTCCGCGGGAAAGGCTGAGTTGTCAATCTTGTATTCCGCCAGCGTATCGATCGGAGGCTGAAAGGTGAGTTGGTTCTGGACGTTGTCGTTGAGGTTGATACCGTTGACCAGCCAGTTGGTGGTATCTTCGCGCTGACCAGCGGTATTGATTCCGAAAGATCCCTGTCCGCGCAGAGGGGCAGACAGAAAGCCGTTCGCAGGAGGCGTCATGGTGCCGGGCGTTAGAAGACTGAGATCGGTAAAGTGCCGGCCGTTCAACGGGATTTCCTGCACCGTCTTGTCGTTGATGACCTGGCTCATGCTGTTCGTGGTGGTATCGACGATCGCGGCATCGGCAACGATTTCGATTCTTTCCGTCGCTTCGCCAACTTTCACCTGAACGTTTTCGGTGACTGAGGTTGCTACTTCTAGTTTGAGGTTAGAGATAATCGCCGTCTGGAAACTGGGAACTCTAACTTCAAGACGATAAATGCCAATCGCCAAAGCGGGGAAAAGATAGGCGCCGACATCGTCGGTCTGTGTGCCCGACACGATCCCGGTAGCCTGGTTGGTCGCGCTTACCTTGGCATTTGGAACCGGAGCGCCCGTGGGATCCGTGACGGTGCCGTTCAGCGATGCGCTAGACTGAGCCTGCGCGAGATCGCACAACCCGATTGAAAGCAAAAGCAGCGCCAGCCTCAGCCAAACGCTGCGAACCGGAAAGAAGCCCCCAAGTGCACCTTCCATTTTTCTAGCCCTCCTCACGTTTTTTTGTAGCGAGCCATTCACCGGTGTTCTCGACGTTGGTCTGAGGTCCGTCTCACCCTTGACCCTGAAAAGAGGTTCCCCTGTGCTATCGGCTTGCCAGGCTCCTACGGATGAAATCTCGTTTTCAATCTAGAATTGCCTGCCCGTGCCTTGGCCTAACGCAATCCCGTGGCCAGAGAGCAGCCGATTCACGCACGCAATAAAAATGTTCTTTTTCAATATCTTAGAGCGGCGTAACGTTTGCGGCTGCAGGGCCAGCAGGACTACACCTATGAAATTCAGAAGGCTGCTATTGAACATAGTAGCCGCTGCTGCAAATTTTAGAACATTTTGAAGAATGATCGCCCGGAACCGGGGCTATTAGACTTCCGTGGCTAAGGCGTGCAGGCAGTCGGTACGATAAGTTCTTGGTTCTCGTAAATGCGGTGGGGGTCGCTGATGGACGGATTGGCGGCGGCCAGACAAGGCCACACAGAAGCCCGCCCTAAGTTGGTCCTTGCCAGCGCCCACAGAGTATCGCCCTTGCGGACGCGGATGGTTGACGCGGCGCCCGTCCTGTCATTGCGCGCTGCGTTGCGGGTCGCGGCGACGGCCGAGGGAAGATTCAGTTGAGCGCCGGCGCCGATTTGGTTGGGGTTGACAATGTTTGGATTGGCGGCCAGGAGTTCAGGCCAACGTCGGCCGCGGCCGAGGTTTTCTTCGGCCAGCTTCCAGAGAGAATCGCCGGCCTGGATGCGCACGGTTTTCTGTGCCGCGGCCCTGGCGGGACTAAGAGCGGACTGCGGTTTCGACGTGCGAACCGTCGCCGCGGGCGCGACAGGTTTGGCAAGAATGTTTGACCGCGGAAGCGTGGACGGAACGTGCGGGTGCATCGGTTGGATGAGAATACTCGGGGTCGCGTGGTGGGAGGAAATTTTGGGGAGCGCAGGGGCGATCCCCGCGAGATGAGCAGGAAGTGTCGGGCGAACATCTCTACTAAAGTCCGGACGAACATGCGGACGCACGTTTGGGAGGATCCCTTCGCGAACTTTGGGATGAACGCGAACGTGTGGACGAATGGGAACGGCGGAGAACGGATCGCGACGGAGAACATTTGACGAAGTTTTGGGATGGAGAACCGGTTGAGCAGGAGGACGAATCGCGGGACGCCCGGGCAGAATTGGAAAAGCGAGAGCCGGAGTCGAGAACGGGAGATGGAACGCCTCCGACTGTTTCGGTTTCAGCGCTTGCCATTCTTTTTGGTTCTGAAGCTGGCGAGCGACGTCGCCGAGAGGAACTTGCACAGTTTCGGAATTTGCATCGAGGCCTGCCGTCGGATTTTGCGTGCGCGAGCAATTATTCTTCTGCGCGCATTCGTTTCGCATGGCTTCGATTTGTGCGCGGTCTTCGGGCGTCAGGATGTTCGGATGCTTGAGATCATCTTCCGTGTAAACGTGCTTGGCGCGTCTCTGTAATTCTCGTTTGCGCGCGCGTTCTTCACGGGCGGCTTCGGCGACGCTTTGATCTTGCTGGTCTTGGGCGCGCGAAATGGTTGGGCCGAGAGTTGCGAAGCACAAAAAAAGAAAGGCTGGTGCGGCGAACCGAGCGGGATGCGAGATTCTCCCCGAGCCTGGGCTTCGCGGCTGGAGGGACATGGGGCCGTTTAGGTCAGTCAGCAGCATGGCAAACCGACTACGGGGGACTCCGCCGAGAAGAAGGGTAACTGGCAAAGGCGGTGCAGGAAAGCATTTTTTCTTGCGGTTGCTTGGGCGCAACCCCCTGGGGAAGCGAGATTTTGAGGGCACGAAACGGGGTGTTTGGCGTACTATCTCTGCTCTTTGCAGAAGATCGAAAGGGCGGGGGGGGATTGACGATGAACAAAGAAACGCAAGAGAAGCGTGGGGCGAGGCGACCCGCTCCGGCAAACGGGGAGGATGGCATAGGCGGGAAGCGGGCATCGGGGGCTGGAGGTCGACGGAGATTTTTGCAGGCGGGATTGCTGGGAGGAGTGGCGGCCGCGGCTGGTCCCGTATGGCATCCCGTTTTTGGAGCGTCGCCGAGGAGCGCAGCCGCGCCTGTGGCTGGGGCTGCTGATGTTCCCGCGTTTGAGTTGGAGGAGATCACGATTGGCGAACTGCAAGACGGAATGACGTCCGGGAAGTACAGCGCCCGGGCGATTGCCGAGAAATATCTCGCGCGCATCGTGGCGGTTGACAAGAGCGGACCGCGCGTCAACAGCGTCATCGAAACGAATCCGGACGCGCTGGAAATTGCGGAAGCTTTGGATAAGGAACGAAAAGAAAAGGGGCCGCGCGGGCCGTTGCACGGGATTCCTGTTTTGATCAAGGACAACATCGCGACTGCCGATCGCATGATGACGACGGCGGGATCGCTGGCTCTCGTCGGATCGAAGCCGCCGCGCGATGCGTTCGTCGCGCAGAAATTGCGCGAAGCGGGCGCGGTGGTTTTGGGAAAAACGAATTTGAGCGAGTGGGCGAATATTCGCTCGAACCACTCGATCAGCGGATGGAGCGGGCGCGGCGGGCAGACGAAAAATCCCTATGCGCTGGACAGGAATCCGTGCGGATCGAGTTCCGGAACGGGCGCGGGCATTTCCGCGAATTTGGCCGCGGTGGGAATTGGAACGGAAACGGATGGATCGATCGTGTGCCCGTCTTCGGCGAATGGACTTGCGGGGATCAAGCCAACGGTAGGGCTGGTGAGCCGCAGCGGGATTATTCCGATTTCGCATTCGCAGGATACTGCTGGGCCGATGTGCAGGACGATGCGGGACGCGGCCATTTTGCTGGGAGCGTTGACGGGCGCGGATCCCGACGATAAGGCGACCGCGGCGAGCAACGGGAAATCGTTCAGGGACTACACGCAGTTCTTGAACGCCGACGGGTTACGAGGAGCGCGCATCGGCGTATTGCGGAAAGCGTTTGGTTTTAATCCCGCCGTCGACAAATCGATGGAGGAGGCGCTTGATGCGATGAAAAAGCAAGGAGCGACCCTGGTGGACCCGGTGCAGATTGAGACTTCGGGCAAGTTCGGGGAGACGGAATTCCTCGGGTTCATGTATGAGCTGAAGGCGGATTTGGATGCATACCTTGCATGGCTTGGGCCGAACGCGCCGGTGAAAACGCTCCGGGAGATTATCAAGTTCAACGAAAAGAACGCCGCGAAAGAGATGCCCTTTTTCGGACAGGAGAATTTTCTGAAGGCCCAAGAGAAAGGGCCGCTCACGACTCCGGAATACGTGGAGGCCAGCAAAAAGAACCGTGAACTGGCGGGGAAAGAGGGAATTGACGCGACCATGGACAAGCACAAGCTCGATGCTATCGTCGCGCCGACCGGAGGGCCGGCGTGGCTGACGGACATCGTGAACGGCGACTCGTTCGGAGGAGGCAGTTCGGAATTTGCCGCAGCCGCCGGGTATCCGAACGTGAATGTGACAGTGGGATTTGTATTCGGCTTGCCGGTCGGCATTTCGTTTTTCGGCCGGGCTTGGAGCGAGCCGGTTTTGATCAAGCTGGCGTATGCTTTTGAGCAGGCGACCAAACTCCGCAAGGCACCGCGATTCCTGCCGCATGTCGAAGCCTGAGAAAACAAGTCGACACAAGGAAGTTGAAAGCGGAAAGAACCGACCGATCTGGCGGGTCCCGCCATCCGCGCCGAAGAAAGTGGCGGGTGGCGCGCGACGCGAAGCGTCACGCCGCTCTCGAAATGGATGTGCGCGCTGTAGGCGTGGGAATCGATGGTGAATCGGTGGAAATCCGCGGGAATCGCGTTTGACAGGAACAGGAAGGTACTTTAAGATTAGCGTTTGTCTCTAACGGGAAAGGTGTGGCCGAGCGCAATGAGGACGTATGTAGCCAAAGGAGAAGAGGCGGAGGCGTTGAAGGTCGGCGCGAACTGGTTTGTGGTGGATGCTACGGACCAGGTTTTGGGGCGCCTGGCGACCAAGGTGGCCCGCATGCTGATCGGCAAGGATAAGCCGAGTTTTACGCCGTACCTGGATTCCGGGGATCACGTCGTGGTGATCAATGCGGACAAGGTTCGCATGACCGGGAACAAGGTCGAGCAGAAGATCTATTACTCGCATAGCGGGTATCCGGGCGGATTGAAGGCTGTGCCGGCGAAGCGGGTGCGCGAGACGAAACCGGAATGGATGATTCGCGAGGCGGTGTTGGGGATGCTGCCTAAGAACAAGCTGCGGGCTCGGCGAGCGAAGAAACTGCGCATTTACCGGGATGCGGCGGGTTTGGCGCGGCATGCCGGGCAGAGGCCGCAGGCGGTTGGGGCTTAGAAGCAGTCGGGGCTCAGACCCAAGTCTGTGTCGCTGCTGTGGCAGTCGCAAGCCCTAGAAGTGGCAAACAGCACAGGCGAAGAGTCTGTGTCACGGGTTTCCGCACGTTGCTGTTCCTTGAAAAGCGTGGCCGCGTAGTGGTCACCTCTAAGTGGTGCCTTAGGCAGGGAGCAAAACCGGCGTGGAGTTGAGTGGTTCCGGGTGTCCGGAATCAGGTTACTTTAGGAGGAACGTTGAGTTCTACTGGTACGCCCATTGCGGGCACACAAACTTGGTTTCTCGGGACTGGCCGGCGCAAGGAGTCCGTAGCTCGGGTTTTTTTGCGCGCTGGTAGCGGCAAGTTCACTATCAACGGCCGCGAGGTGGAGAATTACTTTCCGAATCATGCTTGGAAGCATGATGCCATTGAGCCGCTCAAGTTTACTAGCCTGGCGGACCAGGTAGACGTCAAGGTGACCGCGCATGGCGGCGGCGTTGGCGGTCAGGCCGGGGCGGTGCGGATGGGGTTGTCGCGGGCGATCTCGCGGTATAACCCGGAGCTGCGGCCGGCTTTGCGGAAGAATGGGTTTTTGACGCGCGATTCCCGTATGAAGGAACGGAAGAAGTACGGGCAGAAGGGCGCGCGGAAGCGCTTCCAGTTTACGAAGCGGTAGTTTTTGTGGCTCTGGCTGCGCCAGAGTTGCAGCAAGCTCCAGCGGGTTTAGGAAAGTGAACTCGCTGAGATCACGGCCGGCAAGGAGCCGGCAATAGGCTGTTCTGTGGCGGCGCAAGCTGCCACCGCAAACAGCTAATCTACTAGGAGGAAACTTGGCAGTAGAAATTACGATGAAGGAATTGCTGGAGGCTGGAGTTCACTTCGGTCACCAGACGCGGCGTTGGAATCCGAAGATGAAGGAGTATATTTTCGGGGAGCGCAACGGGATTCACATTATTGACCTGCAGAAGACCCTCAAGATGTTCCGCGAGGCTAGCCGGTTTGTTAGCGATCTTTCCGCGCAGGGAAAATCGGTCTTGTTTGTGGGCACCAAGCGCCAAGCGCAGGAAGCTGTCGCCGAGGAGTCCAAGCGCTGCGGGGCGTTCTTTGTGAACCATCGCTGGTTGGGCGGGACGTTGACGAATTGGGCGACGCTCCAGAAATCGATCAAACGGCTGAAGCTCTTGAAGGCCATGACGGAAGATGGCCGGATCAACGAACTTTCGAAGAAAGAAAAAGCGCGGCTGGGGCGCGAAATGAAGCACCTGAACCAGAACCTGGAAGGCATTGAGAACATGTTGCAGCTTCCGGACGCTATGTTCGTGATCGATTCGAACGCGGAAGAGATCGCCGTGAAAGAAGCGCGGCGGATGGGCGTGCCGGTGGTTTCCGTCGTGGATACGAATTGCGATCCTGACGTGGTGGATTGGATTATTCCGGGCAACGACGACGCCTTGCGCGCGATTCGGCTTTTCACTACGAAGATTGCGGATTCTGTGCTTGAAGGGCATACCGCTTACCAGCAATCGCAGGTGGCCGAGCAGAAATCGGCGGAAGATCAGGCCTTGGTGGACGGCGTGGAGTATGTGGATACCAGCGCGTACGAACAGTATGAGAAGCAGGAAGGCGACTTCGTTGAGGGAGTGGATGTGACCACTCCTGCGGATGCTTCGCTTGAGGCGGCTGCGGGAGCGGAAGCTACCGTCCCGCCGGACGACGAGACACGATAAGCGAGCGGTTTTAATCAACAGAGATTCACGAGGCTCGCTCCTTGCGGCTCGGAGCGGGCCTTTTTGCAAGCATTTCGCGCAAACGTTGAGATTCTGAGTTTGCAGAGAGAAAAAGGATGAGCACACAACAGCCAGCTATGCAGATTCCGGCGCACCTTGTGAAGGAGTTGCGGGAGCGGACCGGGGCGGGGTTCAGCGATTGCCGCGCGGCGCTTGTCGAAGCCAACGCCGTCATTGACAAGGCCATCGAGATTTTGCGGAAAAAAGGACAGGCGGCGGCGGCGAAAAAATCGCAGCGCGAAGCGAGCGAAGGGCTCGTGGGCAGTTATATCCACGCGGGCGGAAAGATAGGTGTGCTCGTGGAGATTAATTGCGAGTCGGACTTCGTGGCTCGCACGGAAGCTTTCCAGCAGCTTTGCCATGACATTGCCATGCACATCGCGGCACTCGATCCGCGGTATGTGCGGCGCGAGGAAGTGACGCCGGAGATGCTCGCAGCAGAGCGCGATATTTATCGGGCGCAGGCGCTGGCTACCGGGAAGCCGGAAAACGTGGTCGAGAAAATTACCACCGGGAAGATGGAAAAGTTTTACGAAGAAAACTGCCTGTATGAGCAGCACTACATCAAGGACGAGAGCGTCACGATCGGCGAGATGATTACCCAGGCGATCGCCAAGCTTGGCGAGAACATTTCGATCCGGCGATTCGTGCGCTTCAAGGTTGGCGAGGGCGGCGCGGGACCAGAAACGGCGCCGGTTCCTGAGCCCGTCAGCGCCTAAAAGCAGGCCTTTGAGACCGCCTTTCGGAGCGTCCCGGCGAAACCGGGACGCTCTTTCTGTTTCCAGGGGCTTCGGCGTTGTGCGGGGGCGGGAATAGTTTGCTACAATTCCGAAGATTTTGTAGTCCGCTGACGGAGGGCCATGGCTGCTGGACCGAAGAAGGCTGCAAAGAAACTCGTGAAGAGAACGCCGCGCCACGCGCAGCTGGCCTACCGGCGCATCCTGCTGAAACTTTCGGGAGAATCGCTGCAGGGGCCGCAGGGTTTTGGCATTCACGGCGAAACGATTCAGGCCATTGCCCGCGAGTTGAAAGAGGTGCACGCGCTGGGCATCGAGATCGCCATCATGGTCGGCGGCGGAAATATTTTCCGCGGGGCCCGGCAGAAGGGATTCGAGATTGACCGCGCGACCGGGGACTACATGGGGATGCTGGCGACGGTGATCAATGCGTTGGCCCTGCAGGATGCGCTCGAGAAAGAGGGCGTGTTCACGCGGGTCCTGAGTGCTATCGAGATGAATCAGGTGTCCGAGCCTTTCATCCGGCGGCGCGCCATGCGGCACCTCGAGAAGCAGCGCGTCGTGATCTTCGCCGCGGGGACGGGTAATCCCTATTTTTCAACGGACACGGCGGCGGCGCTGCGCGCCATGGAGATCAAGGCCGACGTGATACTGAAGGCCACTCGCGTGGACGGAATTTTCGACGCCGATCCGGAGAAGGTTTCCGGGGCGAAGTTTTTTGCGGCGATTACTTATCGCGACGTGTTGAATCAGAATCTGAAGGTGATGGACGCGACGGCGATTTCGCTGTGCATGGACAACGGGATGCCCATCGTGGTCTTCAACATGAACCAGCACGGAAACATCAGGCGCGTGGTGATGGGTGAGCGTGTAGGCTCCAAGGTGACGCCGGCTTGAAGTCCGACGGAAGCCGCCCGATGCAATTTTCGACAAATGCAACCGGGAACTGAAATCCGAAGGACTTAAACGAACTACCTGGTTTTTTTGAGCAGAGGACGCCATGACGACTTTTGAAACCACGCCGCAAGCACTGGGTGCCGCAAGAACGAGGATGGAAAAAGCAGTGGATGATTTTCGCAAGGAGCTGGCGACGATTCGCACCGGCCGCGCGAACGCCGCGCTGCTGGACAACGTTCGCGTGGATTATCACGGCACGCCGATGCCGGTGAATCAGCTGGGCACCATGACCGTGCCGGACCCCACGATGATCGTGATCGCGCCGTGGGATCCGACCGCGGTGGCTTTGATCGACAAGGCGATTCGTACAGCCGATTTGGGGCTGAACCCCACAAATGACGGCAAAGTCGTGCGCGTGCCGATTCCTTCACTGACCGAAGAGCGGCGCAAGGATTTGGTGAAGCAACTGCATAAGGTGCTCGAAAATCACAGAACGGCGGTGCGCAATATTCGGCGGGACCTGAAGGAGGCCATCGAGAAGCTTGAAAAGGAGAAGAAGATCAGCGAAGACGATAAGAAGCGTTCTTTGGACGAGCTGGAAAAACTTTCGCATGCGGAGACGAAGAAGATTGAAGATTTGAGCGCGGCGAAAGAAAAGGAAGTTATGCAGATCAAGTGAGGGAACCCCAGGAGGTAAGGACGTAAAGAGGCAAAGAAAGATTTGGACGCGGATCAAGTTGAGGTTGCGAGCGGGGTGAGTTTTAAGAGAGAGGTCGCCGAGAAGAGTTGCGCCTGCCTTAGAGTAGAATTTGCGGTGGTCATTTCATTCTTGCGGCAAAACTGAGAACAACTTAGGGTTTTTTGGGGACCGCGGGAGTTGTGTCGGCGCGCTCCAGCGTGAAGACCTGCGATTCGTCGTTTTGGACGACGCGGAGGAAGGCGTTGTAGTCGGCGGCGCGGCTGGCGGGGATTTCCTTCAGGATAAAATTCAGGTGGCGGGAGGCGGTGAGCGTTGCGTCTTTGGCGGAGTATCGTGAAACGTAGGTGGCGAAGTCGCGCTCGACGAACGTGCCTGTGGGGATGTGGGCGGTAGTGCCGGCGGGAAGATGAACCGTTGCGCTCAGTTGGACATCGAGCGGCGTGCCCAGGTCGATGGGGTTGGCGGCCGCGCCGGGCGCTGTTTTCGCTGGCGTGTCGGGAAGCCCGAGCTGGGGCAAAATCGCCGGGATGCGAAGCCGCTGTTTTGACCAGTCCACAAATTTTAGTTGCGTGATCTCGTACTCCACAGTGAAGGGATCGGGGGTTAGATAGGGATCGGATGCCGTTACGTTCGTGATTTGACCGCGGAAACCGTCGGAGAGCGCCAGGAGCTCAGCGACATTCTTCCAGTTTTCTTTTGGCGTTTTGTGAAACGCAACGCGAAGGAGCAGTTCATTGTCGCCACGCGTTGTGTAATTAAGTTTCGCTTTGAGCGTCCCTTCGGGGGCGAGGCTCGCATTCACCTGAACCTTCTGGAAAGCCGCGAAGGGTAGCTCGTCTGGAATGGTGGCCCACAAAGGGTACCGACAGTCCGCCGTGGGACCACAGTCTGGAACTTTGCGAAGCCAAAGAGCCTGTTTGCCCCGAAGCCCGGAAGGGAGGAGCCCGAACGGGGCGACCTCCAGGCTCGCGTCACACCAGACACTGGTTCCCCACATTGTGAGGATACGCGTAAAGAGAGAAGCGGTTGGCAATCGCTTTTGCAAATCTTCGGAACTTCCGGCCAGACCCGCGTCCAGTTGAAGATTCAGCGAAGAAGCTAGCGTGGCGAGGAGGACGAATTTGTCCTCGGGGGTCGCGTAACCGGAGGCAAGAATATCCGCAGGTGGGTGTGTTCGAAAACCGGTGGCACCCAGGGGCAAGTCGATGGTGGCCACTTTTTCTGAAACGAAACGGTACAGGGCCTCGAGTTTATCCTGGGGCCTCACAAGAGTTGCGGTGAGGGCTAGCGCTTTGTCGGAGACGGTTTGTGGCGCTTCGGCCGGATGAATAAGTTGGGCGAACCGCTCTAAAAAGACTCCCCAAACGAGGAATGAGCTTAGGGTGACGTCCGGGCGCTGATTTGCATCGCTGCTTTTGTCCGCGCTTCTTTCGGCGGAGGAGGCAGGGAGCGAGACATGCCACCGGAAAACACAGCGGTCGGAAGCGGTTTGCCGCATCTCATCGGCTGGAATTGTGACGTCCATCGCGATGCGGCGAAGATCCGGCGAGTCTTTGAGGCGCGAACAGGGTAGATCGAGATCGAAGACTTGCTGGACGACGACACCGGAGCGGTCAAAGGTGTGTTCCAGCCAGATGTCGGGGGCCAGCGGATGGTGGGAGACGGTAGTGATGACGCGATATTCGAGGGAGTCGCCAGGCTCCAGGCCGAGGATGCGTACGGATTTGACGCGGACGTCTTGATAGGCGGGGGCGTTGACGACGGCGGGATTGGGATGGTCGGTGATGGCGCGGGGGAGGACGTCTGCGACCCCGCCGCTTGGGTGCGTGATGCGGACGAGCGGAATCTCAATTTGTTCGAAGGCGCGGTTGAAGTCGAAATTGAGGCGGGCGAATTGGCGCACTCCGAGCTCGTCTTTGATTCTGACGCGGGCGTGGACTTCTTTGCGGCTTGAACCGTCGGTTTCAAAGCGAATGCTGGTTTCGAGGAGCTCGATCTCGGCGGGAATTTTGGATGAGGAGTTCGCTGCAGGTTTTTCTTGGTTTTTTTCTCGAATTTTCTCCGCTAATTTTTCAGCAGGCTCTTGGGGCGCGGCTTGCGCCGGCCCACTAGCAGGTGCGCTCAGAAAGCATAAGGCCGCGGCGATGGGGATCGCCGAAGAAAAGAAGCGAGTAGCGTTCACGAAGCCCTCGCAGGCAGTGTAGGGCGAGAGAGAAGTCGCGTAAAGCTGCGCCTCGATCTTCGTTGCCGGCTATACACGAGCGCGTCTGGCCATCGGCCGAACGCATCAGGATTGGCGAAGCGGTTTTGGGGCTCGCCCGTCAAATATGGCATGGTAGAGTCTTGTGCGCGGAATCTTCGAAGGCGCCGGGAGAACGGGGAATGCGAAAGACTTTCGGAGGAATGGCAGCGGTAGCGCTGGTTGCCGCGCTTGCCGTGCGGGCCGAGGATAAGTCCGCGGCCAAGGGACCCAATGAAGATGGAACAAAGCCCGCTCTTGTGAGAATTGCAGGGGAGGGGATGCTGGATTCTCATGCGTTTCAATACCTGACCGAATTGAGCGATGACCTGGGCTCGCGTGTGACGGGATCGCCCCAGGCGCAGAAAGCTGTGGAATGGGGCGTGGCGAAGATGCGTGCCATGGGCCTTGAGAATGTGCGCGCGGAGAAGTGGCAATTGTGGCGCGGGTGGACGCGAGGCACAGCGCAGGCGGAATTGCTGAGGCCGATTCGCCGGCCGCTGCATGTGGACGCAATGGGTTGGACGGGTTCGACTGCTGCAGGCGGCGCGGACGGCGAAGTCGTCCCGGTGAACATGTTCGACCTCGACGCTGAAATGAAAAACATGGCGCGGTTTTCGGGCAAGGTCGCACTCGTGGTGACGCGCGGCGAGCCGAACAGGAGTTTCATTCAATTGTTCGCGCAATTTGGCGATTTTCTGAGGGCTGCGGGCAAAGCGGGCGCGATTGCCGTGATCGGCGGGCAAGGCGGTGGGACGGCCGCGGGAATGAACCTGACGCACACGGGAATTCTGGGCTTTGATGCGGACTTCGCCGTGCCAGTCGTTTCCATGACCGCTGAAGACCAGGGGCAGTTGGAGCGATACATTGCGCGCGGATTGACGCCGCGAGTGCATTTCAATGTGCAAAATACGTTTTCCAGCGGGCCGGTGGAGAGCGCGAACGTAGTGGGCGAAATTCGCGGCCGTGAAAATCCGGAGCAGGTGCTTGTGGTGGGTGGGCATTTGGATTCCTGGGATCTTTCCGAGGGAGCGACAGACAATGGGATGGGCTCAAGCTGCACGCTGGGGGCGGCGGAGGCCATTCTGCGCAGTGGGATGAAGCCTCGACGCACGATTCGATTTGTTTTGTTCACGGGAGAAGAGCAGGGGCTTGATGGATCGTTCGCGTATGTGAAGCAGCATCAGGCCGAGATGGCCAATCATCTGGGCAGCTTGATTTTGGACAACGGCCAAGGTCCGGTCAAATCCTTTCAACTAGGCGGCCGCGACGACTTGGTCGAAACGTTCAGGCCGTTTGCTGCAACGCTCGCGGAAATTCGCGCGGTCAAAGTAGACGACAAAGTGGAAGATGGCACGGACACGCTTCCATTTTCGATGGTGGGTTTGCCGGGCATCAACATGGATCAGGATTCTCCGGAATACAAATACACGCACCATTCGCCGGCCGACGCGCTGGAGGCCGTGAAACCCGATATTTTGGCGCAGGACGCTACCTTGATGGCGCTTACGGCGTACTGGATTGCGGACCGGCCGGAACGGTTTGCTTCGCCATGGTCTGCCGAAAAGACGGTCAAAATGTTGGTTGGGCAGCATGAGGATGCCATGCTGAAGGCCTTTGGCTTGTGGCCCAAGGCCTATGCGGATATCGAGAAAAAGGACGCACCTTCGAATTAAGGCTATTATTATCAGTTGCTTATAAGAGTTCTCGAGGGTTGGCGCGCGAATGCCGCGCATTCTGGGATGGAACCGTGACCGGGCTTGGTTTGCGCCGTCCGTTTGGTTCTCTCGAAGGAGAATTCGTTCGGGGGAGGGTTCCCGGCGTGCTTGCTTCCGACTGGGGGGGGGGCTGGCGAGGGGCTGGTGAAAGAAATTTGACAGAGCACATTCTTTTCCTTATACTCTACGTTTTGTCGGGGGTGTTTCTAAGCCGACGAGGGCGACCGCTCTGCGGTCGAGTGGG
>Ga0210384_10003165_pt1 | contig 19335 bp, 12 predicted proteins | sample IncBWH2MmetaG_FD_160574 | JGI IMG/M metagenome (GOLD analysis project Ga0210384, IMG submission 160574) | Forest soil microbial communities from Barre Woods Harvard Forest LTER site, Petersham, Massachusetts, United States - Inc-BW-H-2-M | ecosystem: Environmental > Terrestrial > Soil >...
CCAGAAGAGGTTGCTCGAAGAGATCGTCGCGCATTCGAACGGCGCTGAGCCCTCTCTCGGGGAAAAGATCGCCGGGTTCACCAAGCTCTTCTGGGCCAATCGCGGCAATCACAACGAGCAAACCTCACAAAAATTCCTGCCGTCGTTCACGTTCGAGGAGCTTCAAAAAGCCGCGCTGGCTGCCCAGAAGGAGGGCGCATTCGCATCTCCTTACGCCGATCTCCCTGCGCTCACCACGCCCGAGCAGTTGAATCACGAGCTCGCCGATCTCCGCGCTTCGCTTTTCGACCCCGATTTCGAGCCCATGCTTACAGCCAAGAGCCCTCGCGCCGGCCAGGACATCATCCAGGCGAGCTCCAACACTTTCTATGAAGGATTAACCCTTGCCGACCTGAAGGATTTTCATGACGTCCACCCGCTCAACTCGCGCGTCGTCACGGGCAAAGACGGCAAGCTCAGCGAGCTGATCTATCGCGCTGGCACTCCGGACGGCAAGACTCTTCCGGGCCTCTATGCCACTTTCCTGAAACGCGCCAACGAATATCTCGCCAAGGCTCAGCCATTCGCCGAGCCGGGCCAAGCCAAAGTCATCGGCGATCTGATCCGCTACTATCAGACGGGCAATCCCGCGGATTGGCTCGAATTCGGCACCGACTGGGTGCAGAACGATGCCACGGTCGATTTCGCCAACGGCTTCATCGAAGTTTACCGCGACGCCCGCGGCGCCAAGGGCAGCGCGCAAAGTTTCGTCAGCATCACCGACAAGCCCCTCACCAACACCATGATCCGCCTCGGCGAAAATGCCAATTACTTCGAACAGAAAGCTCCCTGGGATACGCAGTACAAGAAGCAATCCTTTAAGCCGCCGGTGGTCAAAGCGATCGAAACCCTTATCGAAACCGGCGACTTCAGCGTGTTCACCATCGGCGACAATCTCCCCAACGAAAACGAAATCCACGAGAAATATGGCACCAAGAATTTTCTCTTTACCAGCAGCGAACGCGCCATCGACAAGGCCTCGGGTTTCGCCGCGTTTGATGAGTTTGCCGCCACTCCCGAAATCATCGCGCGCAACCGGGAGTACGGCGAGCAGGCCGGAGGGATGATGACCGCGCTGCACGAGGTGATCGGCCACGGCTCCGGTAAATTAAGCGAGCGCGTAAAGGGCGGCGCGGAGTCCTACCTGAAGGAATACTTTTCCACGCTTGAAGAAGGCCGGGCCGATTTAATGGCGCTGTGGAATGCCTGGGATCCCAAGCTGAAGGAACTCGGGCTGGTTGCGAACCAGGACGAAGTCGCCAAGGCCATGTATGACTCGGCGGCCATGGCCCCGCTGACGCAGCTGCGCCGCATCCCGCGTGGCGACACGGTCGAAGAGGACCACGCGCGCGACCGCCAGTTGATTGTCAACTTCATTCGCGACCGCGTTCCCGGCGCCATCGAGCAGTTCGACCGTGGCGGCAAGACCTACATCCAGGTCGAGGACTATCAGAAGATGCGTCAAGGCGTGGGACTGCTGCTCGCCGAGCTCATGCGCATCAAGGCCGAAGGCGATTACGCCCGGATCAAGGCGCTCGTCGACCAGTACGCCGTGCATTTCGATCCGGCCCTGCGGGACCAGGTTGTCGCTCGCTATCGGAAGCTTGGTCTTCCCACCTACTGGGCGGGCATCAACTCCCGGTTGTCCGCGCAATTCGCACCTGACGGCCGAATCCAGGCCGTGCACCTCAGCTATCCGCACTCCGTCGAGCAGCAGTACCTCGACTATGCGTCCATGTACGATCATGCTCTCGACCATGGCCGGAAATCTGCCGAAAGCGCGAAGTGAGGACAAGTTTGCTGCTGGGATCGCACACGGGCGGACCAGGTTCCGGCAGTATTCTGCCGTTGCCGTCAAGCGCTGCGGGCGAAGACCACCACCCCGTTTGCGGGGATCACTACATTGGCCGAGGCCCGGAAGCCTTCGAGCGGCCCGCCTGAGGCGGAAATTCCTCCGCCATTTCCCGCAACCATGGGATTGACCCAGTTGTCGTAAACGTCGCTGTTGAAAACCTCGAGCCAGGGTCCGGGGTAGGGAAACCCAATCGTATAGTTGTACCAGGTTGTTTCGGCAAGCGTCGCGACTACGATTACGTCGTTTCCCGAGCCGGGAAGCCATCGGTGAAAGGCGATAACGCGGTTCTGATTGTGGACATGAAATGGGTTTACTTGTTCACCGCGCAAGGCCGGCTGATTCCAGCGTAGACGAATCAGGACTTGCGTGAAACGCAGATGATCCACCATGGCCTGGTCGCTGCCGGTTTCCAGACCGTTCCAACCAATGAGATGGGCCGAGTCTCGGGGATCGTAGTTCCATGGATTGGCTGCGAGAAACTCCTGGCCCATGAACAATTGCGGGATCCCTGGAGCCGTCAGGAGCACGCCTGTCGCGAATCGCGAGCGGCTGCGGGCGTACCAAGATCTGGGGTTCAGGCCGTCGGCCAGAACGGGCAGGCGAGGATCGCGGCCGGCTTCGACGACGTCGTGATTTTCGATGCAGGTCACGGCCTGCCAGGCATGCGGGAGATCCGGGGGAAAAAGATTTGCCGCGATGGCGTCGAAATCGACAGAGGCGTTTTGGCCTTCTGAGGCTTGCTGCACGGCAGTGCGAATGGCGATGCGCAACCCGTCGTGTTGCAGGACGTCGAAACCAGTGCCGCCGCTGTCTGTGGGCGCTACCAGGGAGGAGCGTGGCGCGCGGTATTCGGAGGGCCAATACTCGGCGTTTTGCAGCAGGCGCGGCTTCTCGGAGCGCAGCGTATCGGTGAGACTCGAACAAAAGCTCCAGCCGGAACCCTCATTCATGGAGAGGAGCGCGCTGATTTCGTCGTAGCGGAATCCGTCGACGTGGAATTCGTTGATGTAGTACCTGGCGCTGTTTATGATGAATTCGCGAACGTCGTTGTTCCAGAGCGCGAAGGATAGACCGCCAGCGAGTCCTTGGCTGGTGAAGTAGAGACTTTGGTTGTTGTCGCTGGTATTGGCGGCGCGATCCCAAAAATAGAGGCTTTGATCATCGCCCTGGAATCCACCGGCGTGGTTGTAGACCACGTCGAAGACCACGGCCATGCCGTGGAGATGACAGAGGTCGACCATGGCTTTGAGCTGCGCCGGACCCGGCGTGATGTCCTGGAGCGCCAGCGGAGAAAACCCTTTCGCGGCCAGCAGGCGATTGATAGTGGCGAGGTAGCCGGATAGAGCCGCTTGCCCGGATACAACGTAGGGAAAGTCGGGAGAGAAGTAGTCCGCGCCGTTGTAGCCCATCGAGGGATCGGTCTCGAGCTCGTCGATGGGCAGCGGCTGCAGCACATTGACGCCGAGCGCCACGAGGTATTCGATTTTCCCAATCACATCGAGAAAAGTTGAAGTGACGCCCGGCGCCTTGGGAGCGTAAGTCCCCACATGGAGTTGGTAGACGATCATGTTCGAGAAGTCGGGTGTGACAAACGCCGCGTCGTGCCACGGGTAGGCCGTCGATGAGCGAATCAGGCAACTGCAGGTCGGGAACTGAGAATCTCCGGCCATCTCCCGCGCATACGGATCGCGCTTGTAGCCGCTCGAGCCCGCGCCAACAACCCGAAAATGATAAAGGTCGCCGTCCACTGCGCCGGGCATAAAGCCGGTCCAATATCCATGGGCGTCCTGAGCCATCAGCAAATCGCTGGTCTGGCCTGTTTTCGGCGTACCTTGAAAGATCCCGTTGACGTAGACGGCAGTGGCCCGCGGGGCCCATGCGCGAAATGTCGCGCCGCCATTTACCAGATTTGCGCCCATGGGAGTCGTCGGCAGGATATTGGATTGAGAAAGCATGAGAGGTCTCCTCGGGGGCAGGAGTTCAATCGGAAGCCCGGATGGATCGGAGGCTAGCTCGAGAGTATCGTACCGCCACCGTGCGACGCCGTCTCGCGCAATTTTTGAACTGCCGGTACGGCTTTCTCGATTCCCCCCGCCGCGCTGCGACTCCGCGACGGCTGCCCGCCGAGAAGCTGTGTTGGCTCGAGGGATGGCCTCGTCAGGGGACAATAATTCGGGATTCTTCGCGCTTAAGTTCCGGGGCGGCGGGGAATTGGCCGCGGAGAAATTTGACGTATCGGCGAGCCCGGCGGCGGCCATTGGTGCGCAGCAGGCCCATACGGTAGAGAAAGACGAGCAGAAGGAAAACTTCGGAGTCTTTTGCAGGCGGGTCCGCGGCGCGTTCGGAGGTTTGCTGCTTCGATTCGTCGAGGAATTGCGCGAACGCGGCATAAAGCTCGCGGGCGAGCCTGGCGTCCGGAGGTCTTTCGTAGAATATTCCCGAGCTCAGCGTCTTGTAGGTCTCGGCAAGAGCCTGTAACGCGGCCAGCACATCAGGATCGGTTGTGGCGGGATGCTCGGCGGAGAATTTTGCCGCCGTGAAGGCCAATCCGGAAAGCAGATTCTGGTGAGTGTAGATGACTTCTTGGGCAACCTTGACGTCCAGGAGCGGGGTGTCCAGAGGCAGCGATCGCTGATGCTGGTCTTCATAGCGGTGGGCCGCGACCAGGTACGAGCAGTCCGCGGGACAGTCGATGGAAACTTCGCGCTCCGTGCCGCAGCAGACGGCGCAAATTTTCTCGCCCTTGGCCGGGCAGAATCTTGCTGCTTTTCGCTTTTCACAGATCGGACAGGACACCGCCGCCCTCCGGGCTCGACAGACAATCCAGCAGAATACTCCCGCGACGGTTAAAAGACCAAACGCCTAAAAGACAAAACTGCGGCGAACCATGGTTTGATCGCCGGAATGAATCGGCATGGCATCGCCCGGACGCGGGGGAAAATTTGCGCCGGGAATGGTGGGAAGGCCGGAGGAGCGATCGACCACGACGACGGTGACCGGTGCTGAAGCCTGCACGCGGATTTCGACAGCAAGGCCCTCGGCGGGCGGATTTGCGTAGTCAAAGCCCCAGTGCCCCGGCTGACGCCAGCGCGCTTCGGACGGTTTGCCAAGATCGTGTCCGTTGACGTTCGCGCCGGACACTTCTGCTTCGCTGAAGCCGACGTGCAGTATGCGTGCGTGGCGCGGCGTCGAGATGTGCAAAAGAAGCGTGCGCGTAGCACCTTCGGTGTAGTCCCGGGACAGCTCCGCGAGCGGAGGCGGCAGCGCCATGGCCGGAGCTTCCTGCTGGAGAAAATCGACAGGATACCAGTCGGGAACGAAGTCGGGGAGCTTGCCTCGAGAAGCAGAACTGCCCAGGTAGTGCACAGTCCAGGGATCCAGGCGGTTGGTGGAGCTGGCCCAGAGAGCCTTGCCGGTGTCGGCATCGAGGGCGTAGGAGAGCAGGCTGGGTTTGGGATGAGCGGGAGAGTACCGCGTCGCTTTCGCGGCAATGACAGACAGCACGAGCGCGGCAGCCAGCGCGACGATCGGCAGCGATTTACCGGCGGCCTCCAGAACCATGTCGGAGAACGGAAAAAGCAGGAGAAACAACAAGCCGAATGCCACGCTGAAAAGCGGAACGCCGATCCTGGTGAAACCGAGCGCCGTGTAGAAGCCTTTCAGAAGCGGCAGGAAGAGCAGCAGAGCGGGGAGACTCAACACCGAAAGAATCAGAGCGGCGGGAAACGAGAGATGTCCGGGGCGAAAAGCGGCGAGGGCGGTTGCCAGAAGGCCGGCAAGCAGCGGCCAGACCAATGTGTAACTGCCACCTGCGAGCCATTTTGAGGTCACTAAGACCACAGCAAAGAGGAAAGCCGCGCCGCCGAGAAAAAACGCGGGCGGCGCGACTCTCTTGCGGAACAGTCCGTAAAGCAGCGCATCTACTGCGAGGAGCAAAGCAAAGAGTGCGAAAACGTAGAAAGTGTTCTGATCGAGAGGGCCTTCGGGAAGAACGTGAAGGTGAAGCCAGCGCACGCCAAGGAAAAAGCCGAGACCAGTAAGCGGGAGCACCACAAGAATGAGGATGTGCAGGAAGAAGCCGGCGAAAATGGACCAGAGACTGGTCTGCCACGCGCCGTTGGCGTAAAAGATCACGCCGAACAGCAAAACTCCGCACAAAACCGCGAGGGGCCAAATGAAGCGGCTGGAATAATGCGGGAAGTAACTTCCGGAGACTGAGAAATAGACCGCGTCGCGGTCCTTGAGCTCGGTGAGGTCGGTGTTGCCAAGGGAGCGAGCCAAGCGAAGCGCGTTCTCGCCATGCTGCTGGAGACTGCCGCGGTCGAGCCGTTCAGGAGTATCAAGCGGAGTGTGATACGCCTCCCAATGACCGATGAAAGCAAAGTTGAGCCCCGCCGCGCCGGATTTCTTGAACACCGTCATGTCTGTATCGTTGGGCATGTGCTTGTAGATTTCATAGGTGAGCGACGAGCCGGAAGGGTGCAGCGCTGCTTCGGCGAAGATCTCGACCAAACGGCCATTGTCTGCGCTGGTTTCAAACAGTTGCGATTCGCCGGCGTTGCCGCGGGCTTCAAAGTTGACCGCCACGCGCACGTCCTGGGCCGCGGGATTTTCGGCGACGAAGGCGGAGGCCCCCAGCAGGCCGTCTTCTTCCCCGTCGGTGAGGACGAAAAGAATGTCGTTCGCTAGGCCGGGTCCGGAGCGCAAAGCGCGAAGCGTTTCAAGCAAAGCAGCTACACCAGCGCCGTCGTCCCCGGCGCCGGGGCCAGCGGCAACGGAGTCGTAGTGCGCGACCAGCGCGACCGCATCACTGGCGCCCCGGGTGCCTTTCAGGCGCGCCACAATATTTTCCACTGTTCCCGCGACCTGATAGCGGGGAGTGACGCCGGTCGAGCGCTGAATCTCGGGAGCGACGCCGAGCGTGGTGAGTTGGGCGACCAGATAGTCGCGCACGCGGTCATGTTCCGGGGAGCCCAGGGGATGGGGCGCGGTTGCGAAGGCCTGGAGATAAACGAGAGCGCGGTCCGCGGAGAAAACATCCTCGGGCGATGATGCGGGAAGCGCCGCCGGCGTTCCCTCGCGCAGCGCGAACCAGCCAGCGCCAAGCCAAACGAACAAAACGAGAACCCAACTAGATAGAGGTTTTCGCACCCAGCATACCCTCGCCTCCCGGACCCGAACGGCGATAGTAGTGTGTGGCGGTCGAGCGAGGCAAGCCGGGATTCCCAGCTAGGCCATGATGACTTTTCTCCGGAACCGGCGTGCGGCGACGACCAGAAGAAGCGCGCCTATGGCGAACAGCGCAAGTCCATCGAGCCAGAGATGCCAGAGAGTGGCCCCGCGAAGAATGATGCCGCGTGTGATGTTGATGAAATAGCTGGCGGGAACGAAGTAGCTGAGGACGCGAAAGACCAGAGGCATGGTTTCGCGGGGGAATATGTAGCCAGAAAAGAAAATGCTCGGCAGGATGGTGAGAAAAGCAAGCTGCATCGCTTCGCCCTGCGAATTGGCCTTGCTGGAGATGAGAATGCCCAGCGAGAGCGCGGCAAAAAGATAAGGCAGCGAGAGAAACGCAAGCAGCAGGACGCTGCCGTGAATGGGCACGCGGAAGACGAAGCGCATGGAAGTCACGATGAGGCACAGCTCGAAGAAGCCGATGGCGAAGTAAGGAAGAATTTTTCCCAGAAGCAGCCCATACGGGCGCACCGGAGTAACGAAAAGCTGTTCGAGAGTGCCGCGTTCCTTTTCGCGAACGATGGCGAAAGCGGTCAGAAACGTGGTGACGTTGAGCAGCAGGATGGCGGTGAGCCCGGGAAGGAAAAAGTTTGGCGAGCGCGAGTCGGGATTGAAAAGCAGCTGCGGGCGAATATCAATCGCAAAGGTGGCGCGCTCTGGCAGGGCACGCCGTAGAGATTCATCCAGCCCAATCGATGTGGCGACCTGGATGGCAGAACCAGCGACGGAGGAATCCGAGCCGTCGATAAGGATCAACACCTGAGCGCTCATGTTGTGGAGCAGGCGATCGGAATAGTCCACGGGAATTTTGACAGCCACGCGCGCGCGGCCGGAAATGATCGTGTCGTTCAAATCGTTGTCGTTCTGAACATAACGGACGATACGGAAAGTGTCGGAATTCTTTAGTCGATCAAGCAATTCGCGGCTTTCGCGCCGGCCATCGGCGTTGAAAACCACGGTATGGATCTGGCGGACGTTGGTATCAATGCCGAAGCCGAGAAGCACCATCTGCAGCAGTGGAATGATCAGCGAAAAAAAGAGCGTTCCAAAGTCGCGGCGGACGTGCAGAACCTCTTTATAAAGGACCGCCCCGAAACCGCGAAAAGCGTCAAACACGCGCCGCTTCCAAAAGAGCTTGCTGCTTGTAAGTGAGCTCGACGAAGACGTCTTCGAGACTGGGCGCCAGCGGGCGGATCTCGGCGACGGCAATCCCGTTCTTTAGAAGCTGCTCGCGGAGATCGTGAAGATCGACGTGGTCATCGATGAGGGCATGGATCGATTGGCCGAAAATCGTGGCGCTGCGTATGCCGGAGACCTGGCGGGCGAAGCGCAGAGCTCGGGTGACTTCGGGAGTCGAAATTTCCACGCGTATTGTTCCTTGCGGCTGAACATCCGGCAGTTCGCGCAGCGAGTTGGGCGTGCCATCGGCGATGATCTTGCCGAAATAGATATAGGCAACGTGACTGCAGCGCTCGGCCTCGTCCATGTAGTGGGTGGTGACAAAGAAGGTGATCCCGTGCCCGGAGAGCTCAAACAGCAGATCCCAAAGCAGGCGGCGAGCCACCGGGTCGATGCCGGCGGTGGGCTCGTCGAGGAAAAGAAGTTTGGGCTCATGGAGCATGGCGCAGCCCAGAGCGAGCCGTTGCTTCCATCCGCCGGAAAGCTGGGCCGACAAGCGATCCATGTACGGCGCGAGGCCGTTGAGCTCGACGATTTCCTCGATGCGGCGTTTCAGTCGACCCGCTTCGAGGCTGTAGATGCGCCCGTAGAACTGCAAATTCTCAGCGACCGTGAGGTCCTGATAGAGACTGTAGTTTTGTGACATGTACCCGATACGCTCGCGCACGGCTTCGGAATCCACGCGGACGTCCAGTCCCTCCACATGCGCGGAGCCACTGCTGAGCGGCAGTAGACCTGTAAGCATTTTGATGACGGTTGTCTTGCCGCTGCCATTGGGACCGAGAAAACCGAAGATTTCGCCCTTTTCGACGCGGAAGCTCACGTCGTTCACGGCGGTGAATTTGCCGAACCGCCGGACAAGATGTTCGGCCGAAATGGAAGCTTCGACGGGGTTTTCGGGGACCGTTGTCACGGGCTAGTTTCCCGCTTTCAATTTCACGTCGGCGGCCATTCCCGCGAGAACGTGGCCAGCGGGATCGTTGATGCGGATCTTGACGCCGAAGACCTGGTGAACGCGTTCCTCCCGTGTTTGCACATTTCGCGGAAGAAACTCGGCCTGCTGATTGATTTGCTCGACCACACCTCGAAACAGCGTTTTCGGAAAAGAATCCACGCGCACTTCCGCCTTTTGCCCAAGCTCGACGCGCCCGAGTTCCGTTTCCGGAATGTAGATGCGCACGTAAATCTGATCTTGCTCGAGAAGCGTGGCCACCGGCGTGTTCGGCGAGATGATGTCTCCCGGACGGACATCGAGAACCTCGACGATGGCCGCCGAGGGGGCGACGACTTGCCGCTCACGGAAGCGCGCCTGGTCGTAAGCATAAGCGGCTTTCGCAAGATCGATATCTTCCGGCCGGTTGCCTCTGGCAAATTTGTCGAGAGTGGCTTGCGTCTCGCGGTAGTGGGCTTCCGCCGAGGCAATTTCCTCAGGCCGGTACCCGCGCTTTAGCTCATCGAGCTTGTGCTGGTAATTCTGCAGCTGCGCGAGGGCCATCTTCCAGGTGGCTTCGGCGGTGTCGTGCTGCTGTCGGGAGACGAGATCTTTCTGTGCCAGGGCTTCGTAACGCTCGAAGTCCAGCCGCGCGCGAACTTCGTCGGCGGCCGCGCGGTCCACGTCCGACTGGGCTGCGGCGATATCTTCCTTGCGATAGCCGTTCACGCGCAGCTCATAATCGGCTTTGGCTTGGGCCGCCGCGGCGCGAGCTTCTGCGATTTCTTCCGGGCGAAAGCCGCGCTTGGCCTTCTCGGCTGCCGCGCGGGACTGATCGAGAGAAGCCAGCAATTCCTGGTCGTCGAAGGTGATCAAAGTCTGGCCGGATGCGACGCGGTCTCCCTCGCGCACCAGGACCTTGTCGATACGGCCTCCGACTTTCGAGCCGACGCGAATGTCGCGGGCTTCGACCGTGCCGGAGCCCTCTAGCGCGGTATCGCGGCGCAACCACCTGGCGTAAACAGCGGAGCCGCCCAAAGCGACGGCGACCAGGATGAGGATGACTACACTTTTACGAGTCATGAATCAATCTCCACACGTAAACGGCGGAACTCCCGCTGACACGGCAGGGGGCTCGGAAACATCCACGTGGCGCGGAGCCAACCCGGACCACAGCACGTTGAACGCGGACTCAATGCGAGCGTGCAAACTCGCGTCGCCATGAAGCGACCAGAACAAAAGAGTTCCGAAAATGGTCTGCCGAAAAACGTGAGCGATCTCGGTCGCAGGAAGGTCTCTGCGGATTTCCCCTCGCTCCTGGCCTAGCAGGATGATCTCGCTATGCAGCGCGTGAATGCGCTTCTGCAGATCGGCCATGGCCTCGCGGACGGCGGTCGTAGAGAGGTAGGCCTGGAGAAGAGCCCGAATGATGCCGGGATTTCGAATCGGTTCCTGGGTCATGCGCACGCCCAGAGAGCGCAGGAAGTGCGGCATGGCTTCCTGGCTCGCGCGGGCTTCTCGGACGGCGGACTCGAGTTTGGCGAGCTGCATCTCCCCAAAGGCCAGCAGGATATGGTCCTTGCTCGGAAAGTAATTAAAGAACGTGCCTTTGCCGACATCGGCAGCTTCGGTGATGTCTTCCACCGTGGTTTCAGTAAACCCTTTTCTGGCAAAGAGATCCAAGGCGGCACGGAAAAGCCGTTCACGTGTTTCGGCGCTGCGCCGGGCGCGGCGCCCGTGACCGCGAGCAGAAGGGGAACGGGGATGTTTTGCGGTTTTCGATGTGGTTTTCTTGACCATAGTTCATAAATGACTATAGGTCATAAATGCTGGATCGTCAAGTCCAGTGTTTCGCCCCCGTTCGTCCCGGGAAACACAAAGGCCCCGGCGGTTGCCGGGGCCCGCGCCGTTCTCGGAATGGTTTCGCGCTATTCCTTCAAGGAGCTGGGGTCGGACAAGTTCTTGGGTGATTTGCGGTTAAGGTAGGCAATCATTTTTTGCGCCGGCGGAGGCACGGGCACCGCACCCTTGAAGATGATGTCCTCGGCCTCTAGCTTTCGTCCGTAGACGCGCTCGTTGGCATCATGGTCAGGGCGAACCGTGGAGCCCTCGAGGGAAATTCCAGCGAATAGCCCTCGTGACCGCGAATAGCTGAGGACCTCGGCGCGCAGCGTGACGTCTGATTCGGCGCTGGCCGCTCGGCCCTTTGGCCCGGCCGCGACCGAAGCATCGGCTCCGAGCTTCACCTTGCTTTTGAGCATGGAGTGAGCTCCCCGCGGATTCATCACCAGCAGCACGAAATCGGTGGCTTGCCCGCCGATCTGGAAGCCGATGCTCCCGCCTTCGAGAGCCATCATCGAGGGCGCGCTCCACGGGCCGGTGTAGTGTTCACCCGTGCGGCAAGTCATGGAACCGCGGCCATAGCTGCCGCCAACGACAAAGGCGGCCTTTAAAACCGAGGGATAAACGATCACGCATTCGGCTTTGTCGATGAGATCCTGCGGGATGTCATCGGGGATATCCATGATTTCCTTCATCACCGTGCCGCAGTTTTCAAGCCGGTCGGCTTCTTTTCTGTCCTCTTGGGACAGCAGCGGCGGTGCGATCATAGCCAACGCCACGAGACAGGAACTGATTCGCTTAGTCAAATTTCACCTCGCTGAAAGTTGCTGGGCTAAGTAATGATAGGTTGCCCAAGGATTAGGCGCAACCTGCAGTTTGCCGGGACCGGGGGCGGCGCCGGTTTCACCTCCGCGCGGCATTTAGGTCCAGGCCCTGCGCGGAAAAAATGTTGTGCGGGCTTTCGACTATACTTTCACGACGGCGGTTTATCGGCAGAGGATCCATGGGTTCAGGAAACGCACTTGGATGGTGGGCGGCGGCCTTGACAGCGACGATGGCCTTCTCGGGATTGGCCGCCTGGCGCGGGCGGGCGCAGAGCCATCCGGCGGGAGCAGCGGCTTGCTGTGCGACAGGGCATGAGGGACGGCGCGAAGAGCGTTCTCCCAAGCGGGCCGCGGCGGCGGCGACGGCGCGTTTCGCCGGGCGGGCCGAGACGCTGCTCGCCGCTTCCCCTGCGAGCAAAGGCGACTGGGGTCTTCTGATCGTGGACGCCGACACGGGAGAAACGCTCTTTGCGCGAAACGCCGACGGCTATTTTGTTCCTGCTTCGAACATGAAGCTTTTTACCACCGCCCTGGCGTTGGCCAAGCTGGGTCCGGACCACAGATTTCACACCACCCTCGAAACGCGCGGCACGATCTCGCCGGACGGCACACTTTCTGGCGATGTCGTACTGGTCGGTCGAGGCGACCCGAATCTCTCGAACCGCAGATTTCCTTTCGAGCTGAAGGAAGAGTTTGACGGGCCGCCGGAAAAAGTGCTGATCGAATTGGCCGATGCGCTGGCGGCGCGCGGCGTGAAAGAAATTGCGGGCGACGTGATCGGCGACGACAGCTATTTTCCCCGCGAGCGCTATCCGAACGGCTGGGAAATCGACGACATGGTCTGGGAGTACGGCGCCGCTATCTCCTCGATCGTTGTGGATGACAACACCGTGGCGCTGACGCTGACGCCTGGCGAAAAAACGGGAGATCCGGTGCTCGCCTCGGTCGCCCCGCTGACGCCGGATTTTGCTCTCGAGAACGAGGTGACCACGTCGGCGCCGGAAGTGAAATCGGATTTGACGCTGACGCGCGAGCCGGGCGCGAATCTTGTGGTGGTCCGCGGCACGCTCCCGGCCAAAAGCGCGCCACACAAGCTGGTGCTGGCGATTGAAGAGCCGGCGCTGCACGCCGCGTCGCTGCTGGCCGGGTTGCTGCCCGAACGCGGTGTAAAGCTCGATGGAAGAATTCGCGCCGTTCATGATGCCGATACCGACCGAACGCCAAGGACGATTCTCGCCGAGCACGTGTCCGTGCCGCTCGGCGATTCCGTGAAGCTCATCAACAAAATCAGCCAAAACCTGCACACCGAGATGCTGCTGCGAACCGCGGCGCGGCAAAACGGCTTGTGGAGCAGTCCCGAAGAAATGCTGAAAACTCCGCAGGATTTTTACGCCGCCGCAGGAATCGCGCCGGACGACGTCATGCAAACGGATGGCTCGGGACTCTCACGGCACGACCTGGTCACACCGCGCGCGATCGTGACGCTGCTCCACTACGCGCAGGGACAAACGTGGTTCGCGCCGTACTATCGATCGCTGCCGGTGGCGGGCATCGACGGCTCGCTGCAGGAGCGCATGAAGGCCACCGTAGCGGCCGGAAGAATTCATGCCAAGACGGGATCGGTCGAGCATGTGCGGACGCTCTCGGGTTTCGCGGAAACTCCGAGCGGTCGCCGCCTGATCTTTTCCTTTCTCGGCAACAACCAGGGCGGAAAGAATCACGAGGCGGCCGATGCCTTGAACGGGCTTTGTGTGGCCATGATTGAGGAATTTGATGAGGCCGCAGCTGCCACCGCGCCGGCGCACGAGCGCAAAAAACACAGATGAACGCTCGGGGGCGCGATGCGGATTCTTTGAACGAAATGGGAGTACTCGGAAACAAAATGTCGCGAACGGCAGAAGATGTACTGGAGTTTGACAAGCTGCGTGAACTGTTGCGGCTGAGGACCACTAGCGCTCCGGGGCGGCGGGCTGTGGATGCGCTGGAGTTTCAAACGAACCGCGCCGCGCTGGAAGCGGCGTTTCGGTTGATTCGCGAAGCGCGGGAATGGCTGCGCGGCGGCGGCGAGTTGGGATTCGGCGGGCTGGCCGATCCTCGGGGATGGCTCGAGAAAATGGCCGGGCCAGGCATGGTTCTCGAGGCCAAGGAGCTTCTGGATGCGGCGTCGCTCCTCGAAACCGCGGCATGGTTGCGCGGGCAGTTCCGGGAAGATGCGGCAAAATTCCGCTTGTTGGCCGCGCGCGTCGCTTCACTCGGGGATTTTCGGGAGGCGCTGGCGGCCATCCGGCGGTGCGTGTTGCCGAATGGCCAGATCGGCGACCAGGCGTCCCCGGCGCTGCGGCGCATTCGCGCGAGCATCACCGAGACGCGGGAAGCCATTCAGAAAACCCTCAAACAAATCCTTCGATCACGAAATGCCGAGGCCGGGGAGGATTACGTCACGCTGCGCAACGAAAGATTTGTAATTCCCGTGCGCGCGGAAAGCCGGCGCAGCGTGCCGGGCGTCATGCATGGAGCTAGCGCTACAGGGCAGACGGTGTTCCTCGAGCCGTTCGAGACCGTCGAAGTGAATAACCAGCTGGTGCAGCTTGCCGAAGACGAAGCCGCGGAGATCCTGAGAATCCTGCGTGAACTGACGGAACGATTGCAGATCATTCGCGAACCCTTGCTCGCTGCCGCGGAGACCATTGCCGAGCTTGACGGCGTGTTCGCTCGCGGGCGCTTTGCGCGCGATTTCGATGCTTCCATGCCGGAGTTTTCCGACGCTTCGGAATTGCGCTTGGTCGAGGCCCGGCATCCCGTGCTGGAAGACAAGCTGCGCCGGGAAGAGCGGGCCGTGGTGCCCATGACCCTGGCACTTGGCGGAGCGGAAAAAGTTTTGGTTATCAGCGGACCGAACACCGGCGGCAAAACCGTGGCGCTAAAAACGACGGGGCTCGCGGCGTTGGCCGCGCAGTCAGGCATTCCCGTGGCGGCGCAGCGTGCGGTATTGCCAGTTTTTGATCGCGTGCTGGTGGACATCGGCGACCAGCAGTCGATCGGCGCCGATCTCTCGACGTTTTCGGCGCACATGCTGAATCTGAAGACCATGCTCGAATTGGCGACCCCCGAATCGCTGGCGCTGGTTGACGAACTGGGCACCGGCACGGCGCCGGAAGAGGGCGCGGCGCTGGCGGTGGCGCTACTCGATGAATTTCGCGCCAAAGAGTGCATCGTGCTGGCGACCACCCATCATGACCGATTGAAGGCTTACGCCTCGACCACTCCGGGTGTGGTGAACGCAGCCGTGGAATTTGACGACGTAAACTTGCGGCCGACGTACCGCCTGATGGTCGGCGTGCCGGGAGGCTCTAGCGGGATTGCCATCGCCCGGCGGTTGGGAATGGCGAGCTCGATTATCGAGCGGGCGCAGTCCTTGTTGACGCCGGAATCACGCGAGGCCCGGGACTTGATCGCCTATTTGCACCGCAGCCGCGATGAACTCGACCGCATGCAGCAGCAGATGGCTTCGGAGCGGCACACCCTCGACGAGGAGCGCAAGAAACTGCGCACCGAGTGGGTCGAACGCCAGCAAAAACGCATCAAGGAACTCGAAGCGCAGTTCGCGGAGATCGAGAAACGCTTCGATGAAAACGCGGCGCAGGCGATCGCAGCGGTGAAAGAACGCGAACTGCGCGGATCGCTCGAGAAAATGGCGCGGCGCAAGGGCCAGGACATTCGCAGCCAAGCCCGCGAAGAACTGAACGCCGCGCTCGTCGAAACCATCTCCGATTCGCAAGCGGATTTAGGCACAACCTCTGGAAGTCAGCAGGCCATTCGCGCAGAAGAGTTCGAGCCCGGCGCGCGCCTACGGGTGCGAGGCTTCAGCAAGCCGGTGATCTTTCGCCGATGGGATGGCTCGTTGGCGGAAATCGAAGCCGGCCCTTTGCGCATGAAAGTTGCGGTCGATGAAATCACCGGCGTAGAACCGTCGGCCGGCGGCGGGGCGGGACGGGCGGGGCCAGCATCGGCCCCACCGTCGTCGGGACGCGCGAAGGTCACCGTCACTTCCGAGCCCGGCGAAGGCCCCGCTTCGGGCGAGATCAACGTGATTGGCATGCGCGTGGAAGAAGCGACCGAGCGCGTGGATAAGTATCTCGACCAAGCCGCGCTCGCCAATCAGACGCGCGTGCGCATTATTCATGGCCACGGAACCGGCGCATTGCGCAAGGGCCTTGGTGAATTCCTAAAGTCGCACCCGCTGGTTCAACGAACCTCGTTTGAGACAGAGGAACACGGCGGCAAAGCCATCACGGTTGTAGAATTGCGTTCCTAGGAAGTCATGGCGGAAGCGGGGTCATTCGCAGAGAGGGTGAAGCAGCAGGCGGACATTGTTCGCGTGGTGGGCGAATATGTGCGCCTGAAAAAGACCGGGAAGGATTTCAGCGGGCTTTGCCCGTTTCATCAGGAAAAGACTCCTTCGTTTACCGTCTCTCCGCTTAAACAGATTTTTTACTGTTTTGGGTGCGGCAAGGGTGGCGACGTTTTTAGTTTTGTGATGGACATGGAGAAGTCCGCGTTTCCGGAGGCTGTCCGGACCGTTGCGGAGAAATGCGGGATCGCGATTCCGCGGCCCCGGGAGCGCTCGCCGGAGGAACGGCAGGAAAATCAGCAGCGCGCGGTGCTGGTCGAGATGCATCGAGAGGCGCAGGCTTTCTTCACGAAGCAAATTTCCGGAACGCCCGAGGGAAAAGCGGCGCGCGCTTATCTCGAGGACCGCGGGCTCGACGGCAACGCCATCGAGCGATTTGCGATCGGCTATGCACCGAGCGCCGGCGATGCGCTGACGCGGCTGCTGAAGCAGAAGTATCCGGAGAAGCTGCTCGGTGAATCGGGGCTGGTCTCGCGAGGCGAACAGGGCGGCCGGTTATTCGACAGGTTTCGCCGGCGCATCATGTTTCCGATCGCGAATGAGTCCGGAAAGATTGTGGCGTTCGGCGGCCGCGCGCTTGGCGACGAGATGCCGAAGTATATGAATTCGCCGGAAACACCCATCTACTCGAAGAGCAACGTGCTGTACCACCTGGACCGCGCGAAGGACGAGTTGCGTCGGTCCGATTTTGCGGTGCTGGTCGAGGGCTACCTGGATGCCATTGCCGTGGCGCGCGCGGGAATCAGCAACGTGGTGGCAAGCTGCGGCACGAGTCTGGCGGTGCCGCAGATTAAGTTGCTGAGTCGTTTTACCAAGCGCGTGATCATTAACTACGATCCGGATAACGCGGGCCAGCTGGCGGCAGAGCGGTCCGTGTCGCTTTTGCTCGAACAGGATTTCGAAGTGCGCGTGCTGGCGCTGCCTCCGGTTGGCGAAAAGAAGGCCGATCCGGATTTGTTCATCCGTGAAAAGGGCGGGGAAGAGTACACCAGGCTGCTGAAGGAAGCGCCGCCCTATGTGGACTACTTGATCGCGCGCGCGCGAAAGATGGATCTGACGACGGGAGAGGGGAAGAAGCGCGCCGTTAACTTTCTTTTGCCCTATATTCAAAAGATCCCCAATACCATCCTTCGCTCGGAATGGGCGACACGCGTCGCGCAACAACTCCGGGTGGAGGAGCCGGTCATGCGCGCGGCATTGAGCAAAGCGGCCTCGCAGCGGCACAGCGAGCTAAAGATTCAGCCAGAGTTGCTGGGCCACTCGGCAAAGCCGGTGGAACGGCGCCTGATTCGCATGCTCGCGGAGGCCGAGGGATTTCGCCGCGAATTGGCGCAACGGCTCCAGGCGGCGCAGCTCCATCAGGGGCTCGAGACCGAGAAGGTTTTCGCGGCCCTGATCGTCCGGAGCTTGGCCGACGAGCCGATTGGGGTGACGGAACTGGCTGCGCAGCTCGAGGAACGTGACCGGCGGATGTTCTTCGAGATTCTGTTTGAGGAAGCCAGTGAGCCGACCTGGGAGGAGGCGGTCAGTTGCATCGAGGCTCTCGAGCACCGGCAAGCCGAACGGGAGCTGGCGGATGTGCAGCGCAGCATCGAGGCGAATCCCCCTATGTCGGAAATGCGCGGGCTGCTTGAGAAGAAGCAGGATCTGATGCGGCGGCTCGCCGCGGCGAGATGAGCCCCTTGACAGAGACCCTCTGAAGGTTTTCCTCGGACCACGAAAGCGTCTTCTGTCCAATCCGTGACCGGCCCGTTCTTGTCCCGGACAATGCCCCCTCCCTGAACCAGTCGGGTACGTAGGGCCAATCGTCGGAGGTTGCCTAGCGTTTTGACTGAAACGGCCGTCCCCGCCAGCAATAATCTAAGGAACCTAATCGGAACGGGGGTGAAATTCTAAGCTATGCGCAAAGGCGCAGATCGCCGGCGAATGAGCCAACCCGAGGCTGCTAGAAGCGCTGTCGGAAGCCAAATCCAGAGTAATTCGCTCTTCACAACCTCCAGGCCCCGGTCGGTGAAGAAACCGCTGACACCGATCGGCGAGACCCGAATGGGCCTCCAGGGAAGAAAGTAGCGGCTGTTATGGAAGGGGGAGAAGAAAGCGACGCCGAGGCCGCCGTCGGTCATGGCGTCGAGCAAGCCGTGGCTGGCTGTCGCCAGGAAGAAATAGGTCCACAGGGAGAATGCGCCGAAGCCGGGGAGGGCTAGCCGTAATGCGGGAAGTGCGGCGAAACTCGTGAGAAGGGCGGCGAAGAGAAGCGAATGCGTAAATCCGCGATGTCCCCAGAAGTCACCGTAGCGGATGCCGAACCCGAAGCCGATGACGTCGAGATCGGGAATCACCGAGCAGAGCGCACCGATGACCCAGACCCGCTTTGGCGTGCGCGGCCGGTAGAAACAAGACCCGATGCCGAGGGCTGCCACCGCGTGTGAGAAGACCGAAGCCATCTGGAGTTAACCGCCCTTGCCCGGACGACATCCTACACATACCGTTAGCTCTTGGGCTGAGCTTGCTGGTTCTCAAGGGACGGGCTGTTTTCGGCAGGCCTACGCCGGCAATTTCTTCCACAGACCCCACGGATTAAATTGTTGACGAAGACAGACTTAAGCGTGTAGCGTAAAAGGGTTTCGCGAGTAACGGTTTCGCACCTAAATGCATCTATATAGATGTACTTAGAGTCGGGGGGACCGTACTCTGAGAGCGCACCATCGGCGAAGCACAGGGCAAACGGGCTGGCGGCGCAGCGCAGCCTAGAGGATTTCACAAAAAGAAGAGCGATCTGGTGGGGAGATTCCCCATAGTTCTTTGGTGACCGCAGAGGAGTTGACTCTGCCAGCGTGGCATACTGCCTGCGCCTTTTGCTGGAAAAGGCTTTCGGCGGCGCTGACCGGCAGCACTTGAGTTTGGGCGTGGTTGGCTGGAGGAATTCGTGGCAGCAGTGGGTCTTGAAGAAAAATATGATGCGGTAAAGCAGCTCATTGCCGTGGGCAAAGAGCGCGGGTATTTGCTTTACGACGAAGTG
>Ga0210384_10003167_pt1 | contig 19306 bp, 15 predicted proteins | sample IncBWH2MmetaG_FD_160574 | JGI IMG/M metagenome (GOLD analysis project Ga0210384, IMG submission 160574) | Forest soil microbial communities from Barre Woods Harvard Forest LTER site, Petersham, Massachusetts, United States - Inc-BW-H-2-M | ecosystem: Environmental > Terrestrial > Soil >...
CCTCGCTCAGGCGGTTTATGTTGTAAGCGGCCTGTCCCACCACGGTCGGGCTGCCGACGAGCCCGCCGGAAGGCGCTACGAGTTGTGCATCGAGACCGGCAATACCCGGCGTCGGGTTGTTGTCGTCTTCGTGCACCACCAGATAGTTCGTGCCGTCGAAAGCGACCACCGCATGCAATCCGATCATTACCCCTGCGGCCGGAGTCACCGCGGGAGAGAGGTTGACTGACGCCTTGACTGAGCCATCCGGCCCTACCACTGTCCCAACCCATTGGACCTGGGGTGCTCCGCCGCTGGTGTTGCACTTGTGCGCTACTACCAGGAAGTTGGTGTGGTCGGTCGCGATGGCCGGACGAGCAGTCTGGTTCGGTCCACAGCTAGCGACGAGACTGGGAATGAGATCCGCGGCAGCACCGAGACCGTGCTGCACGCCGTTGACGACGTAGCCGCGCAGCTCGGCGGTCGACGTGATCGGGGCACCTGTGCCGGTGACGGACGACTGCTCCCTGACCTCACCGGCACCCGCTACGAGCCACTCCGTTTGGGTACCGGACACTGCGGGAGAGGACCGGCCGTTATCGAACGCCGTCGCGGAGACGGAGGTGGTCTGGCGCAGCGCGTTGGGAAATGGGCCAGCGGGGACGTCGACCGATTCCATGGCTGCGTTGGTAATCGTTTGCGTCAGGTTGAGCGTAATCGCATTCCCGCCAGCATCATGACCAAAAGCAAGATTGGTGGCCGTAACGGTGGACACCGGGCCCAGCTGCACCGGAAACAGCAGCTCGGCATAGGGCGCAATAAGTGGCGTGAGCGTGTCCGTGGGATCGCTGTTGCCGAGCAGCGTGACGCCGCCACCGTTCAGGTAAAAATACTGGTCATAGCCGCCGCTGCTGTTGGTCGGATCCGTGCGCGTGTAGACAGTGCCCGTCACGCCTTGCACGCCGCGAGTGCCGTTGACGGCGACGCCGACGATTGCGGATGGGCTGACTGCGTTGGGGTCGTTGGTCACATAGTCGAACGACCACTTGTCGCCCTGGGCTGCAGGGAAGTACAGGCTTGCATCACCCGGTCCGGAGCTTGGTGCCAGTCCGTTACCGGTGACCGAGGGGCCCGTTGCGCCGCTTCCGCCCCCACCGCTACTCCCACCCCCACCGCAGGCGGCGACACTCAGGAACAAGGCCGCGGTCAACGGTCCCCTCAACCAACCGGAAACTCTCACGGTTACCCCCTTCTTTTCGCAGCCGAAGCGGCTCGGCGTTGCACTTTTTTTCGGGCCGGAGAGTTGGCATGTTATGCCTCTTGAGCGGTACCGACAATGCCGAGCGTGTCGCGGCGTCCGGGATGCCTCCACCAGTCGCTCGTGCTGCACCCACAGCACCAGTCCCGGCGTAGGCTCCCCCACAACACTCCCGCCAGGTTGTCTGCGCTCCAGTCACTAATCACTAAAAACCGGATGCATCCGGGCAGGAACCCCCTCTATCGCTAGACGATGCGCAACGCTTGGTGCAGGGTTATGTGGAGCATTGCAACAACATCCGCCTACACAGTGCCATCGCCTATGTCACGCCGACGACATGCTCGCGGGACGCCAAGAGGACGTCGACAGCGAACGGGATTGGAAGTTGGCAGTGGCAGGGCAGTAGCGGCAACTTCGTGGAGAGGGTAGCCGCCAGGTTCTGACTAGCCGCAGTTGTTGGGCCCCTCGTCACGTACGAGCCTGGGTTCAGAAGTTCTCCACAAACGCGTACCCGAGCAGGAGTCCAATGAGCAAAAGGCTGAGTCCAATCGCCGCCAGGTTCCAGGATCTTACCCTCAGCTTAACCACCCTTACCGACCCACTACCCTCTTCCTCCCGACCCACGCTTACCAAGGTCACCAGATTCAGCAGAACACTGGAAACCAGTGTTCCCAGCAGCACGATGGGCGCGATGATGTTGAATGCCGCAGCCTGTGCGGGGCGTGAGAGCCAATGCTCTATCGGTGTAAAGAATCACGTGATTCCCCACTGATTGAGCAGGGAAGCGCAAACGAAATAGAACGGCACCAGTAGCAGAATGAAACCGATCCCCGCTGCCGTTGCGTAAGGGGGTTCTTGGCCAGGTTGTTTGCGCCAGCCACGCGTCAATATGCTGTGTAGGGCTGCTTTCGACATCGCTGTCATCCCTCCTACGATCCATTCTAAGCTGGGCCAAAAACCACTTATTCCGTCGAGTTCCGAGATCACCGCACGTCCCCACTCTCGCTGTTCCGTCGGAAGCGCATTCATGGCCCGCATCAACAACAACTGAGCTTCAGTCCGCATCGGTGTGAAGAAGGATCTCGGCACGTAGTCAGACCTCGTTGTAGATCGGACGCGTTGAACGTGGACGTACCGGCGCGCCCTTCGCTGCTGCACGAGCCCCCGCTCGGCCGTCCGGCGTCAGGCGATACATATGCCGGGGAGGTCGGCCGGGCGCGCTCGGTTCCTCCCACCGTCTCTCCAGCCATCCCGCATCACTGAGACGCATGAGGATGGGGTAGAGCGTTCCGGCTTTCAGATCAGTTTCTCGACTCAGGTCGTACCCATACCGCCATTGGCTGGCGCGTTCCAAGAACGCGGACAACAGCATTCTAGTCTGAGACGACAGTCGAATCGCGTGACCCACAAATACAACTCTATATATATAGATAACGATCTGTCAAGGGCCGGCGTCCAATCAACACGCCGATTCACATCTAGGGAGAGCAACGGTATTCTGGCCCAATCAGCTGTGCATAGTTTGTGCAATCGGCAGCGAAAAAGGTCTACAAATACAGTTGGATAAGATGGTGCCGGCTATCTGATTCGAACAGATGACCTGGTTACAAATTTTCGAGAGATTTTTTGCAGATTCTTAAGTGACTGATCTGACTATCACTGCTCGCGGGGCACCTGTTGCATTTGTCACGACTGAGCAGTGAAAAGCAGGGCTTATTCCCACAAAATTCCCACACGAAACGGGTGTTCCGGCGTGACCTTCAGAGAACCGTTGGTTGTGGGAGTTCGCCTTGCGGCTCGGGATCGAAGTCGCGCACTCGATTCCGAGTGCGGGTCCTCCGGAAAAACGGGTGGTTACTGCGTCACTCGCACATCGCCGAGGGGGACACGCGCGACGCGTTCTATCCAGACATTACCTGTCTCGTCTTCGTACAGTTCTCCGGCAGCAAAGATCTCATCCGTATTGAGTTCCTTGATACGGCGGGGCGCATCGGCAGTTCGAGGACGTTCGGCAAGCGCCATAATCAAATACGTCTTCGCGCCTTGACGCACCCGATCGAGATGGCGCCTACGCTCATTGAGGCCGTGCCGGTCCCTGGTATCACCCCAAAATTCCTGGTTGTGGACGAGCGAGTAGCTTCGAGCACCGCGGCGCAGATTTTCGTCCTGCCAAACCACAAGAAACACCGAGCCATCGGTATCGCGCACTGCCCCCCATGACCATTGCACGTTTTTCAGAGGTGCCCCGAGATAGCTGAACAGCTCAGCACGAGATCGCTTGATGGTCATTGAGACGCCTATATCACACCAACCGTTTGGGCGTGCCAAAACTGTACGTGCTGACGTTTAATAGAGGAACCCTCCCCGACCTGCGTCCCTGATTTTGAGTTCAGATTAGGGCTGGACCAACGTCGCAGTTGAAGTCCTCCAGGATGCGCCCGAAGTGGCCAAGGAAGGCGATCGATGAGGCGATCGAGGTTCGACGACGAACCAATCTAATTGAGCTGGCTGTGTCAAATCAGCCAAAGCCAATTTCCCGGGGCAACCGGCCGGCCACTCGCGCGAAGGCCGACTTGTTCTTGGGGATGGATCTACGACACAATGTCGTCGTTTCTTCCCCACCTGGAACTGACAATGCAAGATCACGAAGAAATCAGGGCGCTTTCCTTGCTGCGGTCTGCTCAGCAGCGCCTGAGCAGAGAAGAAGTCGCTGAGGCGCTCGGGTACAGTGTTCGTTCGATCGAGCGCTGGGAAGAAGGCCGGATGCCAAGTGCGCGAATCGTAATCCACGCTCTGACCAACGTGCTGCGCGAGATGCCGCCTCGCAGGCAGCCCGCACCAGGCGATTTCACCTTTATCGATCTTTTTGCGGGCATCGGCGGCACCCGCCTTGGTTGGGAGCGTGCGGGCGGTGAGTGTGTGTTTACCTGCGAGTACGACCGGCACTGCCACATGACGTACAGGCAGAATTTCCGTCCAGAGCACGAGATCGCAGGTGACATCCGCACAATCACAAAGCCCGCGACGCAGATTCCGGACCACGACGTGTTGGTCGCGGGATTTCCTTGCCAGCCTTTCAGTATCGCAGGCGTGTCAAAGAAGAATGCGCTTGGTCGTGCGCACGGATTTGAGTGTGAAACTCAAGGCACGCTTTTCTTCGATATCTGCCGCATCATTAAGGCTAAGCGCCCGCTTGCCTTCATGCTCGAGAATGTTCGCAACCTTCGGAGTCATGACGGCGGCCGTACCTTTGATGTGATCATGCGCTCACTACGCGACCTCGGTTACCACGTTGATCAAGCGGTGATCGACGCCCGGCCCTTTGTGCCTCAGCATCGCGAGCGCGTCTTTATCGTCGGTTTCCGGGAGCAGACCGCGTTCACGCTACAGCTCGTTAAGCTGCCCGTTGGGCGGGGTCCTACCCTAGCGAGCGTCCTTCACCCGGAAGACGGCTCGGAAGCCCCGGAAAGCGAGTTCACGTTCGGCGCAAAGGCACGCGTCAATCCGAAGTATCATCTGACCAAACATCTGTGGAAATACCTGCAGAACTATGCCAAAAAACACCAGGCTGCCGGTAACGGCTTTGGTTTCGGTCTCGTAGCTCCAACGGACACGGCGAGAACTCTTTCGGCGCGCTACTACAAGGACGGCTCGGAGATTCTTGTTTCTCGCGGACCTCGCAGGACTCCACGCCGTCTTACGCCGCGCGAGTGCGCGCGTCTGATGGGCTTTCCGGAGGAATTCATCATTCCAGTCTCCGATACGCAAGCGTATAAGCAGTTCGGGAACTCGGTTGTAGTGCCAGTTGCAGAAGCCGTCTCGGCCGCTATGCGGCCCTACATCGTTGCACTGAAACAGCAGTCCGGCTCGCTGCAGCGTTCCTTTGCGGCGTAGTGGCTGATGTCCATGATCGCGCGACCCGCAGCCGAAACATGGCTGCAATCCGCGGTGCTGACACAAAACCCGAGAAAAGCCTGCGATCTGCACTGCACAGACTCGGATTCCGCTTCCGACTGCACCCAGCGAACCTGCCGGGCCGACCGGACTTTGTGCTTCCCCGCTTCCGTGTCGCGGTGTTTGTTCACGGATGTTTCTGGCATGGCCACGATTGCCCGTTGTTTCGTTTCCCGGCGACTCACAGAGAATTCTGGAGTGCAAAGATAATGCGGAACCGTGCACGGGACGCAGAGGTGAAGCTCCGAATTCTCGAATCAGGCTGGCGGCATCTTTCAGTCTGGGAGTGCGCGCTGCGTGGCAGACGCACATTCACGATGCCGTCGACCGCCACCCGGGCTGCGCGCTGGATTAGAAGCGGACGGATGGAGGGAGAGATCCGCGGGACACGCGGACGGGTTAGGTCAAACTGAAGACATTCTGGCGCAAGGCTGGTTACGCTTATCGCGTCACTTCGCAACACATTTTTGCTGACGTTAGATAATGAACGTCCGAAGAAGCCACACTAAAATACAACGCTGGTCCGTTGAGCGCGGGAGACTTGTGATCCATATCGGCGGCTCCCATCTGTACCCTACCGCAGGCGAGGTCTGGTCCATCGTGTTTCAGAGCGGAACAGAGATTGGTGGCGTTTCTGTAGAACAGTCTCCCGCTGTGGCGCTGCCAGACTTGAATTTTTCTAGATTTGGTGTCGATCTTGTACTGCTTGTAACCGGAGCAATGAGTCGCGGGCTGAACCTCGATCTCGCTGCAAAGTTCGACCACGACATTGTCCAGCTAAAACGATTAGAGAACGGAACCTGGCCGGATCAGGTGATCATTGGCAACTGCTGGCATCCGATCGACTCCGAGATTGTCGAAGCTACCGTGGAAGCGCTGCGCCGCGACACGATTGAGCTCGGCGGCTGTATCAGCCTCGGTCAGCTAATCAGTGTGCGAAACCAGCCGGCGCTCCCGATCGAATTGATTGAGCAAGCCGACCTAAGCCCCGTTACGGCGGCGCACGAGGCAGCGAGCGGTCAGGTTCCGATAGAAGGTTTACAGGGACAGCTCTATCCGTACCAAAGGGATGGAATCGCGTTTCTTCGCTTAGTTGCCGACCAAGGGTTGGGTTGTATCCTTGGCGACGAGATGGGGCTCGGCAAGACCCTGCAGGTCATCGCTCTGATTCAGGCGGAGACCAATGCCGGTCGTGCACCAGCGCTGGTTATGGCGCCTGCAACTCTGCTGGAAAACTGGCGGCGCGAGTTCGGGCTCTTTGCACCCGGGCTGTCCGTGCTGGTTCACGCCGGTCCAAACCGGGCCGGTCAGACAGCAAAACTTACACCTTACGATGTAGTTGTGACCTCGTATGAGACCGCAGTGCGGGACGAGCCAATGCTGTCCTCCGTGTTCTGGAACGTGCTCGCCGTTGATGAGGCTCAGGCCATAAGAAACCCGGATGCGCAACGCACGCTCGCCATCAAAAGAATGCAGCGTCGCGTATCTTTGGCTGTGACCGGAACGCCTGTGGAAAACAGGCTCTCGGATTTGTGGTCCCTGTCGGATTTCGCCCTTACCGGGCTTCTCGGTCGTCTGACAAACTTTCGCGCGGAATTTGACGATACGACAACGGACGCTTCGAGACTCGCTGCGGTCGTAGCGCCCATCCTTTTACGGCGCCGTCTGTCCGAGGTCGCAAGGGATCTTCCGCCACGCATAGATATCCCCCAGTGCGTCACGATGACACGCTCGCTTGCGGAGGCGTATGAAGAGGTCCGCCTAAGAACTGAAGCCGAGTATGGAACCGCCGCCGGCCTGGTAGCGCTCCAGAAACTTCGCATGTTCTGTAGTCATCCCCTGCTTCTTCATCAGTGGGATCCCGACCCCGCCGCGGGAATGCCAAAATTTCAGCGACTTCTTGAAATCCTCGAAGAGATATTCGCTAGGCAGGAAAAGGCTCTTGTATTCTGCAGCTTTACGGGAATGGCCGACATCTTGATGCAGCATCTTCCGATGACGTTCCCAAGTGGGTTCTTCCGATGCATAGACGGCCGGACGCCGATCGACGACCGCCAGCCGATCGTTGACAGTTTTTCAACATTCGGTGGTTTCGGGGCCCTAATATTGAACCCGAAAGCTGCCGGCGTGGGATTGAACATCACGGCGGCCAATCACGTGATCCATTACAACCCAGAATGGAACCCGGCGGTCGAAGACCAAGCTTCCGCGAGGGCGCACCGGCGTAAGCAGACCAGACCCGTGACCGTCCATCACCTCTACTTCTGCGACACCGTCGAGGACGTGATGGTTGGGCGACTCAATTTCAAGCGTGGACTGGCGGGCGCGGCGGTAACGGGCCATACGGGTGACGCGACGACAGCGGACGTGCTGCGTGCGCTCGCGATTTCGCCCATCTCCAACGTTAGCTCCCTCGAATGACGCGCCCCCGAACCATCAAGAAAACGCTGACGCCAAATGACATAGGCGATACAGGCGGACACCAGGCCGGGATTCTCGTGCCAAAGGCTCCGGAAGTCCTTTCGTTTTTCCCCTCGTTGAGCGCGACTGAAAGGAATCCGCGCGTACCTCTCACATTCCGCGACGATGACGGGGTCACCAACTGGCGCTTTGTGTTCATCTACTACAACAACCGATTCTTCGGCGGCACGAGAAATGAGTACCGCCTCACATGGATGACGAGATATCTGAGATCAAGGAACGCTAAAGTTGGAGACGAAGTCGCTTTCTCGAGGGATAGCGATGGACGCCTTTACGTTACCTGCAGCCGGAAGTCGCCGGTGCGGGACGAGGAGGGAGTTCTTCGGCTATCCGGTGGCTGGAAGGTTATTCCAATAAGGTGAGGGTGGCATCGGTGAAAAAGCGTGCTGACAGTCTCTCTGCATATCTTGACGTACCGCCGGACCCGCAACGTATTAGCGAGGGTCTCCGTGACACCGGCTACGAGTTTTCTACAGCTGTTGCGGACATTATTGACAACTCCATCGCTGCCGGCGCAAACCTTATCGATGTTCGCCTAGCGCTGGACTTTGGCGGAAAGATTTTTGTTTCTGTCGCGGATGATGGCTGTGGCATGGACAGGGAAGGCCTTATAAACGCGATGCGCTACGGTTCGAAGCGCCGCGCGGATCCTTCCAGTCTGGGAAAGTTTGGCCTAGGGCTCAAAACGGCATCCACGGCATTTTGCCGCCGTCTCAGCGTTGTCTCCAGAAGCAGCCCCAAAGCCGCGTTGCTGAAGGCAACCTGGGACCTTGATCACATTGCAAAGTCGGATAAGTGGGAGCTTCTGATCGGGTCGGCTACAGCTGAAGAAACGAAGCTATTCGACGGAGTAGCCGCGGGGAAATCCGGCACAGTTGTGCTTTGGGAGAATGTAGATCGCCTGCTCCGCGACTACGTCAAACCGGACGGCAAGTTCGCCAAGAACGCGGTGAAGCGATATGAAAACGATCTCGCATTTCACATCTCAATGGTTTATCAGCGGTTTCTCGATCCAGCCGATAAGCGTGCGCGCACGTTGCAGATCAAAATCAACGGCGTACCGACTGAACCCTGGGATCCGTTTTGTATCTCTGTCACAAAGGCGCCCGTCGCTGAGCAGACCATCGAGGCAGAGATCGACGAGAAGCGGCACGCATCTTTCACGGTTCGCGCCTTTGTACTTCCGCGAAAGGACGAGTATGCGGATGCCAAAACAGCCGGAATGGCACGCTTATCAAATGACATGCAGGGAATCTATGTTTACCGGGAGAACCGGCTGATACACGGACCAGACTGGCTCGATATGTACCGGCAGGAGCCACATCTGACGTTGTGCCGAGTCGAGCTTTCGTTCGACCATAGGTTCGACGACGCCTTCCATGTCGACATCAAGAAATCCCGCATTCTCTTAAATGAGCGGTTATACGACTGGATGCGGGACAAGTTCTTGCCAGGCCCGCGGCGCGAAGCCCAAGAGCGCTATCGAAAAGGTGTGGCGGCGACAGTTAGCGGTACGGCCGCTCTCCTACATGCGGCCTCTAACAGCGCCATTCACGCCAAGGCGGACGATCTCAAGAACGTGGAGGTAGCGGCCGTAGACGGACAGTCCGGCGACGTCACCATTAGTAACAAGCTTGGCACCACACGTCTGAAGATCAAGCTTGTGGAAAAGAGGAATCCCGGTGAGCTGCACGTGCAACCGACCGACTCTCTACAGGACGGTATGTTGTGGGAACCAGCATTTATCGACAACAACATAGCCGTGCGGATCAACACGAGCCATCCTTACTATCACAAAGTCTATGTGCCGAACCGGAAATCTGGCGTCACCGTCCAGGGGCTTGATTCCCTCCTGTGGGCCTTATGCGCCGCAGAGCTCGAAAACGTAAGTGACGCGAACAAACGCGGGTTCGAAGAGATGCGATATGAACTCTCCCGCACACTCCGCCGGCTGGTCGACGATCTTCCGGATCCGACGGATGAAGGCGACTTTCAGGCGTAGTATCGGATGCACCACGCATGGTTGATTCTGTTCGACTAGCTGAGACGCTGACCGCGCGCTTTCGGGTGGCGCTGAAGGCTGACGCGCAGGAAATCAGCGATTCAAAGGTTGCGTGTGTTCGCGCCACTGACATTTCCGCACCTAATGGCTTCGTGGTCAGAGTTACCTCCAGCTGGCGTAGCGTTGAAGCGGAATTCGTTCCTGACAGCTTCGCCGGTCAGCTCATACGGAGCATGGGGTCATCCGACGAACTGGTCAGACATGCGTTCGCAAAGGTGGCCCAAGCGTTAGTTTCAATGGGTGGGCGCGTTTGGCTGCGAATAAACCAAACAGCGGTGACCGATTTTGAGGTGCTTCCGGCGGCTCCGTGGAAAACCTTTGAACTTCGGGTCCACCGTATGTCTGCGGCGGAAACAGAAGGTCCGGGCGCCGTACTACTCGCGGCGAGCGAGGTAGCTGCAGCGTGCCTGGCATTGGTCTTGGCACTATTACCCCTAGAAGACGACGACGCGGCGGCGCATGCGCTGTTCGAATCGGGACTACCCGAAGGCGCACGTACTCGGGTGGAAGTAAATCGTTATGAGCGTAACCCGGTCAATCGCGCGGTTTGCATTGCGTCACACGGTGCCCTTTGTTGCGTGTGCGATCAGGACTTCGGCAGGACGTATGGGATTCTGGGAGCCGGCTACATCGAGGTCCATCACCTAGTTCCTGTGTCAAGAATGGGAGCGGGTTATGTGGTCGATCCTGTTCGAGACCTTGTCCCCCTTTGCGCGAACTGCCACGCCATGGTCCACCGGCGCGACCCACCAGTACCGATCACGGAACTAAAGGCGATTCTGGCAAACGCTCGCGGCCACTGAATCGCTGGCCGGCTCCTATCGTGCGAAGGCGGAAACGGCGAACGCGCATTTCAGAGGCGCTGACTAGGTTGGGCGAACGTCAACCTTGCCATTTGCCCAATCGGCCTCCGGATCGTTCTTGGGGAGGTTGAAATAGAGCCAGGCACCAGTGAGGTGCGACAATCCCGACCGACGCAGACTACACGCGAGCAAGAGTCGGCCACCCCTAGGGCAATTCCCAAAATGCGATTCATCAAGGACGGACCGGACCTACCGGAGAGCCTCGTACAGGCTCAGGAGGACGGCAACATCGTCTTCTTCTGCGGCGCAGGTGTCTCATACCCGGCGGGGTTGCCGAGCTTTCAGGGTCTCGTAAAGGCCCTCTACACCGAACTGGGTGAGGCCCTGAGCCCCGTCGAGCAGACAGCCTTTAGAGAGAATCGCTTTGATTCAGTGGTTTACCTATTGGAGCGGCGCATCGGAAACCGCATCGTAGTCCGCGAGAAGCTCTGGAAGGTCCTATCGACGATCGATCTGACGGAGCCCAATTCGACCGAGACCCATCGCGCGCTTCTCACCCTATCGAAAGCGCGCGACGGGCAGACGCGCCTCGTGACGACTAACTTCGACCGTCTGTTCAACGCAGCCTCCCCTGCGCTACCGGCTTACGCAGCGCCTCTGCTCCCGGTGCCCAAGAGAACGCGTTGGGACGGAATCGTGTACCTGCACGGACTGCTCCCGGAAGATGTCGATCCCGCGGCGCTCAATAGCCTCATCGTCTCGAGCGGCGACTTTGGATTGGCGTACCTGACTGAGCGGTGGGCCAGCCGGTTCGTCGCCGAAATATTCCGCGAATACACAGTCTGCTTCGTCGGTTACAGCTTGAATGACCCGGTCCTTAGATACATGGTCGACGCCCTCTCTGCGGATCAGTTGCTCGGCGAGCACACTCAGGAGGTCTATGCCTTTGCCTCCTTCAAGAAGGGGAAGAGAGATTCGGCTGAGACAGAGTGGGCCGGCAAAGGGGTTACCCCCATCCTCTACGCCGAGACGAAGGATCACCGCCATCTGCACGCAACGCTGCGGACGTGGGCGGCGGACTACCGCGACGGAATCACAGGCAAGCAAGCAATCATCCGCCGATACGGCCCCACACTTCCATCTGAAGTGCAAGGCGTTGACCAGGTAAGCCGGGTACTTTGGGCGCTTGCCGATCGCTCGGGATTGCCCGCAAAGGCATTTGCCGACCTCAATCCTCCGGCACCGATCGAGTGGCTCAAGACGCTGACGGAAGATCTGTACTCGGACCGTGATCTCGCGAGATTTGGCGTTTCTCGGGATGCAAGCGAGAGCCTGAAAGCTAAGTTCAGCGTGCTGCAACGCCCCACCTCGTATCACCGGAGTCGCTGGACTGCGCTCGTCGGTCGCCCCTTGTTCATATATGCAGCACCTGACCTCGACCGCGTCGCGTGGGAACTGGCGCAGTGGCTCGCTTCTCACCACTTGGACAAGCAGGAGCTGCTGGACTGGGTCATCGATCGTGGGGGATGCATGCATCCCCGATTTGCCCTTTTTGTACGAGCCCAGCTGTCCAAGGGAACCCTTTCAAAGCCTTTGGCCAAAATCTGGCGTGTGCTCTCCCGGAAGGGACCATGAACGACGTCTTCGACTGGATCCAGGACGTGCGTCAGTTTGGTATGGGTCCCAGGGCGTACCGAGAGTTTCGGGAACTATTGCAACCCGACATCAAGTTCAAGCGCCGCATCCGCTGGCCACAGCCTGAAGGTGGTAATGCAGAGCCAGATCGAGAACTGCGGGTCAAGGACTTCGTCGACTGGGACCTCGTGCTCCGCAGCGGACAGGACACCCGCCACCACCTTGACCAGCTACGCGAGATCGAGGGGTGGCCGAGCCTCTTGGTCAAGCTCTTGCCAGATTTCACGTCTCTCCTCAAGGACGCGCTCGAGCTGATGGCGGAGCTCGATGGAGCCTCGGAGCAGTCAGACCTGTCGTACCTTCAGCAGCCCTCGATCAGCGAACATCCGCAGAACCAACACTTCGAGGATTGGACACTCCTCATCGACCTCTGCCGGGATGCCTGGATCGAGACACTTCCGCGCAACATTGGCGCGGCTACTGCGGAGTTCGACCGATGGAGGGAGATCGAGTATCCCGTCTTCAGAAGGCTGTGCTTGTTCGCCGCCCGCACATCGGAGGCCGTGGTCTCGTCAGAGAGCGCCTTGGATCTATTGTCGCAGGACGAATCTTGGTGGTTGTGGTCGGTGGAAACGCAGCGCGAAGCGATTCGATTGATTTGCACGTTAGCTACCCGCTTGGATGTCGACGGAGTGAAACGTTTGACTGACCTGATCCTCAAGGGTCCCCCGCGGTCCATGTTCAAGGTCGATCTTGAGGCGGCAGACTGGCGGTACATCCAGGAACGCACGATCTGGCTTCGTCTTGCCAAGTTCCAAGGTTGCGGAGCGCATCTCAGCGACCAGGCCCGAACATGGCTCGCCACCATATCGGCCACGCATCCGGACTTTAAGTTGCAACCAGATGAGCGAGACGAATTTCCGACGTACATTTCCACAGGTGGCCCGGGGGGGTGGCGCCAACACGTTACGTTGCCCTCCACGCGCACTGCGCTCGCGGCCGCGCTACGAGACCGGCCCCCTGATGACTTCTTCTACGAAGACAATTGGCGAGCGCTCTTGGAAACGAAGTTTCCGGTCGCCGTCGGCGCCCTGCTTGAGCTCGCGCGAGGAGGTGACTGGCCTAATGGGGCATGGCAGGAGGCGCTCCAGTACCTTAGCGGCGAGAGAGTCATCCGCAGAGCTTGGAATCGACTTCATGGACCACTCGCGAGTGCTCCCGCCGAGACCGTTCGGTCTCTCGAGCCCGCCCTAACATGGTGGCTCCAGTCCGCGGCGACCGCCATTCCTGCGCAAGCTGAGCCGGACTTCTTGCGACTGGTCGATAGGGTCTACACCGAGCGTGGCTGGGACGAAGACCAGGCTGCCTCCCTTGACCACTCCCAGGCGATCAATCACCCCGCGGGACATCTCACTGAGGCCCTGCTCAGATGGTGGTACCGCACAGGACCCAAGGTCGGTGGCCTCCTTCCAGCTGCGATCCGAGATCGATTCAGCCTTTTCTTGCGCACAAAGGCGATCGCTGGGGCGGCGCGCGTCTGCCTCGCCGCACACTTGGGTAGCCTTTTCGTTGTGGATCCGGCGTGGGCCAAGGAATACTTGTTGCCCTACTTCAATTGGGCCACCGACCCGACAGCCGCCCACCAAGTGTGGGACGCATATTTGGGCAACCCCAATATCTCCCCGGACCTCATCGCAGGGTTTAAGGCGCAGTTCCTCGAGACTGCGAAGCACTACGAAGAACTCGGGGAGTACGGCAAGCAATACGCAGGGTTACTCGCAATCAGTCTCCTCGAGCTACCGGAGGCATTCACTGCCGGCGAAGCTCGAGAGGCGTTGCAAAGTCTCGGCCGCTCTGGGCTCGCCGATGCCGCACACCGAGTTGCGGTAGCGCTCGCCTCCGTCGGAGAGCAAAGCGAGGAGTACTGGAGGAACCGCGTCAAGCCGCTTCTCGAGCAACTGTGGCCGAAATCCGCAAGCTTCAGGTCGAGCGCCGAATCTTGTGCACTGGCGGAGATTTGCGTTCACGCCGGTCGGCAGTTTGGGGACGCCTTCAACCACGTGCGTCCGTGGCTTCAACGGGCGCCCCAATGTCATCTCATCGCTATGCACCTCGCGCGGTCGCAGATTCCGCAGGAGTCGCCCGCCCTGGCTCTGGGTCTATTGGCAGCCATTGTCGACACCAACGAGCGCTGGTCGGCCAGGGATCTAAAGGGGTTGCTCGATACAATCGAGCGGTCTGACCCAACTCTTGGGGAATCCCTGGATCTTAGACGGCTGCGCAGCTACGTCGAGCAGTACGCGTAGGCGTCGCGCTGCCGCTGACGCCTCAGACAGCCCCCTTCGACTGGTTTTGCACAGACGGGCTCCCGAGGCCCCGCGCCCTCAGGGCTTCACCCAGAAACGATGGATCCCGATCCGGCTCCATTAGAAGGTGAGAGATGGTTCCCGCGGCCAGCCCAGCCTTGAAGTCGAACGGCACTTGCAGGCTGCGCGGGAATTCGATCATCTCCCCGGAGGGAAGCTGGAAGCCCGCGAAGACTCCCGGGGCGCTCAGCGTCACGCGGAATTCCCGCTCACGGCTGAAACGCTCGTCCTTGAGATGGCTATAGACGATCGGGTTCGGCAGGACGTCCGCGTTTGCTCGGTCGGTTCTCCAGGGGACGTACCGGACGACGCCGTAGTTCAAAGTCAGCAGCTGCTCGAGTGCGACGCCATCGACCAGCACCGAGGGTCCGCCGGACGAGAAATTGTGATTGAGGGTCTCCCTCAACTTGCCAAACGCGAAAACCACGCACACCTTTCCCAGCGCACTCTTGTTCCCGTAGGTCGTCCACAGGTAGTCAGCATTCTCAAGACTAAAGCAGCAAGCGTAGGTCCGTGCGCGGGAGCGATCATAGTAGTCTGCAGCCGAGAACCCTGGAGCCTTCTCAAATCGGGCCTCGGAGTTGCCATCACGATCGGCGTGCAGCTGCTCGCCATCGTGGGGGTCGGCGACGGGGAAGTCTGTGTACAGATCAACTCGGTTAAAGTGCAGATATCCGAGGTCGATCGAGCGCAGGAGGTCCTCGATCGCCATCACCTTATAGAGAAGATCCTCTGAAGCAGGCTGAATCAGCAGCCCCGCGTGCGTTTCAACGCCCCCGAGCGCTATCCCGCCCGACTCGCGCGTCTCCCTGCCCATTGAAAGAGTCTCCGGCTGTCCGGCCGACGGCGCAATACCGAGTCACGGCGCGCCAGGATACCCCGGAGCTCGTGGTAGCATCCCACAAGTCTCGGAGCGAGTCGCACAGCCCCGCAATTCGGTCTCTCGGAGACGCGCCTTGGTCGAGCCCCAGTCCTTCAGAATCGAGTTATTGGAGCCGGACTCGTGTCTGCCAGAGCGCCTCGCCGAATTTCGCCAGCTGGTCCTCGAGGGTGGGCAAGTGGCCCGGCAAAGCCTGCCGGGTCTTCTCGAGAGGGCAACGGCACTAGCGTTCGTGCTCCTGGAAGACTCGGTAGTCGGAGTGGGTGCGCTCAAGCGGCCTAACCCGTCGTACCGCAACAATGTGTTCGCGAAGGCGAAGTCGAGTCTCGCGCCAGCCAAGTTCGATTTCGAGCTCGGCTGGATCTATCTGACCCCGTCCGCGCGCAGTAAGCGGCTGACAACCCCCATGGTCAAAAGCCTCCTTCGATACGCGAAGGGGCGCCCCGTGTACGCAACTTCGCGTGTCAACAAGATCGAAATGCACGCATCCCTTGAGCACTCCGGTTTTACCAGGGAGGGATCGCTGTACCCGTCGCAAGAAGACGCGACTGACATTCAGCTCTTCATCAGGAAGTGACGTGCGCCGCCATTGCGCTGCAGGCATCAGTCGCTTACCACGGCGCTCATGGGCAGTGATCGTGTGACAAGTGCGACAAGCAGCCTATCCTGCGTTAACCGCAAGATCCTCCGCACGCCGATGGCACGCTCGTCATAACTCGATGATTCGACGACACATGTTTGTCCTACACGGTCGTGTTGGTCTTGCCGCGGAACGGAGCGCCGATGGCACGCCGGTGGCAAGGTGATCACAAGTGCATGATTCGCCAATGTATGTTTGTCCTACACGGTCGTGTTGGTTTACCTGCAGAGTTGCACGCCGTTAACACGCCAGTGGCAAGGTCAGCACAAACGCATGATTCGTAAGCAGTGATTTCGCACCGTCCCTGATTCACGCATCAGCGCAGCCGGAGAGCTAGTCGTCGAGACCTCTGGAGTTGCACGTGGAAATTCGCGAGCGGGTTTCCTTGCATCCGCCCGCACCTGGCGCTTCCACTTGCGCTCGTCGTCACCCAAGACTGCGCTCCCGGAGCACCTGCCGAAAGAGCTCACCTGGATCAGCTCCCAGCGCCTCGGCCATGACTATGAATTCTGGGACGCTTACCTGTCGTTGATGGCTTTCGATCATGCCGACCACCGAATGCGGTCTCCTCAACAGAGCCGCAAGATCCCGCTGCGATAGCTTCTTGTGTTTACGCGCCCGCGCCAAGACCTCGGCTACTGCCCGGGCTGCGGTGCTTCGAAGACCTTTCACGTTCGGTGCGCTCCGATTTGATGAGCGCAGTAGAAGTAAGGCATAATCGTCGTGCTTAGATTTTCTGAGCATGAGGTGGCGCGCGTGGCCGGTCGTAGCCAATTCTGGCCTGAAACTCTGGGATGGACTTGGCGGCTTGTCCGCCTGCCGATCGTGACCCTCCTGGTCATTCTGGAGCCGGTCGTGAGCCTTGTATTCGGCGGGCTTGCGCTGCTCGGCGTGCTGATGACCCTTTTCAACGCGATTATCCGCCCGCCGCATTTCCCTACGTGGGCCATGCTGACCCTCTCGGTCGGCTTCGGGCTGGTAGTCAGACTGTACCGGGGCCTGATTCTGATACTGGCGCGATGACGCGCTCCCAAGGTTTATCAGGCGTGAGTGCCCCTGGCATTTAACACAGCCCGCTCACACCCCGGCGGGAGTTTCTGGGCGTTTGACCCAATTACTCCGGGTATAGCGCCAGCGGCGATCAGACGTTCCGGGAGTATTGAGCAGAATTACCCAATTACCCCGGATGACTTTTCCGGCCCATCGGGCCAATCATTTCTGGCATGGGTCACAACTCGCCTCCGGAGCCCTCGGAAGGGATCGAAGGGTCCTTCCTGGATAACGGCTCGGCCGCGCCTCTCGGGGTAAGGCCATCAGCCAGGCAACGGCCGCGCGAGCAATGTGCGGCGATTGCGCCCCGACTCATACGACTCCGGGAAGCGCCGCGGTATCTCGGCATGGACAAGAACCGCTTCAACCGCGAGGTGCGCCCTTGTGTGACCGTCATTCCGATCGGAATCCAGGGCGTCGCCTTCGATCGCCTTGACCTCGATGCGTGGGCCGACGAGCATAAACGTCGCAACGGGTGTCCCGCGGCTCAATCTGAAAGGACGAAGCCATGGGAAACCAGAGAACGACAGGTCTCACCAAGCGAGGTGGGATCTGGCACATCGACAAACTGTTCAGAGGAACTCGCATTCGCGAAAGCACTTCAACGGGTGATCTCGCCCAGGCCCAAGAGCAACTTGCCAGGCGGATCGACCAGATCCGCACGGCGAGGGTCTACGGGGTCCGGTTAGATCGCACGTTTCGTGCTGCGGCGACCAGGTACCTGGAGGAGAACCAGCAGAAGAGGACGATTCGGGAAGATGCCCGCCTGTTAAGGAAACTGGATCCCTACATCGGCAATCTGACGCTGCGGCAAGTGCACATGGGAAACCTGCAACCGTATATCGCGAAACGGCGAAGGGAAGGAGTGAAGTCGCGCTCGGTCAACAACTCGCTCGCAATCATCCGGCATATCCTGAATCTCGCCGCATCCGAGTGGCGGGACGATCAGGGTCTGACCTGGCTCGAGTACGCACCGAAGATAAAGCTCCTCCCGGTCAGGGACGGCCGGACGCCCTACCCGCTCTCACGTGATGAGCAGGCCATGCTTTTCCAAGAGCTGCCGGATCATCTGGCGCGGATGGCGCTCTTCAAGGTGAACACCGGGTGCCGCGATCGCGAGGTGTGTGGCCTCAGGTGGGACGATGAAGTGAAGGTGCCGGAGCTCGACACCTCGGTGTTCATCATTCCGGGAGATCGGGTCAAGAACGCCCAGGATCGACTGGTCGTGCTGAACCGCATCTCCCGTTCAGTGGTGGAAGCTCAGAGGGGTCAGCACGCCGAGTACGTGTTCGCTTACGTGCCCAAGCCACGCAAAGCAAAGGAAGGCGAGCCGCAGGAAAAGACGACGCCGGTGCCTGTGTTCCGGATGAACAACTCGGCCTGGAAGGCCGCGCGAGTGCGGGCAGCCGACCGCTGGGCGAAGGAGACCGAGACGCCGGCGCCCGAGGGGTTTCGGAAAGTGCGCGTGCACGATCTGAAGCACACCTTCGGCCGCAGGCTGCGCGCGGCTGGCGTCTCATTTGAGGATCGTCAGGATCTCCTCGGCCACAAGAGTGCACGGATCACGACGCACTACTCGGGGCCGGAGCTTGTGAGCCTGATCGCGGCGGCGGAGAAGGTGTGTGACGATCAAAAGTCCCGCAAAACTCCCACAAGCGTGGTCCTGAGGGGAAAGAGCGGGTAGACGGGCTGGCTAACGTGCTGATGTTGTTTGCAAATGTTGGTGCCGGCTGAGAGATTTGAACTCCCGACCAACGGTTTACAAAACCGCTGCTCTACCACTGAGCTAAGCCGGCATCGGTGCTGCGTGCCGCGCAGATTCGCGCGGGCGCAGATTGTACCTGCCCCACTTTCCTCAGGGCAGTTTCGGGGTCGCGGCGGTCCCGGTCTGCGGGGACGCGCTCGCGGAGGCGGTTGCGGCGGGAGATGTGGTCACGGCTGGTGCGGCCGGCTGCGGACAGGCTTCAACCCCGATCTTGAAACCGATGCCTTCCGCGAGCAGATCATCTATCGGCACGCTCGACCTCTCGGACGGCGGGGTCACGTCCACCCAGTACACCGATACCGGGAGCTTGCGTTCGGCGACCTCGGCTTTCAGGCCCAGCTTCTGCACCTGTTTTGCCCGTTTCTCGGCGCGCTCGCGTTCACTGAAGAGCCCGACTGACACCCGCCGGTCCGTGGCGCCACTGTCCGCCATG
>Ga0210384_10003168_pt1 | contig 19305 bp, 15 predicted proteins | sample IncBWH2MmetaG_FD_160574 | JGI IMG/M metagenome (GOLD analysis project Ga0210384, IMG submission 160574) | Forest soil microbial communities from Barre Woods Harvard Forest LTER site, Petersham, Massachusetts, United States - Inc-BW-H-2-M | ecosystem: Environmental > Terrestrial > Soil >...
CTTATCCTGATCGTAGAACCAGAGCTCATCAGAAGAGCCTTGCGAAAGGGCCGTGATGTGGGTGGCGTCTAGTCCAAGCGGCACGAGGCGCGCTTTACCTTGCTTGAGTTGCGAAAGTCCCAGCGACGTCGCGAAAAAGAGGGAGCCGTCGCTGGCAGGCGCAAGCGAGAAGATGCTTCTCAGGAAGACCGTCTCGGAATGTGTAGTCGTCACTCTGTTCAAGCCGAGGTTCGAGCCGGCATAGATACCGCTCGCCACAGAGACGAGAGAACTTATATCGTTGCTGAGAAGACCAGTCCGGCGCGTGACGATGGAGAACTTGTCGTCACGAAGACGGTTAAGGCCGTTCTGGGTTGCCACCCAGAGATTATGCTCGCGGTCTTCAAAAATATCCCAAACCGAATCGCTGGAGAGCCCCTCGTTGGATCGGAGCCGATCAATCTCTGGTGCGGTATCTGGCAATCCACTTGATGTTCTCCCAACACGCAGGACGCCGCTTTCCCTTGTAGCGATCCACACATTTCCATCGTTATCGCGCATTGCCATACGAATCTGGCCTCGATCCAGGTTCACGCGTTTGAGAAGCGACGAAGTAACGCCGAGAGACGCACATTGAGGGCACCCAAAAGCCTCGCCCTTTATGGAGTGACCTGAAAAGAGCGACGCTAGCTTTGGATCACGATTCTCACTGACCGCATCCAGACCCTTAGATTTGAGCTCCGTGTTGTGGGCCTCGAAGCGGAGCAGACCATTCGAAGTTTCTACTTCGATGGAGGAGTCCGCCTCTTCACGAATGGCGACGATCGGCGCGTGCAGCGTGACGATCTTCATGGCGCGCCCCTCCATTCGGACCAGGCTTCCGCTCTCAGTGCCGATCCACATCGCACCAGTTCTGTCCACCTTTAGCGCCTGCACCCGGCCAAATGCGATATCACCGGCGTTCGAGAGCGGCACCTGAATGAATCGAAGGCCGTCGAAACGGACAAGGCCGTCGGAGGTCCCGAGCCAGAGAAAACCATCCGGAGTCTGGGCGACAGCGTAAATGGCGGTGGAGGGCAGACCATCGCGATGGCCCCATTGTGTAAGCGAATACTGCGTAATCTTTTGTTCGGGATTGAGTGCTTCGGCTGTTCCTTCGATCATGCGCAACAAGACGCAAAGACAAACAGATAAATAGAATGGCCGCCATGCCTTCACCTAGTCATTGTATTCGGCGTGTAAGAGTCTCAATGCATCGCAGGCGTTGAGGCCAGCAGGAGAGCGTGGCAGGTTCGGCGGCGCACAGAACATGCTAACTCCGCTCACTCAAACTTCGCAATGGAAGCGCATCGCGAGTTGAATGCGATTTTTCACAGTTGACACGTTTTACGCGTGCGCTATACTTTCTCACGAATTGCTGAACCGCTTTTCTTTCTCCCTTGCAAATCGCAATTCGGCACTTTCGCCCAGGATAGGTGGGTCGTGAGTGCTCCCGAAACGGTTCCATCTGTGACAGGCCCAGGTAAGACTCCCAGAGCTGTCGACACGATCAGGCAATTATTCGTTTTGTAAGTAGTCCTCGGAACAGGCACGTTGGGCTCGCTCCAATGCACGCCCCGAAGTCGCGAATCCGTCATAAATCGGTGACAAAGCGGACAGCGGGGTATCGTATACGGCCTCCGCAAATAATCGCGATTTCTCGAACGACAGCGACTTGCGCGCTCAGAGGCCGACCAGCTTCAGCCTACGGCGCAATAACCTGCCCGCCGATCGAACGTTTTCAACCGCAGCAAGCGCAGCGGCTGGACCATTGTCCGGCGCACACGCAAGGAGGATGGGTTCATGCCGACGTTCACCTACCCAGGGGTCTATATCGAGGAACTTTCGAGCGGCGTACATACCATAACCGGGGTCGCCACCTCTATCGCCGCGTTCATCGGATGGGCTCCTCAGGGGCCAACCGACAGGGCCACGTTGATCGAGAGTTGGGCCGACTATCAAGCTCTGTTTGGCGGGCTTGACGCTCGCAGCAAGCTCGGCTATTCGGTGAACCAGTTCTTCGCCAACGGTGGCACTCAGGCTTACATCGTACGGCTGGTCTGGGACGGTTCGCTTCCTGCCGCTCCCGGCACGAATCCCACGCCAAGCGCCACCGCCGTCGCTGCCGGTGTGGGGTATGCCTCCGCGGCGATCTCCGCCTCTCTCGGCGCCATCGTGTCGCCGTCGATCCCTCTGAGCGTGGGCACGCCGGTCTTGCAAAGTCTCTCCATCGGACCGACCAATCTTCCTCCCATCCCATTGGGCGCAACGCTTCAGTTCACCGCCACTGGCAAATCTTCCGACGGCACCAGCTCTGCTCTGGCTAGCGCCAAATGGACGTCCAGCAATGCCGGTGTTATTTCCATCAACGTCAACACTGGAAACGCCACCGCCACGGGCCCAGGGACGGCAGTCCTTACAGCGGCGGCCGGTCTGATCACGGGCACACTCACGGCCACAGTGACTGCGGCCGCTCTGACGGCAATCACCGTCACTCCGGCGGCGTTCACCCTTCCGGTAGGACAGCCACAGCCGCCGACCGGACCTCCTCTGGGACCGACGCAACAACTTGCAGCGACGGGCAATTATTCCGACGGAACCTCTCAGGACCTCACGTCCATCGCCACCTGGTCCGTCCCCGGCGGATCGGATTCCCTCGTTACCGCATCGGGGTTGGCAATCGCCGGCGTCACGGCGGCATCGACAACGACGGTCAGTGCCAAGTGGGTTGGCATTACCGGCACAACGGTGGTGACCGTTGGGCCAACGGCGGTTGTGCTTGGAATCAGCATCGAGCAGACCGCCCCGGTCGCAACGGTCGGTATGCCGGTGAACTTCACCTCAGTTGCGATATCCTCCGACGGTCCTACCCCCGCGCCAATTGCGGGAACGTGGAATTCGACCAATCCGGGAGTGGCCACTATCGTCCCTGCCACCGGGGTTGCTACCGCAGTGGCACCAGGTTCAACGACGATCACGATAACTGCCGGATCCATCACCGCCAGCACGACTCTGACCGTAACAGCCGCCGTCTTGAACGCGGTCTCCATCACTCCGGTTAATCCATCCGTGGCCAACGGACTTACACTTCACTTGAAAGCGCTGGGCATTTATTCGGATGGCACAAGCGCAGACCTCACCTCGAGCGCCGATTGGCAGTCCGCGACACCTGCAGATGCCTCGGTGGACCAACATACTGGAGTCGTCAAGGGACACAACGTCAACCCGGCAGTGGCAATCACCGCCACCTGGCAAACTTTCGCCGGTGGAGTCGTGACGAACGTCGTTGGAACCACAAACGTCGCCGTCACGGCGCCTGTACTTCAATCCATCGCCATCACGCCCGCAAGCGTCTCTCTTCTCAGCGCCGGACAGACCTCGCAGCTAAAGGCAATTGGAACCCTTTCCGACGGCACGACTCCCGATCTGACCTCAACCGCAACGTGGACCTCCTCCGCGCCCGCGGTCGCCACCGTCAGCAGCACCGGATTGGCTAAGGCCGTCGCCTCGGGCGGTTCGCTTACCCTATTCGCCTCCAACCCCGGCGCCTGGGGCAACAACCTCCGCGTCGGAGTCCTGCCGCAGACCTCTGACCCAACGCGTTTCGGCCTGCTGGTGCAGCAGATCACACCCACCGGCCAGCTCCAAACCCTGGAAAGCTTCGTTAATTTGTCGACCGTCTCGGCAGATCCCCTTTTCGCCGTCACCGTCATCGACAATGACTCGAAGTACATCAGCTTCATCAACCCAGCCACCGGCAACCCGGTTGTGCCCACAGCCGCTCCTTCGCCGACTCCTCCATTGGCACCAATCGCCTTGAATGGAGGCAATGACGGAGCCGTCCTGGTTCCCGCCTCCGATCAGAACTTTGAAATCGCCCTCACCTCCAAGGCCGACGCAGGCGTCTTCCTCCTCGATCGCGTCGACATCTTCAACCTGCTCTGCATTCCCGGAGAGACTGACGCCCCGACCATCTCCACGCTCCAGGAGTATTGCGCCACCAAGCGTGCCTTTTACATCGTCGATGCGCCGCAACTATCCACCATCTCGGGCCTCATCCAGAGCGGCCCGGTTGGCAGTACACCGGGATCGATCACCGGGACTCACGCCAACAACTCCGCGTACTATTTCCCCTGGGTGCAGGCACCGGACCCGCTCTTCGGCAACCGCCCCAGCCTTTATCCCCCCTGCGGCTTCGTGGCTGGCATCTACGCTGCAACCGACGCCACTCGCGGCGTATGGAAGGCTCCCGCTGGCATCCAGGCCAGCCTCACCGGAGTGTCCGGCCTGCAGTACAACCTCACCGACCTGGAAAACGGCGACCTCAACATCCAGGCCATCAACTGTCTGCGCCAATTCAAGGTCTTCGGCGACGTCGTCTGGGGAGCACGCACGCTCCAAGGCAACGACCAGGCCGGTTCCGAGTGGAAGTACGTTCCCATTCGCCGCCTGGCGCTTTACATCGAATCCAGCCTCTACGAGGGCACTCAGTGGGTGGTCTTCGAGCCGAACGACGCCCCACTTTGGAGCCAGATTCGCCTCAATGTCGGCGCTTTCATGCAGGGCCTCTTCCTGCAAGGCGCCTTCCAGGGCAGCTCGCCGCAACAAGCCTATTTCGTCAAATGCGACGCGGAAAACAATCCCCAGGCCAGCATCGATCTCGGCGTCGTCAACATTCTGGTGGGCTTTGCGCCGCTCTTCCCCGCCGAGTTCGTCGTCATTCAGATTCAGCAGATCGCCGGGCAAGTCGCCTAGGCAAGTCCCACGGAGGAGATCTCATGGCAATCTTTCCCGCAAATCCGAAACGGCTTGACCCCTACAAGAACTTTAAATTCCGGCTCAAGTGGGACGGAGTTTACGTAGCCGGCATCAGCAAGATGGGCATGCTCAAACGCACCACCGAAGTCGTCGAACACCGCGAAGGCGGCGACCCTTCGACCGCGCACAAATCGCCCGGCCGGCAGAAGTACGAAGCCATCTCACTCGACCGCGGACTCACTCAGGACAAAAACTTTCACGACTGGGCCGGCAAGGTCTGGAACTTCGGCGCCGGTCTCGGGTCAGAGGTCTCCCTCGCTGACATGCGCAAGGACATCTATCTCGAGTTCTACAACGAGGCTGGGCAATTAGTAATGGCCTACAAAATTTACCGTTGTTGGGTCTCTGAGTATCAGGCAATTCCCGATCTCGACGCCAACGCCAATGCCATCGCCATTGAACACATCAAACTGGAGAACGAAGGCTGGGAGCGCGACACCGGCGTCACCGAACCAGCCGAACCGACCCTGCAGAACGTGGCGACTTAGGCACCTGCCACAGCGTGCCGGCAGAAGCTATCTCGATCTTTCTTGGCGCAGCCTTTCATCGAGAAAGCTACTCGAACCACTGCTGGCGGTATCACGACCTAAAGGAGAAAGCCGTCGATGCGGGCTCTCAGCAATGCCGATTTTCTGACGCTATGGGAAAACGGCCACCGGCTGCATCCCTTGGACCGGGCTCTGCTCGCCATCCGCGTATCGCTTCCCGAAATTCCAAGCGGCCGCGTTGCGGACGAGCCCGTCGCCGACTGGACACTCGGCCGTCGCAACCGGGCGCTCGCCGAGTTGCGCACTCTATACTTCGGGCCGCGTCTCGAGGGCTGGACCGCCTGCAGCCAATGCGGCGAGATGTTGGAGTTCGAAGTCGATTGCCGCGCCCTTGCACAAATCCACGAGGAGACTTCAAACCAGCCGATCGCGGTCCACGGAAGTACCTTTCGCCTTCCCACAACCCGCGACCTGGCGCGAATCGCCGGAGAGACCGATCCCCAACGAGCCGCATTGCTGCTCCTTGAGAACTGCGCGATCCATCACGAATCATCCGAGCCATCCAGATGGTCAGAAAGCCAAATTGAAGATGTGGCCGAAAGGATGGTCCTCGCCGATCCGCTCGCCGAGATCGCCCTGGACTTCGAATGCCCAGTCTGCCAGCACTCCAGCGAAGAAGTTTTGGACCTCTCCAGCTTTCTCTGGGCAGAAATCGACAGCCGCGCCAAACAGTTGCTGCTTGAGATTCACGCCCTGGCCACCAGCTATGGATGGGCCGAATCCGACATCCTGGCCATGAGCGACGTCCGCCGTACCACCTATCTACAGATGGTGCAGCCATGAGCAACTTCCTTCAGCGCGTAGCCTCTACCGCCATTCAGCCTAAGGCGAAACTGCAGCCGATGCTCGGCTCCATCTTCGCGCCAGCCACTTTTCATTCGCCGGCAGAACCCGACACGCCCGAGATCTCAATGCAAACAGTCGCACCGCCCCGCCGGAAACCGATGTCCACGTCACACTTTGAGGAAGATCAATTATTCCCGGCAGCTCCCCAGGAAGATTTCTCTCCGGGGCGGTTCAATCGAACCCTCGCCGTCGATCAGCCACTCCTGGCCGCCTTCCTACAAACCACAGCCGGCCCGCATCGCTTCGCAGAGGACGAGGGCTTTACTTTTGAATCCTCGACACCACAGGATGCAAATCAGGCCGCCTCTCCCACTCTCTACCAGCCGCTGATCGCCGCAAGTCAGCAGCCTCCACCCAGGCTGCAGCCGTTGGATTCGCTTTCGAATCCGGCGGCCGCTCGAGCCTCTGAATCCGAAGCCGCACGCCGTTTCCAGCCAGCCCAACGCGAGGCCGACGAGATTCACATCCACATCGGGCGCATCGAAGTCGCCGCCGTCGCCCAACCTGCCCCGCGCCCCGCAGCAGCCGCGGCCCGAAGATCGCTCAATCTCGATGAGTACCTCCGGCGCGGCAACGGGCGGCCAGGATGACCAGGATGAGCAGATGAGCACAGCTTTTGCCATGTCCGCAGTCTCCGCCGTCCTGCAGCACTTCCTGCAGAATGCCCTGAGCTCTATCACCATGTTCGGAGGGGCGGTCGCCATCTCCGCCAAAGCCCCGGACCTCCTTCAGCACGACATCATCGACGGAAAGGCGCAACAGAATCAGGTCAATCTCTTTCTCCACCAGGTGACGTATAACCCCGCCTGGCGCAACGTTGGCCTGCCCTCGCTCGGCGCCGACGGCAAAACTCCGATCAGTAATCCGCCACTGGCCCTGGATCTGCACTACCTCCTCACCGCCTATGGCTCCGACGACTGGCAAGCCGAAGCGCTTCTCGGCCATGCCTTGATGATGCTGCATCAATTTCCGGTCATCGCTCGCAAAGACATCACCCTCGCGCTCAACGCACTGCCGGCCGGAGCGTTTGCCGTCGTTTTGCAGGCTTCCAAAGTCGCCGACCAGATCGAGATGATCAAGATCACTCCATCCACTCTGGGCCGGGAAGAAATGGCATGGCTGTGGACCGCGCTCAAGGCCGACTACCGGCCCACGTTCCCGTTCCAGGTCTCCGTCGTGCTGATGGAGCCGGAGTTACAGCTAGGCTTCCCGCTTCCCGTACTCAGCCGCAACATCGTCGCCAACCCCATCGAGCCCGCGCAACTCTTGCAGGTCGCGCCACCTGACCGGCAAATCTCCGCCGCACCCGGAGATACCGTCACTGTTACCGGCATCTTCCTCAAAGGCGCAACCAAGGTCTCGCTTACCTATCCGCGACTGGGAATACAAGCCATCGTCCCAGCCACCTCAGTCACCAATAACTCACTACAGTTCGTCGTCCCGATCGAGACGCCGCTGCTGCCCTTGCCCGCCGGCATCTATGACCTCGCAGTGCTCTTCACCGACCCGCCGGGCAACGTAACCCAAACAACCGGGCCCTTGCCGATGGCCGTCGCCCCAATCATCCAGATCGTGCCACCGCCGGTCGTGATCAAGAGTGCAACCGACACTCTGGTCACCCTCACCTTCAGCCCCTTTGCACGGCCGAACCAGGCCGTCTCGCTCGCCATTGGCAGCCAATCCGTCAACGCGCAACGCTTCGAGACCAGCAAGAACACGCTCGATTTCCTCTTCGCGCCGCCACTGGTCGCCGGCAGTCAACTCGCCCGGCTTCAAATAGACGGAGCCCCCAGCCAGGTGCAGGTCGACTGGACCACGATGCCGCCGAAGTTCCTCGGCCCCATGGTGACGATATGAACGCCGCTCAAGTCAACGCGCAGCAGCGTCGATCGAGCGCACCGATCTCCTGGGCGGAGGCCAACCAGGCCTTCCTCGTTATGGAGTTCGCGAGACTCCGCAAAAAGCTCGACGCAACGGCTCCGCAACCCACACATTCCAGCGAAGCCTCTATCAACGCCTCACAGACTCAGCATGAAGAATCGCTCGATCCACCATCAGCCATCGACCAGATCACTGAGACCTTCGGTCTAAGCAACTTCGAGCGCCAGATTCTCCTCCTCTGCGCAGGCATCGAGATGGACTCGACCCTCGCCGCGCAATGCAGCGAAGCTCTCGGTTTCGGGCGCAACGACCGCCGCGGAGCCATCTCCTTCTCCCTCGCTCTCGCACTGCTCGACGATCCTCACTGGAGCGCGCTCGCGCCATCGGCTCCCCTCCGTCGATTCCACCTGGTCGAACTCGAATCCGGCCGCGGCCTCACCTCCGCACCGTTGCGGATCGACGAGCGCATTCTTCACTACCTCGCCGGTGTCAACGAACTCGACTCCCGCCTCGAGCCTCTGCTCCAGACCCGCCATCATCCCAATTGGATCGCCGAAGAACACTCAGTACTGGCAAACGAAGCTCTGCGCACTCTGAACATCCTCTCCCCCAACGCGCCCATCCTCCATCTCTGCGGCGACGACCCTCGCGGGCAGGAGGACATAGCCGCCGTAATTGCTCACCACATGGGACGACAACTCTTCATCCTTCCCATCGAGAACATGGCAGGCCTCTCCACCGCATCCTCCCGGCTCGGACACGCCGAACCCTTATCCGCCGACCTGTCCGAATCAGCCGCTCAGTTCGTCCCTCTGTGGACGCGCGAATCCGCAATCCTCCCTGCCATCCTGCTGGTGCAATGCGGCACGGCGGCGATCACCACCGCGGCTCGACAGATGATCGAACGTCTTCCCGCCCCTCTCATCCTGGCGAGTCGCGATCCATTAATTCCCGAACGCAGCCTGATGCGCAACATAGTCGACAAGCCCCATCCCGCAAGCCAGAAACAACTATGGACGAAAGCTTTGGGCTCCGCCGGCGCAAGCCTCAACGGCCATCTCGACGACACCGCCGAACAGTTCCGCCTCAGCGCCGAAACCATCGCCTCAGTAGGGGCTCTCGCCGGCGCCGCGACTGACGCCTCCGGCAACACCGATCCCGAAAAGCTATGGACCAACTGCCGCTCGCTCGCCCGGCCACGTCTCGAAGATCTTGCCCAACGTATCCTGCCCGTCGCCGGATGGGACGATCTCATACTGCCCGAAACCCAGAAGCAAACCCTTCGCCAACTCGCCGCACAGGCTCGCCATCGCATGACCGTCTACGAGTCCTGGGGATTCGCCGGCAAAGGCCGCCGCGGGCTGGGCATCAGCGCTCTCTTCGCCGGAGCCAGCGGAACCGGTAAGACCCTCGCCGCCGAAGTGCTCGCCAAAGAACTTCGCCTCGACCTCTACCGCATCGATCTCTCCGCAGTAGTGAGCAAGTACATCGGTGAATCCGAAAAAAATCTCAAGCAGCTCTTCGATGCCGCCGAAGAAGGTGGCGTCCTGTTGCTCTTCGACGAGTGCGACGCCCTGTTCGGCAAACGTTCCGAGGCTAAAGATAGCCATGACCGCTACGCCAACATCGAGGTCAGCTATCTGCTGCAGCGAATGGAAAACTTTCAAGGGCTCGCAGTGCTGACCACGAATTTCAAGTCTGCGATGGACAAGGCCTTTCAGCGCCGCCTGCGTTTCACCGTTGATTTTCCATTCCCCGGCGTAGCCGAGCGCGAAGCCATCTGGCTGCGCGTCTTTCCTGCACAGACTCCAACGGCCGGCCTGAACATCAAGCGTCTTGCCCAACTCAACATGACCGGCGGCAACATCCGCAACATCGCATTGAACGCCGCCTTTCTCGCAGCTGAGGCCGGCCAGCCCATTCAGATGAAACACTTGCTGCTGGCCACGCGTCAGGAGGCCATCAAGACGGAGCGTCCGCTCTCCGAAAACGAAATCCGGGGGTGGACATGAGTAAAATCCGCGTCACCATCGACCGGCTGGTGCTCAGCGGTCTCGATCCGGCCGCCCGTCACGCCTTCGTCGCTGGCCTCAAAACCGAACTGACGCGCGCCCTCGCTGATCCCGCGCAGCGCGCAGACTGGACCAAGTCGCGCCGCACCCCAGTCCTGCGCCTCGGTCATGTCGTCCTCGATCCCGGTATCGGAGGAGCGCGCAAGCTCGGCGGTCACGTTGCAAAAAGTATCGCGGGGGTTAATAAACCCAGGGGAAGCAAACCATGAGCGCCGCGGCCCTCGTCATGCTCTCCCGCGAATCGGAGCTGTCTTCGAAGAAGGCTTCCAAAGCCCTGCGCGTCAATCAGCCGGACGACTCCTTCGAACAAGAGGCTGACCGCGTCGCGAACACCGTCTCTGCCGGCGGACATATCCCCGGCTGGTCGCTAGCCTCAACCGGCGCAGACCAGATTCAGCGCGACTCCAACACCGCCTCCGCGGTTCTCCCTGCGCAGCCCATCCGCATGATCGGCGACCCGCAGGATCCGCCCGCGTCCAACAACTACGGCGACATGCTTGCCAAACTCGCCGAGGCCTTTCTGCAAACCTCAGCCGGAAAAACCATCGTCAAATACCTGACCGACCAGCCAATCGTCCAGGACGCCAAGGATTTCGTCGAGACACCTCAAGGGGTCGTCGTAGCCGGCAGCACCGCTGTCGCCGCGATCTCCGGTTTGGCAGCTGCCCACAAGGGACTTCCGCTTCAGATTCCTGCTATTCCTCTGGACAAGCTGCACCCCGGCCTCAAGATGAAGATCGACGTCGAGGGCCCACCCGACCATCCCACGCAGGGCTCGCTCATGTTCAGCTTCGAGGGCGCACCGCCGAAGAAAAAAAAGGGCGCGCTCACCGACAAGGAACGCTTTCAGGCCGAGACCGCGCGCATCGCCGAAGACCAGCAAAAGTTCCGCGCAGGCATGGCTCCCCACTCTCAGGGTCCCCTAGCTTCTCCCGAAGCTCAGCAGCAGCAAGCTGATGAGCAGTTAGCAAAAAAAGCCGAATTGCATCGCCTCAGCAACATCCTCCAGCCGGGAGCAACGCACAAACCGGGAGAGTTCACGCCCCTCGTTCCCGGTACACAGCCCCAAAGCCTGCATATGAGGGAGCCCGATTTGATTTCTTCTCCTGACGCGGCAGGGAAAGAGATGAAGGAAGAGATTCCCGTTCAGCGCAGAGCCGAAAGCGCGTACTACAACGAACAGGAAGCCGCGCCCGAAGTCGAGTCGGTCATCAGTTCCTCAGGCCGCCCGCTCGACCCCGCGACCCGCCGCTACATGGAGTCGCGCATCGGCTTCGACTTCAGCAAAGTACGCATCCATACCGACTCCCGCGCCGTCGCCTCCGCGAAATCCCTCAATGCCCGCGCTTACACCGTGGGCGACAACGTCGTCTTCGGCTCCGGCGGCTTTGACGCGAACACAACGGGAGGCCGCCGCCTCCTCGCCCACGAGCTGACCCACACAGTCCAACAGGCGGCGCGGAGCCAACCTCATGCTGACGTTCGGCCCGCGGGAAAGAAAAAGAGTTGAACTTCCAATGAGCACGTCGTCTCCCATTTCGCCCCGTCTCGTAAAAGGTGGCATCGTCATCATGGACCCCACCACGTCCACGGTGAAGACCGTGATCGCGCTGCAGTACAACTCCGACTCCCTCGCCCGCACGCTGCAGATCCAGTCCATGTCCGGCGGTACCGACGGCACCCGTGTCGATGCCCTGCGCCTGCGTGGCCCCGCCATCGAGACCATCAAGCTCGAAGCCGAACTCGACGCGACGGACCAGCTCGCGCTGCCCACAAAACCGGAAAACAAAACCTTCGTCGAGTTCGGCCTGCAGCCGCAGCTTGCACAACTCGAGATGCTTATTAATCCGACCGTCGAAACGCTCATCGCCGACGACAACATGGCCAACGCCGGCACCCTCGAAATCATCCCCCTCGAACAGCCGCTTACGCTCTTCATCTGGGGTAAGAACCGCGTCGTCCCCGTCCGCCTGACCGAATTCTCCATCACCGAAGAAGCTTTCGACACCTCGCTCAATCCCATTCGCGCCAAGGTCTCGCTCGGCATGCGTGTGCTCACCATCGACGACCTCGGATTCCAGCATCCGGGCGGCCATCTCTTCATGGCCTATCTCAGCAACAAGGAAGCGCTCGCGGCGAAGGCCAAATCCGTCGCCCTTACCGTTCTCGGACTCGGAGGCCTGCCATGAACTCCCCGCTGCAAACTCTCATCCAACTCGGCGTAGTCCCGTCGGTCAACTTCCCCACCGACAGCCGCTATCACGGCTCCCCCACGCTGCAATACACCGCGCCCAACGGACAAATAATCACGTATCTCGCGCGGCGATTCGTGCCCCAGCCAAGCGCGCCCAACTTCGCCACCATCGCCCAGCACACCGTGCACCAGAACGACCGGCTCGACCTGATCGCCGCCAAATATCTCGGCGATCCGCTCATCTTCTGGCTGCTCTGCGATGCCAACGGAGCAATCGCCCCTAACGATCTGCTCACCGAGCCCGGACGAGTACTCGCCATTGTCACGCCGCAGGGCGTGCCCGGAGTGCAAAACGCATGAAGAAACACGAACGCCATGAGAAGAACTGCAAGGCCGTAAGACGAACTGCAAATCAGGGAAAGGAGTAAAGCATGCTCGGTAGTGTTCAACTCACGTTGATGATCGGCCCCGTGGTTCCGCTCACGGTGCCTCGCGTCGTGCTCGACTCTCTCTCCGAAGTCGAGGTCAGGACCGAAGACGTGGGCCAGAGCGGCTTCCAGCTCGTCTTCAGCATCGACAAGCAATCCCCGCTGCAGATTCTCTTTCTTCTCAGCGGCGGCATGCCCCTGCTCTTCATGCGCGTCATCCTCGCAGCCACGGTCAACGGAGTGGCCAACGTGTTGATCGACGGCGTCATCACCAACAACGAAATCTCTCCCGGCGACAAAGGCTCGAACTCAACCCTTACCATCACCGGCAAAGACCTGACGACGCTAATGGACCAATCCGACTGGAGCGGCTTTCCCTTCCCCGCCCTTCCGCCCGAGGCGCGTGTCGCACTGCTCGTCGCCAAGTATGCGCTCTTCGGCATCATTCCTCTGGTCATCCCCAGCATCCTGCTCTGCCTGCAACTGCCGATCGAGCAGATCCCCGCGCAGCAAGGCACTGACCTCGCCTACATTCGCTATCTCGCCGATCAGGTGGGCTACGTCTTCTACATCGATCCCGGCCCCGTCCCCGGCATCAGCAAAGCTTACTGGGGTCCGCAGATCAAAATCGGCACACCGCAGCCTTCGCTCAACGCCGACATGGATGCCTACACCAACGTCGAGAGCATGCATTTCAAGTTCGATCAGGAGAAAAACCGCATCCCCATCGTCTACATCAACAATCAGGAAACTGGCGTCTCCATTCCCATCCCTATTCCTCCCATCACCCCGCTTAATCCGCCACTGGGACTCATCCCGCCCTTTCCGACAAATCTCATTCCGCCTGATCTCAAGCCCTTTCGAGACGACATCGCCAAAATGCCGATCCCTCAAGCCATCATGGTCGGTCTCGCCGCCGCCTCGCAGGCCGCCGAAGCCGTCACCTGCGAGGGCTCACTCGATGTCACCCGTTATCGCGGCATCCTCAAAGCGCGCGGACTCGTCGGAGTACGGGGCGTCGGCACCGCCTTCGACGGCCTCTATTACGTGAAAAGCGTCACGCACAAAATCAAGCGCGGCGAGTACAAGCAAAACTTCACTCTGACCCGCAACGGTCTCGTCTCCACAGTACCCACGGTGAATGTATGAGCCCACAAGACTCCACAGCAGGCGGCAATGCCACTCGCTACTATGGCAAATATCGTGGCCTGGTCATCGAAAACATCGATCCCCTGCAGATCGGCCGCGTCATGCTGCAGTGCCCCGATGTGCTCGGCGAAATCCCCAGCAGCTGGGCTCTCCCCTGCGTTCCCGCCGCAGGCATTCAGGCAGGCATGTTCATCGTTCCACCCATCGGCTCACAGGTATGGGTCGAGTTCGAGCAAGGCAACCCCGACTACCCCATCTGGACCGGCGGCTTCTGGGGCCTGGTCGCCGACGTCCCCATCTTCGCCACCGCGCCGCCGGCCATTCCTCCCGGGCAGAACATTGTCCTCCAGACCACCGGCGAGCGCACGCTCATCCTGAGCGACGCACCACCAACTCCGGCCACCGGCGGCGTCATCCTCAGAGCCGGCACCGCCATGATCGTCGTCAATGAAACCGGCATTTACATCAGCAACGGGCAAGGCGCGACCATCACAATGATCGGTCCCGCCGTTGCCATCAACCAAACCGCGCTCACCATCGTGGGCGCCTAAGGAGAATCGACGATGCCAGGACCAATCCTGCACATGGGCGCTACTGTTCTCTGTTCTCACGGAGGCCAGGCCATCCCAACCGTACCCAGCCCGGTGGTCTTCGTCTCCGGCATGCCGATCGCGACCATCGCCGCGCCCTACGCCATTGCAGGATGCGCCTTCGTTCCTCCGGGAGGCAATGGTCCATGCGTGACCGGCCAGTGGGTCGTCGGCGCAACCATGGTGTTTTCACAGGGACAACCCGTCGCCATCATGAGCGGAGTCTCCATCTGCGCTCCAACAGGTACACCAATGCTTCCCGTCAGCGCGCAAACTCTGGTGTTGGCATCGTAAGTCCGTTCATGAAGAGAACGAGATGAGGAAGAGGCGATGAACACAAACGTCAATTTTCCCTTTCAATTCGACGGCCGCGGACGCACCCTCAACCCGCAGGAGAATTACCTGCGCCAGCTCGTAGAGCAAGTCCTCTTCACCTCGCCCGGCGAACGCGTCAACCTGCCCGACTTCGGCAGCGGCCTGCTACAGCTTCCCTTCGCACCAAACAGCCTGGAGATGGCTGCGGCCACTCAGTTCACCGTGCAGGCCGCGCTGCAAAAGTGGCTCAGCAACTACATGCGCGTGCAGTCTGTCACCGCGGACATCGAGGAAGCCAAGCTCAGCGTCACCGTCATCTACTCGCCCCTCAACACCGACGTCACCGAGATCCAGACCTTCGTATACGGAGGCGGGCAATGACCATCTACGCCTGCTGCAACGAAAACCGCAAAGCCGCCATACTCGGCAACCCGACGATCAACGGCATCGATTATCTCGAAGTCCTCGACCACGATGCTATTCCACTCGCCAGCCCCCGCCAGCGCACCCTGCTTCTTCATTTCCTCAACCCGATTCCGAAAAATCTCGGCATAACCAATGTGCTCATCACCGGCGGCGAAAGTATCACCAACATCGCAGTGCAATGGGTAGCCCTCGCCACCAATCCTCCCGCCCCGCCGCTGGCAAGCGCTCAGGAAGCAGCCTTCTTCTCCGCCCTGCCCGACGCCGCCAAAGTTCTCGTCGTTCGTGTCAACGAAGCAGGAGACTTTTCTCCCTATAAGCTGCGCCTGGTAAACGACGCCGCGCAGGCCCTTGAAGGTTCCTTCGAACTCACCGAAACCCTTGCGGGCTTCGATCCCGAACTATCCGAAGTCGAGTTCTCCTTCAAAGTGGAATGCGGTCCAGACTTCGACTGCGCGCCGCAGCCCCCCGACTGCCCGCCGGATCTCCCCGCCCCACCGCCGATCAACTATCTCGCCAAAGACTACGGCTCCTTCCGCACCGTCCTCCTCGATCGCCTCAACCAACTCCTTCCCAACTGGGGAGCCGCCACCGAAGCCGATCAGGGAGTCGTCCTCGCCGAACTCGTCGCCTACGTCGGCGACTACCTCAGCTACCAGCAGGACGCGGTCGCTACCGAGGGCTACATCGAAACTGCGCGTAGCCGCATCTCCCTGCGCCGTCACACACTGCTCGTTGACTACACCATCCACGACGGTTGCAACGCCCGCACCTGGATGCATCTTGAAGTCAATGCGCAGGCCTTCCTCGATCAAAAGCTCACCCGGTTCTACACCTTCGCCCCCGGCATGCCATCATCCCTCGCCGTGGGCGCCGGCAACGAAGAAGCCGCGATCAAAGCCGGCGTAGTTGTCTTCCAGCCCATGCAGAATGCCGTGCTCTACTCCGAGCATAACCAGATGAACTTCTACACCTGGGCCGGCACCAACTGCTGCCTCTCACGCGGTGCAACCGAAGCCACACTGCTCGGCAGCTTTCCCAATCTCCAACCCGGCGACGTGCTCATCTTCGAAGAAGTCCTCGGCCCGCAAACCGGCAACCCCGCCGACGCCGACATCCGCAACCGCCACGCCGTGCGTCTCACCCAGGTCACTACGCAGAATGGTCAGGGCCAGCCTCTCGTCGACCCTCTCTTCGCAACCGGCACCGGTGACCCCATCATCTCCGCCTCACAAACTCCAACACCAGTCACCGAAATCCAATGGTCCAGTGAAGACGCCCTGCCTTTCGCCCTCTGCCTCTCCTCCAGCTTTCTCGACGCAACCGGCAAAGCCCAAACACTCACCAACGTCAGCGTCGCTCTTGGCAACAACGTCCTCGCCGATCAGGGCCTCACTCTCTCCGCCGTCTCTCTCGGATCCGTGCCTGAGCCCTCCATCTTCCTACCGCCCGACGCAACACAGGATAGTTGCACCCCATCCCGTCCCAATCCCCTGCCCGTCCGCTACAACCCTGTCGTCCCCGACAGCCCTCTCACTCAGGCTGTCGAACTCCCACTCGCCGGCTCGCCCGTCACCCCAGGCATTGTGCCTCTCGTCTCCCATGGCTACGTCTCTCTTTCAGACGCGAGCGGCTTCACCTCGCTCGCCATCCGGGCAGATGCACCATTGACCTGGCCGCAATTCTTCGGCGTCATCGCAACTCCAAACACGCTGCACCCCGGCAACTTCGATCTCGCCCTTGTGTTCAGCCCATCCGGAGGCCCCGCTGGTGTAACTGGACCCGTCGTTCTCGAAATCCTCCTCAACTGCTCCCTCACCACAACCGACCCTAACTACGCCGTCACCCAAATCAACTCCTTCTCAAAGTTCCTGCGCGTGCTCTCCACCTTCGTTCCCTCAGGAACATCGCCAACCACCTTCCCGGCAAATCCGATCATGCTGCCTATCAGCGGCCCAATCGATCTGGTCGACTCCGGCGGCACTCCCTACCTCACCGTCGAGGCTGCCAATCCCTTGGGCTGGCCTCCGAACTTCGGCGTCCTCGCACAAGGAAACCAATCCGAGCCCGACCTCTTCAATCTGCTTGTCGTCTACAACCCCACCTCGGGCGGCGTTGGCGTGCATCTGCCCGTCCTCGTCGAGCAGTTCAACAACGTCACGCTGCAGAACGTATCCCCCACCTTCGCCGCCTCCTCCGACCTCATCAACGTTCGCAGCTTCTCCGAAGAACCGAACCCCAGCCTCTCCGCCTGCGCCCTCATGCACTACGACGCAAACAAGGCCGTCCCGGAGATCACGCTCTCCGGCTCCTTCGAAGGCAACACCACCATCTGGACACCCAAGCCCGACCTCCTCGAAAGCGGCGCCGCGGACCCAAACTTCGTCGTCGAAATCGAGTTCGACGGCACCGCTCATCTGCGCTTCGGCAACAACACCAACGGCAAATTCCCCGAAAGCGGGACAGCCTTTCTCGCCACGTGCCGCATCGGCAACGGCACAGCCGGTAACGTCGGCTCCGAGAGCCTCGTCTTCCTCGCCACCGGCGACGCACGCATCCGCTCCTGCACCAATCCCATGCCCGCCTCAGGCGGCGTCGACCCCGAAACCATCGATCAGATTCGCCGTCGCGCACCGCAAGCCTTCATGACCCAGGAACGCGCCATCACTATGCCCGACTACGTGGCCATCGCGGAACGAAACACACAAATCGATCAAGCCGTAGCCACCCTCCGCTGGACCGGCAGCTGGTACACCGTCTTCATCGCCGCCGAACCCAAAGGCGGAGGCAAACTAACTCCAGCCCTACGCAAGACCCTCACCCGCAGCGTCAACCGCTTCCGTCTTGCAGGGCAGGATATAGAGCTCCAATCGCCGCAGTACCTGCCCCTGAAGATTGAGCTCACCGTCTGCGTCGACCCCAGCTATTTCCAGACCGACGTTCGCACGAGCCTCATGCAGGTTCTCGGCAGCCAGCCGCTACCCGACGGCACCAAGGGCTTGTTCGCGCCAGACACCTTCACCTTCGGCCAAACAGTATATCTCAGCCCCATCTACGCCGCCGCGCTCAAAGTCGCAGGCGTCACTTCCGTCACCGCAACCATCTTCGAGCCGCAGGGCGTCAACACCACCACCTACCTCGCCAAGGGCGAGATTCCACTCGGCCCGTTCCAGATCGCACAGATGGACAACGACCGCAGCTTCCCCAACCACGGTCAACTAACCCTTGTTCTCAAGGGCGGAAAGTGAGGAGCCTATGAGCTGCACCGAAACACCGTGCACTGCGGACTGCACCTGCGGTTGCTGCTCCGGCATCAGCGTCGCGACGCCCGCCGGCGAGAAAAACCTGCCCGGCCTCTCCGCCATCACGTATCGCACCGGCACCTGGGCCACCTTCCGTGAGTCGATGCTCGCGCGACTCTCCAGCTCCGACTATCCCGCGCTCGCCTACCTCAAGACCCGCGACACCGACGACTACAGCATCGCCCTGCTCGACGCCAGCTCCGTCGTCCTCGACATCCTCACCTTCTACCAGGAGCGGCTCGCCAACGAAAGCTACCTCCGCACCGCCACCCAGCTTCGTTCACTCACCGAACTCGCCCGCCTCATTAACTACCAGCCGGCCCCCGGCATCGCGGCCAAAACCTACCTCGCCTTCACGATCAAAGCCGCACCCGGACTCCCGCCAGACCCAACCACGCCAGCCATCACCATCCCAGCCGGTACGCAAGTGCAAAGCGTACCCGCGCAGAACCAAACTCCGCAGTACTTCGAAACCTCAGCCGACATCCGCGCCAAAGCCGACTGGAATGCCCTTCCCATCACAAGCGGCATCCCCTGGATACCACCCGGCGCCCACGGCGTCTATCTCGCCGGCACCGCCACCCAGCTCAACCCCGGCGACTCTCTTCTGATCCTCGGCATCGACCGTGAAGAGTGGACCCCAACGGCCACTCCCAACGAACAATGGGACGTAGTCACGCTCAACCAGGTCATCATAGATAAGCAGAACAACCTCACCTGG
>Ga0210384_10003171_pt1 | contig 19294 bp, 18 predicted proteins | sample IncBWH2MmetaG_FD_160574 | JGI IMG/M metagenome (GOLD analysis project Ga0210384, IMG submission 160574) | Forest soil microbial communities from Barre Woods Harvard Forest LTER site, Petersham, Massachusetts, United States - Inc-BW-H-2-M | ecosystem: Environmental > Terrestrial > Soil >...
CGCGGTCGGTCTGCCTTCTGCGTCCAGCGCCACCGAGACCGGCAGCACTTTCTCGCGCATCAGCTTGTCCGGCGAGGTGGCGCGCACATGCGTGATGGATACCGCCAGGCGGCGCGGCGATGCATACGAGGTCGCCACGGAATCGCTTTCCAGGAAGTCGCGGCTCTTCAGGCCGCTGACGATGCCGGCGGCAAATGCCTCGCCCAGTTTGGCCAATGCCTTCGGCGGCAGTTCTTCGGTAAATAATTCGACTAAGAGTGTTTGGTTCATATCTTTATTCAATCAGGCTGATGCCGCAATCCAGTAGTTGTACAGGCCGGGTTTGAATGCCGCCGGCTCAAGCGGGGACAGGTACTGCGGGTGCCGATGCCAGCATCGGGAAACCCAGTTTTTCGCGCGACTCGTAATAGGCGCTCGCCACCGCACGCGACAGGTTGCGGATGCGGCCGATATAGGCCGCACGCTCAGTGACGGAAATGGCGCCGCGCGCATCCAGCATGTTGAACGTGTGGCCGGCTTTCAAAATCATTTCGTAGGCAGGCAATGCCAGCGGGATCTCCAGCAAGCGTTTGGCTTCCGCTTCGTAATTGCCGAACAGCGAGAACAGGAAATCGGTATTCGCATATTCGAAATTGAAGGTCGATTGCTCTACTTCGTTCTGGTGGAATACGTCGCCGTAGCTGATCCGTGTCGTGACGCCGTTTTCTTCGCGTTCTGTCCACACCAGGTCATACACGTTTTCCACGCCTTGCAGGTACATCGCCAGCCGTTCCAGGCCGTAGGTGATCTCGCCCAGCACCGGTTTGCAATCCAGGCCGCCAACCTGCTGGAAATAGGTGAACTGCGTCACTTCCATGCCGTTCAGCCAGACTTCCCAGCCCAGACCCCAGGCGCCCAATGTGGGATTTTCCCAATCGTCCTCGACAAAGCGCACGTCGTTTTGCTTCAGGTCCAGGCCCAGCGCTTCCAGCGAACCCAGATACAGGTCCAGGATATTTTCAGGGGCCGGCTTCAATACGACCTGGTACTGGTAATAATGCTGCAAACGGTTGGGATTTTCGCCATACCGGCCATCCTTGGGGCGGCGCGACGGCTGCACATACGCAGCGCGCCAGGGCTCAGGCCCGATCGCGCGCAAGAAGGTACCGGTGTGCGAGGTGCCCGCGCCGACTTCCATGTCATACGGTTGCAACAAGGCGCAACCCTGCGCGTCCCAGTATTCTTGCAGTTTCAGGATGATTTGTTGAAATGTAAGCATCGTATCTCTCGGGCTATGGTATTGCTATTGGTTCGCAATGTATCGGTGTAGCAATAAAGTTTGCTAAACCGTCGATTTTAGCGGTTTTTTGCAGGTACAGGCGGATATTGGGCGTACAAAAGGCCGTGAAACAAGACGTAGTGCGAGCTTCGACCGCCTTGAGTCCGGCGAAAGCCTTGCTGTGGGCCGGAATTCGCGGATTTTGTCGGTTTTGTTGTGAAGAGGGAAATTATTTTTGACCGCCGGCTTGGCTGCCGGCGGTCAAAAATTGGCTCAAAAATTTACTGATTTTTTGCCAGTTTGCGCTTGAAGAAGGCTTCTATCGTGCGGTACACGTGTTTCTGGTTGGCCGGCCCGGAAATGCCGTGCTTGGCGCCCGGATAGGTCATCAGGTCAAACAGGATGCCGCGCGAGGCCAGCGCATCGATCAGTTGCGTGGAATTGCTGAACAGGACATTGTCGTCCGCCATGCCGTGCACCAGCAGCAGCGGTGAGCGCAAGCCATCCAGGTGCGCAAAGACATTGCTCTTTTGATAGCCCGCTACATTGTCCTTCGGATGGCTGATGAATTGCTCGGTGTAGTGGCTATCATACAAGGCCCAGTCGGTGACCGGCGCCACCGATACGCCTGCGGCGATCTTGTCGGATGCCGCCGACAGCAGGCGCAGGCTCATGAAGCCGCCATAGCTCCAGCCGAATACGCCTATGCGCTTGGCGTCGACAAAATCCTGCCGGGCCAGCCAGTCTATGCCGGCCACCTGGTCGGCCACTTCATGCCTGCCTAGTTCACCGTAGATCGCGTCGGTGAACTGGCGTTCGCGCCTGGCCGAGCCGCGGTTGTCCAGCCGGAACACAACGTAACCCTGCTGCGCCATGTACTGGTCGAACAGACTGCCCCATTTGCGCTCCACCGTCTGCGCACCGGGGCCGCCGTACACCACCAGGAATACAGGATAGCGCTTGCCGGCCTCGAAATTCAGCGGCTTGCGCAGGGAGTAGTGCAGGGTCTGCCCGTCTTCGGACTTCAGCGTGCCGAACTCGGTCGGCACATGCGCGCCGCGATAGCGCGCATACGGATGGCTGTCGTTCAGTTCATTGTGTTCGATCCAGGTCAGCATGCTGCCGTCTGCATTGCGCAGGCTGACTTGCGGCGGCGTGTCGGGATTGGACCAGGTATCGATAAAGATATTGCCTTGCTTGGAGAACTGGATGTCGTGCCAGCCGTCCGCCAGGGTGATGCGTTTCGGTTGGCCGGCCTTGCTGCCGTCCAGCGGTAACGCATACACCTGCTTGTCGGTGGCCGCGTCGCGGTTGGAGGCGACATACACTTGCCCCGCTTTTTCGTCGACCGCGAGTAGTCCGTCTATGCCCCATTCGCCTTGCGATATGGCATGCAGCAGTTTGCCTTCCAGGTCGTACAGGTAGAGATGCTTGCGGCCGCTGCGTTCGGAAGTCCAGATGAAGCTCTTGTCATGCTCCAGGAAGTAGGGTTTGTCCAGGATGGAGACCCAGGTCTTCGAGGTTTCGCTGACCAGCGTGCGCTGCTGCATGTTGCCGACATCGACGGCCACCAGGTCCAGGTGTTTCTGGTCGCGCGACTGGCGCTGATACACAAGGTGCCTGGCGTCGCGCATCCAGTCTGCGCGCACCAGGTAGATGTCCTTGTTGCTGCCGAGGTCGATCTGGCGGATCGCACCGCTGTCGGGGCTGACCACGGCCAGCGCCACCTGCACGTTGGCTGCGCCTGCATACGGGTAGCGCTGCTCGATGACTTCGGTGTGATTGGCGTAGATTTCGAAGCGCTTGACATTCGGCACCAGGCTTTCATCAAAACGTTTGAAAGCGATGGCGCTGTCGTCGGGCGCCCACCAGTAGCCGCTGGTCTGCGCCATTTCTTCCTGTGCCACGAACTCGGCTTCGGCATTGTGGATGCTGCCGCCGCCGTCCCTGGTCAGTTGGCTTTCCTTGCCGGAGGCCAGGTTGACGACAAACAGGTTTTGATCGCGCACGAAGGATACATAGCGGCCCTTGGGCGAGATCTTGGCGTCCAGCACGCTGCCGGAGGCGATCTTGCGCGCCTGGTCGGCATGCGCCAGATCCACCAGGTACAAATCGCCGGCCAGCGGCACCAGGATTTGCTTGCCGTCCGGCGACCAGCTGTAGCTGATGATGCCGCGCAGGCCCGCCGTGCGCGCCCTTTCGCGCCGGGCTTTTTCCTGGTCGGATAATTGCTCGTTTGCCTGCAGCAGTTTGGAATCGACCAGCATGCGCGTGGTCTTGTCATGCAGATTGAACTCCCACAGGTCGAGCTGGAACTGGTCCTGCTCCCGTCCGCGCAGGAAAGTCACGCGCGCGCCGTCCGGGGAAACCTTCAAGCCGCGCGGCGCAGGGCCTGCGAGGCTGGTGCTGCCATAGATAGCTTCTATGTTCAGCTTTTCTGCGTGGGAGGGAAGTGAAGTCAGGGTCATAAGCAGTACCGGGATAGTATGTCGCAAAAATTGCAGCAGAAAACGCATGGAATAAATCCTAAATCATACCGCAGCGGCCGGCCGGCAGGGCCGCCGGCAGACAGGCGGGTAAAAGAGTGGGCAGGAAGCCCAAGAAGATAGCAGAGATTGCGGGGTTTTGCGATATGGAATGATGCGCGACAGGCGATCCAGCAGGTGCTTGCACGTCAGGTGCTTTCGCGTACCGCCAGTTCAAAGCCCAGGTCGATGCGGGTTTTGGGCAGGTCTTCGCCTTTCAGTGCCTGGATCAGCATTTGCGCGGCCTGGTAGCCCACCTGGGAGCGCGGGGTGACGATGGCGGTGATTGCCGGCGTCGCGCAGGCGGCCCAGGGCAGGTCGTTGAAGCCGGCGATGGCCATTTGCTGCGGCACCTTCAGGCCGCGCCGCTGGCATTCAAACAGGGCGCCGAGCGCCAGGTCATCGTTGCAGCAAAAAACGGCGTCGCAATCCGGATATTGTTCCAGCATGCTGGCCAGCAGGCTGGCCCCCATCGCGACGTTGGTGGGCGACGGCAGCAATACTTCGATGTTCGGGTCCAGCCCCGCTTCCATCAAGCCCTTGCGGAAGCCTTCCCGCCGCTTCATCACGCGCGGGTCCAGTTGCGCAGCCAGGAAGCCGGGGCGCCGATAGCCTTTGGCCACCAGGTGCCGGGCAATGGCGTAACCGGCTTTTTTCTGCGAAAAGCCGACGGTCATGTCATGGCTGCTGGGGCTGAGGTCGAACATGCGCACGGCAGGAATATGATTGGCCGCCAGTTGCCGGCGCACGTCTTCCTGTTGCTCGATGCCGGTCAGCAGGAAGCCGTCCGGAGCGTGCCGCATATAGGTGGAAATCAACTGGCTTTCTTTGGCCGGCGAGTAGCCGGTTTCGCCTATCAGGAACTGATAGCCGGCCTCGCTCAGGCAATCGCGGATGCCGGTCAGGGTATCGATGAACACCATATTGGTCAGCGACGGCACGATCACGCCTATCACGTTGGACCTGGCGGACGCCAGCGTGCTGGCGGCCTGGTTCGGCACATATCCCAGTTTCCTGATCGCCGCGCTGATACGGGCGTGCGCATCTTTTTGCACCAGCTCCGGGGTTTTCAACGCGCGCGATACCGTCATCGCACTGACGCCGGCTTCTTGCGCGACGTCGGTAATGGTCACGCGGCCGGTGGCGCGGCTGGCTTTGGATGGCGGCGATTTGTCAGGGGAGGCTGATTTCTTTGTCATGCTGTGCTTGTGCTTTTGTGCCGCAGGCCCTCAGTGTTGATGTCGCGACATTGGATTCCTGTGCATCATACTACGCGCAGCCTGTCCAAAACACATTGGCCCCGGCAAGACCGGCAAATTAATGCTGCATCGCAGCGCATAAAAGTATTTGACACATCAAAAATGTTAGCGTTATCATTGCCGCTCAATGTTAGCGCTATCATTTATTCTTGAGATGGTAGAGTGTCATTGGCGTATTTCCAAATCTACACTACACAGATAGTGATTCTTGTGGGCATCTATCGCGGGGTTTCCTTATCCCAATGAGCTGCCCATCCTACAAAACAGGAGACAGTCCCATGTTCGGCCTCAGCGCAGAAGCTACCCTATTACTTAATGCATTCATTGCAGTCGTCGTCTTGATCCTGATGATTACGCGCATGCGTATCCATCCCTTTATTGCCCTGATCATCACGTCCGGCTTTTTGGGCTTGATCTCGGGCATGCCCTTGCCGCAGATCGTCAAATCCTTCCAGGATGGGTTCGGCGGCGTGCTGGGTTTTGTCGGCATCGTGCTGGGCCTCGGCACCATGTTGGGCAAGATGATGGCCGAGTCGGGCGGCGCCGACCAGATCGCGCAGACGCTGGTGCGCGCCTTCGGCAAGGAGCGGGTGCACTGGGCCATGATGCTGGGCGCTTTCCTGGTAGGCATACCGCTGTTCTTTGAAATCGGCTTCGTGCTGCTGGTGCCCCTGGTATTCATCGTGTCGCGCCGCGCCGGCGTCTCCATGTTCAAGGTCGGCATACCGATGCTGGCCAGCCTGTCGGTGATGCACGGCCTGGTGCCGCCGCATCCCGGCCCCTTGCTGGCAATCGGCGTATTCGGCGCGGACATAGGCAAGACCATCTTCTACGGCCTGATCGTCGGTTTTCCGACGGTAGTGATCGCCGGCCCCTTGTTCGGTTCCTTCATTTCCAAATACGTGCTGATCAAGCCTTCCGAGCAATTGATGGGGCAACTGGCGCATCAGTCTTCGGACAAGGAACTGCCCGGCTTCGGTGTGACGCTGGTGACGGTACTGCTGCCGGTGTTCCTGATGCTGCTGAAGACCTTTGTCGACGTCAACCTGCCTGACGGCCACCGTCTCCGCGTGTTGATGGATTTTGTCGGCAACCCTATCGTCGCGCTGCTGGCTGCGCTGCTGCTGTCCACCTATACCTTTGGCACCGCGCGCGGCTTTACCCGCCAGCAGGTGCTGCGCTTCCTCGATCAAAGCCTGGCGCCTACCGCCGCCATCGTGCTGATCATCGGTGCCGGCGGCGGTTTCAAGCAGATGCTGGTCAATAGCGGCGTCGGCACCGCAATCGGGCAGATGGCGGTGCATGCGCAAATCTCCCCCTTGCTGCTGGCATGGCTGGTGGCCGGCGTGATCCGCATTGCCACCGGCTCCGCGACGGTCGCCACCATCACCGGTGCCGGCATCGTGGCGCCGCTGGTGACGATGATACCGGGCACCAATCGCGAGTTGCTGGTGCTGGCCACCGGCGCTGGCTCCTTGATCTTTTCCCATGTGAACGATGCCGGATTCTGGCTGGTGAAGGAATATTTCAATATGAGCATAGGCGAGACGTTCAAGACCTGGACTGCGATGGAGACTATCATCTCGGTCGTCGCCATCATCTTTATCATGCTGCTCAACGCAGTGATTTAAACCGGGCGTCCGTAAGGCCGGGTGCAGGAGGATTCATCAATGTCTAAATATATGCTGGGTGTGGATATCGGCACCACAAGCACCAAGGCCGTGCTGTTTACCCATGCGGGTGCGGTAGCGGCCCAGCATGCGGTCGAGTATCCGCTGATCAGCGATACGCCGGGCATGGCGGAGCAGGACCCCGTGCAAATCCATGCGGCGGTACTGGCGACGATCCGACAGGCAGTGCTGCTCGCCGGCGCAACGGCGGCAGACGTCAGCCTGGTGTCCTTCAGCGCCGCGATGCACAGCCTGATTGCAGTGGACCAGGACGGCGCACTGCTCAGCAACAGCATTACCTGGGCCGACAACCGCGCCAGCGTGTGGGCGACCCGCATACGCGAAGAGATGAACGGGCACGCGATCTACTTGCGCACCGGCACGCCCATCCATCCGATGTCGCCGTTGTGCAAGCTGGTCTGGCTGCGGCACGAACAGGCCGGCCTGTTTGCCCGCGCGGCCCGCTTCGTCGGCATCAAGGAATACGTGTTCTTCCGCCTGTTCGGCGAGTGGATGGTGGATTATTCGATCGCCTCGGCGACCGGCCTGTTCAACTTGCAGCAGCTGGCCTGGGACCGGGGCGCGCTGGAGCTGGCGGGCATCGGCGCGCAGCAGTTGTCCGTGCCGGTGCCGACTACCCACCACTTGCGGGGGCTGCCGCAGGATGTCGCTGCGCATTTGGGCCTGTCGGCAGAGACGCCGTTCGTGCTGGGCGCGAATGACGGCGTATTGTCCAATCTCGGCGTGAATGCGATACAGCCGGGGCAGGTCGCCGTCACGATCGGCACTTCGGGGGCGATGCGTACCGTGGTCGACCATCCGGTGACCGATCCATCCGGCAGCACCTTCTGCTATGCACTGACGGACAAGCACTGGGTCATCGGCGGCCCGGTGAATAACGGCGGCAATATTTTCAAGTGGGTGCGCGACGAGCTGGCCACTGCGGAGGCGGAAAGCGCCCGCTGTGCGGGCGTCGATCCGTATCAGGCATTGACCGCGATCGCCGCCCGCATCGCGCCGGGTGCCGAGGGTTTGCTGTTTCATCCCTACCTGGCGGGGGAGCGCGCACCGCTCTGGAATGCCGATCTGCGCGGCTCTTTCTTCGGTCTGGCGATGCACCATCGCAAGGAGCACATGATACGGGCAGCGTTGGAAGGCGTGATCTTCAACCTGTACAGTATCTTGCCGGTCGTGGAAAAGCTGATCGGCCCCACGCAAAGGATGATGGCGACCGGCGGCTTTGCCCGTTCCGCGCTATGGCGGCAGATGATGGCCGACATCTTCGACCGTGAAGTGATGGTGCCGGAGAGCGTGGAATCATCCTGCCTGGGCGCGGCCGTGCTCGGCCTGTACGCGTTGGGAAAAATCGAGTCGCTGGAGGCGATTTCAAGCATGGTCGGCGCCACGCACCGGCACACGCCGATCGCCGAAAATGTCGCCGTCTACGCGCGCTTGCGCCCCATCTTCCTGGCGATACCGCGCAAGCTGGAACAGGAATACAAGGCACTCGCCGAGTTCCAAAGGCAGGCCATAGAATGAAGCGGTAGCGCCAAATCGCGCCGCTCTGCGGACAGATGTTTTCTTCCTGGCAATTAGGGATACAATTCAGACTTTTCAGCTATCTTGTGACAAAATCGGGAAAGCCCGATTTTTTGCAAGCTCCACGTCCTGAATTTTGCGAGCCAGCCATGCCTACCAAAATCCGATTCGCTGTTGCGCTGCTGTTAGCCGGCATATCCCTGACATCTGCCGCAGATGAAGCGCCGAAATTGAGTTCGGCGGCCAGGGACTTCATTGCCAAGGGCGCGCTGCTGGTGCTGAAAGCTTGCGACCTGCCGAAAGGCGTGTGCGGCAAGTCGAGGTTTACCATCACCGGCGAATCCGGCGGCGACAGCAATGACGAAAAAAGGGTGACCAGGCAGATGAGCATGGACGGGCTGGAGCTGGAAATGAGCTATCCGGTCACCAGGCCGAGTAAATTCTACCTGTCGCAGGTCATCATCGGCGGCGGACAATGGAAGATACCGCGCGGGCTGGACCTGGGCAGCAATGCCGCCAAGGTCAGGGCAGTGCTGGGCCAGCCTAGTTACGTCAATGACGATTGTTACGAGTACGTATACGAAGAAAAGCAGAGCAGCGCCAGTTTGTGCTTCAAGGATGACAAACTGGTCAAGCTGGTCTGGGATCAGATGATAGATTGACCGCCATTTGCCAATCCGGGAAATGCCGGGATTGACGATACGGGTTTATCTGGCTTCTTTGACTTTTTCCACTCGCCGCTGCAATACGAAGATAGGCTGCGCCCATTCCATATCCTTTTTCTTTTTGCTGGTGATCAGCGTCAATTCGGAAGGATCGTAGACGTCGGTATTGTGCGTCAGCGGCGTCGTCATCAGGTACTGCGCATCGGTATTCTTCAGGAACTCGCCGACCAGCTGGATGTTGCGGATATCCAGATGGGCAAACGGTTCGTCGATGAATACAAAGCCGCCGGACCCGTCTTCGGATTTCAGCAAGCCTATCAGCAGGATCAGCGACTTCATCACCTGCTGGCCGCCGGAGGCTTCGCCGTCGTTCATGCCTATCGGGCCCTTGCCGTCAAACTTGAAGCGCACGTGCAGGCCGGCCTGCGCCAGCTGGATGTCGTCGTTTTCCAGCTTGACCGGGTCGGTATGCACCTCGATGCCGGCGAGTTCGCCCAGTTGCTTGATGTTGCGGCTATACGACTTGATCGTATAGCGCAGCCTGTCCATGTACGCGGCGCGGGCATTGATCGTGGCTTCCATCGCGCGGTTGTTCTGGTAGCGGCGGTCGTCGGTTTCCGCCTGGCGGCCTTGCAGCAGCGCGTTCAGGCGCACATACTGGTCCACCACGGTGGAGTCGGTTTCCCAGTCGTCGCGGGCCAGGTTATTGCCCAGGCTGCGGATGCGCAACTCGATCTGGTGCGCGTTCTCGTGCTCGTTGACCAGTTCTTGCCGGTGCTTGCTGCGCTTCCAGTTGATCGGCAGCGTATGCCAGGTCTGGCGCATGGTCTGCAGCGTTTCATAGTGCGATTTCCGCTCTTCCGCGTGGCGTTTTTCGGAACCGCGCAGCGCTGCTTCCGCATCTGCAATCGAGGCCTTGGCCTGCTCCCATTTGACGTGGCTGATGGAGCGCTGCTCCGTCGCGGATTTGAGCAACGGCGCAATCTCGCCCAATCTGCCGCCCACTTCTATGCGTTGCTGCTTCAGCGGCTGCGCATTGCGTGTCGCTTCTTCAAACTCGGGGTGGCGCGCGTTCAACTCTTTTGCCGCATCGACGCCGGCCAGGCGGGTTTTCAGCGTGCTGATTTCGCCGGCCAGCTTGCTGATCTTCATGGTCAGCTGGTCTTCCTGCGACTGCAGCCTTGGCATCGCCCTTTGCAGGGCTTCCAGCCTTTGCGAACGGCCGGCATTGCCGAAGCGGTAGCGCGAGGCCTCCACAAACAGCGAGCGGCCGCCGCGCCTTTCGCCGTGATAGGCGTCGGGGGTGATCCATTCCTGCGACTTGGATTGCTTGATGCCGGCATCGATGGAATCCACCATCTGTATGCGTTGCAGCTGTTCTATCAGCCAGCCCGGTGCAGGTGCGCTGAAGCTAACCACGGACAGCAGGCTCTGATCCTTGACTGTAGGGGCGGTGACCCGGTCCGGCACGATAAAGTGGCCGTAGCGCTGCTTCTCGCCGACCCGATAGGCGGCCGACGCATCCTGCGCCTTGTCCAGCAGGATCACCGAGGTAAAGCCGCGCAACACGCCCTCTACCGCGCCCTGCCATTTGGCCTCGGTAACCTCCACGATTTCCGGCAGCATCGTATGGGCGATGCCGGCGTCGTTCAATGCGCGCCGCATGGCCCTGACGTTTTCCGGGTCCGGCAAGGCCGCCTTGCCTTGCAAGGCGGAGATGGTGGCCTGGTCGGCGCTGATGCGGGAGCTGAGCGTATCGCGCTCCTGCTTCAGGCGCGACAGTTCCTCTTCTTTCTTTTCCAGGTCTTCGGCGACATTGGCAACGTCGGCATCGGCCTCCGCCGCCAGTTTTTGCAGGCGGGCCTTTTGTTCCAGCAGGCTCTCCTGCGGCTTCAGCTTGCTGTTGATCTGGTGCAGGCGTTCCCTGAGCTGCGATTCTTCCGTTTCCAACGAGGCTTCATGCTGTTGCGCATTGCTGAGCTGCTGCGCCTTTTGCGCCAGTTCCGCGCGTTTTTCCGACAGCGCGGCGTCCTGGGTCTGCAGCGAGCGCTTGGTGGCGCGGATCGCGTGGCTGATCGACGCGGCCTTTTCCAGCGACTCGTGGTATTGCAGCGTCGGCAATATCTCTTCCTGCAGGTCGCGCTTTTCCTTGTTCAGGCCTTCCCACTGGTGGTAGTTGGCGACGCGCAGGCGCAAGCCTTCCAGGTTGGTCTTGGCGGCTTCCAGCTCGGTTTCAAAACGCTGCAGCTCGGTCTCGGTATCGCGTTGATGGCGCTTCGCGTCGTCATAGGCGTCCAGCACTTCCTTGTCGCCGAATACCTGGAACACCAGGTCCAGCAACTGGCGCGGCGCGTATTCGCACAGCTTGTCGGTTTCGCCCTGTTCCAGCGCCAGCACCTTGCCCATCGCTGAGGACAGGCCGGCGTGCGACAGCCGCTTGCGATAGGTCTCCACGCCCAGCCAGTCATTGGCTTCCTGCACTTCTTCTATCTCGACGATGCCGCTGCGCATCCGATAGTGGCGCTTCCAGTCGCCGCCGTTCTTTTGTATCTGGCAAAACAGCGTGACTTCATCTTCGTACAGGCCGGACAGGCGGAACGGGCGGTTCGAGATTTGCGGACCGACCGCGCTATTGTCGACCACCGCCCGTATCCACGCCGTCTGCTGGCCGGAGTGGCGCGCATAGTGCTTGTACGAGCGTCCCATCGAACATTCCAGCCCGAACAAGGTGCGCAAGGCATCCAGCAGCGTGGTCTTGCCCGAACCGTTCTGGCCGGCGATGGTAATGATCTTGGCATCCAGCGGGATGTTCTTGATGCGTTGCCAGTAGTCCCAGTGGACCAGTTCTAAGGATTTGATGTGGAACATAGTAGATTTCTTTTTTCCTGGAAGCTGCCGCGTCAGCCTTGGCTGGCGGCGGCTTCCTGATTGTTTTTCTGTCTCCGACGCTGTCGGCCGCTCACAGCAACGCCGGCCTATTCCTCTACCGGTGCGACCGGAGCGGCAAGGGTGGCGATTGCCGCCGCCGTCCTGGGCACAGGAACATGGAAGATATCGGCCAGTGCGCCGTTGATGATCCTGTCCTTCAGCGTATCGGTATCCATCAGCAAATCCAGCAATGGGCCTTCAGTGATGAACTCGCCCTTGCGTTCGATGAAGCCGAAGCGCGACAACTGGCCCAGGTTCATGTCCATGCGGGTTTTCTTGCCCAGCTTGTCGCCGAAATCGGCCAGCAGCGTGCGGTAGGAAATGCCGATCGATGTGTCTTCCGCGCGCGGCACCGGTTTTTCCTTGCCGAACATATCGTTCTGGTTTTCTTCCGCCAGCTGGTGCGCTTCCTGCCGCTCGCGCTTGGGCAGGATGATCAGCGCCCACAGCACGACCAGCAGTGCCACGCCGTCGCGCGCCAGGCCGAAATTATTGTTTTGCCAGGTATCCTTGACGCCGAAAATCTTGGGCTCGGTGTCGCGGGTAAACGCCAGCGTCACATGGTCGGCATATACGTTGTCCATGAACTTCATGCCGCAGGCCAGCAGGCGGGCGTCGACTTCGGCGCGAAACAGTTCGTCGGACAGCGCGCGCTTTACCAGCTTGTCTTCGCGGCGCAGGGTCTGGTGCGCCAGCAGGCGCGCAATCAGGATTTGGGAATCTTCATTCATGGGCTTGCTTGTCACTTTCGTCGGCGGCGCCTTCGCCGCTATTGTTATTGTCCGTCGCGGCTACGGCCTCCAGCACAGGCTTGGCTGCTTTCTGCGCATGCTGGGCAACGGCCGCCGTCAACGTGGCGACCGAGATCGCAGCGACGTGTTCGTCTTTTACCTTTTGCATCTTGTCCTTGCTGGAGAATACCAGCGGCAGGCGGGCCAGGTCCGCGGTGGCGCCTTGCAATGCCGATTCGCTGGCGTCGCCCAGCAAAGGCAGCAGCGATGCGCGATACGATGCGATCGAAAAACTGGCCGGCAGCAGCACGTCTTGCAGCGAGGCCGGTTTACCGCTGGCATCGGTGGCGGTCAGCACACCCAGCCAGGTATCCAGTTCCAGCAAGGCGTCCTGGTCGTCCTTTTCTATTTCCGGCGCATTTTCACCGGCCGGCAAGCTGCCCAGCACGGCCGACACGCGCGTGGCCAGCAACTCGCTTTCGGCCACGTCTATCATTTCCGAGGGCGTGATGAACAAGGGCGTAATGGGATTCGACATCGCGTCAGCGGCCAGCGCCGCCAGGTCGTCCTGTTGCAGCAGCCAGGTCTTGATATCGGTGGTGGACAGCCCGGACTGGCCCAGGTGCACGCGCTGGCGTTCGATCTGGTTCAGCGCGCGCGAGAACATGCCCTGCATGTTCAGCAACGCGCTTTGCGCGCGGCCGATTGCCTGCGCCGCCTTGTGGGTGGTGGCGTCGGCCCGGCTGTCATTGGTGATGGCGTGGATGATCTCCGAGCCTTTTTCCACCCAGTCGCAGGCGGTATGCCATTTTTGCTGCGCGGCGCGCAGTTGGAATTCGGAGCCGGAGGCGATCGCGTCGCTGAACTCTTCCGTCAGCTCGATCAGGCGCCCCAGCAAATGGTGCAACTGCTCGACCGAAACCCCGCCGACCGCCTGCGCACCGGCGACCTGGGTCAGCATATAGCTCATCTCGGCCTGGTCGTCCTGCTCATTGATCTGCAGCAGGCTCTCTATCGCGGCCAGCACATTGCGCGCGGTGGGCGTAATCCTGTACACGGATTGCGTTGCATCCCAGACCAGCAGGCCGTTCGAGCGCAGGCGCGACAGCACCGTTTCCAGGCTGTCGGGCTCCAGGTAACCCAGCTTGGTATTGATGTCGGCGCGCGTCAGCGCAGGGGTCTGCACATCCGCCGCCAGTTCGCGCAGCACCAGCAGGCGCAACAATACGCCATTGAAGCCGCCGTGGAACAGTGCGGTAAATGCCTGCAATAGCGGCTGCGCGCGCTTGAGGTGGAAGACCTGGGCTACATCATCGGGAGAGATACCGGATTTGAAATAAGACTGTAGAGCATGTTCATCGTCGTTCTGTATGACGGCGTCGTCGTGAATATTCTGCATGCGCGCATTTTACCCGAAAACACCCGTGTTCCGGGTCATGGAGTGGCTAAGTGGATGAATTCATTGAGGAATTCCAAATTGGCGGCATAGTCTTTTTTGCATGAAAATTGACGTGGGAAAACGCAATCGGCAAATGCACGCTGCGGCCTTTTTGGCGGAAACTACAGCCTTTTAGCCCTGTTTTCGGTGTATTTGTCGATGTAGTCCTTACGCACCAGCTCCTTGAACTGCTTCGGCAGCCATGGTCGTGCGGCCAGCATGAAGCTGATCCTGTGCTTTTCTTCAAACGGCAGCTTGGAATCTTCCTGGTGCTGTTCCGAGAATTCCCTGGCAACCTGTTTCAGGCGGTTGAGCAAAGCGGCAACGGATTGCCTGGATAGCATCACATTGATCAGGCGCATCAGTTCATGCTCGCCGTCGAAATTGGATTCCAGGTATTCCGCATAGGCCTGGTCGCGGAAGCTGGACTGTATCGGGCCGTTGGGTATCCAGCGGAAGGTGCGCGATACCAGCAATTTGACGCGATTATTCGGCATCAGCTCCAGGAAGCCTATCTTGTCCAGTCGCAGCAGGTGTTTAATGACCTCCACCTCGCTGATATCGTAAATCTTGATGATCTGCTCCAGCGTCAGCAGGTTCAACACCGACACCGCGACGATGAATTTCTTCGGGTCGCTGATGATCTCCTGCTCCTGCTCATAGCTGAGTTCGGAGATCAGCGTCTCCTCGCTGGAGGTCAGCGCCAGGTCGCGCAGGCTGATTTCGGTTGCCTGCAAGATCTCGTCCAGCCTTTGCAAGGTGAAGTTCTTTTGCGAAAACATCCTTTTGACGCTGGCTTCCGACATGCCGATGCGGGCGGCCAGGTCTGCATAGGTGATGTCGCGCGCCTTCAGCTCGCGCTTCAGGACATCCACCAGATTGGAGGCTTTTGGCATGGTGATCCCTCAAAATTGTAAAAAAGTATTAAAAAATGATACACCAAGAGACTCTATTTGCGACTATCTGTGTAGTTATTGATCACATCCGGATACGGTTTGATAATGCGCTCCAGTGCTACGGCATTTGCATTTCAACCAATCCGGGAAGACCAAAATGAGACAAAATCCTGCATCTATCGGCAAAAAAATCCTGGCAGCCTGCCTGCTGGCAAGTTGCCTGGCCGCACATGCCCAGGCCAACGACTGCGGCTCCTGCCAAGCCTCCGCCTTGTCCACTTTCGTGGTCGTCGGCGGTTCAATGTCGGCAGTGGTCGCTTCGGGCGCCGTGGTCGTGGACAGCGTGGAAAAAGTCGCCGACGGCATCATCGTGGTATTCAAGGGCGCGTCCGACGCGGGCAAGGCTTCCCTCAAATTTACCGGAACGGTGGCCGGCGGACTTTCTCTGGCTGCCGGTACCGTCGTGGAAACCGCCGCGATGTCCACCGGCACCATGCTGATGGTATCCGGCCAGGCGCTGGCTTTCATACCGAACCAGGTCGGCGCCAGCCTGTTGCATCAATCCAGGGTGTAGGCGGCTAGATGAACATTCTTAGCGCCAGTTGGCTGTCTTGGCGGTCGTTGCGGTCTTTTCGGTTGCTGGCCTTGCTGCTGTTGGCGGTTTCCGCCGGCAGTTACGCCGGCAGGTCTTGCGAGCCGTATCAACCTGACGCCAATACCGTGATGAAGGCGATGGAGCTGGCGTTGAAAACGCGGCAGGCGCTGGATGACAGCGGCGCCCAACTGGCGCTGATCGCCAGAGTGGGACAGGATTTGTCCAAGTACAATTTGCGCTATTCGCACATGGCCATAGTCTGGCGCGATCATCCGGCTGGGCGCTGGATCGTCGTGCATGAGCTGAACCAGTGCGGTACCGCAGAATCGGCGTTGTTCTATGAAGGTCTGGGCAATTTTTTCCTGGATGACATGTTCGCCTTCGAGGCCCTGCTGGTCGTACCTGAACCGGTTGTGCAGCAAAAAATGATTGCCTTGCTGGGCAGCGATGCGCCCAGACGTATGCATGCGCAGCGCTACAATATGCTGGCGTATCCTTTCTCAGGGGAATACCAGAACTCCAATCAGTGGGTGCTGGAGATGCTGGCCGCCGCCAGCGCTCGGGATGCGGAGATAGAAAATCGCGGCCAGGCCCAGGCCTGGCTGAAAATGACAGGATATCGCGCCGGCACGATACGCATTCCGACGCTGACACGGCTCGGTGCGCGCATGTTTCGGGCCAACGTGGCTTTCGACGACCAGCCCTTTGATCGGCGCATGGCGGGGATGATAGATACGGTAACGGTGGACTCGGTGGTGCAATTTTTGGAATCCAGGAAGCTGGAGGCCGGCAAGCAGGTTGTGGCTTATCCATGAGGCGGCCGATGCATCTACGTGGCCTTGGTATTAACGGTGGATTGAAGAGGGGTGAGAGGATGGCGACAGAATTGGCAACTTTGGGCGGCGGCTGCTTTTGGTGCACGGAGGCGGTATTTCAGCAGATACGCGGCGTGAAAAGCGTGGAGTCCGGCTATTCGGGGGGCCACGTGCCCGATCCCGACTATGAGCAAGTGTGCGACGGCGGCACCGGGCATGCCGAGGTGATACGCGTGACCTTTGATCCAGCCCTGGTCAGTTACAGGGAGTTGCTGGAAATATTTTTCACCATCCATGATCCGACCACGCTGAACCGCCAGGGCAACGACGTCGGTACGCAGTATCGCTCTGTGATTTACCATCATACGCTCGAGCAGCAGGCTATGGCGCTGCAAATGATGGGCGAGATGGGCAAATTGTGGGACGCCCCTATCGTTACCGAGCTGGCTGCAGCGCCGACATTTTATCCGGCGGAAGATTATCACCGGAATTATTTCAAGATGAACGGACAACAGCGCTATTGCGCGTTGGTGGTGGCGCCCAAGGTGATGAAGGCCAGGAAGCATTTTGCCGGCAAGCTGGTGGCCTGATGCAAGTTCCTCCTACCCTCTTTGAGCGCATCATCAGCGGCGAATTGCCGTGCGCCAAGGTCTATGAAGATGAGCACGTATTTGCTTCATGGATGCCGGGCAGCTGAACCCCGGCCATGTGCTGGTCGCCACCGGGAAGCCCTATGTCACGTTGATGGAGACCGATGAAGCAGCCGCGCTGGCGATGATGCGTGCGGCTAGTGTCCTGAGTTGGAAGTTCGTTGAATAAGAAAGGTGGTGAAATGAGCGGCAGGCAAGACGCAAAACGCAGCAAGGGTGGTTCCCCTTGCGAGTATTTGCAACGAAGCATGGCGTTCATTTCATCGGCTTTCTTCAACGAATTTGTAACTCAGGACACTAGGATAATTGCCAGGGCGGTGCAGGCGGAATTTCATCCGGACGGCATGACGATACTGCAAGCGAACCAGGCTGCCGGCTGGCAGACCGTGCCGCATTGCCATTTGCACGTGTTGCCACGCTATGTCGATGACGGCGTAGAGCTGGTCTGGCCGCGTAAGGAGCCCGGCATGCAAGCCCTGTTGCAGTATGCGGAAAAGATCAGGGCGTCTTCAGAGATGATCTCTCCCGCGTAAGCTCGTAACAGCCTCTCAGGGCTGCAAACGGCTCAGCGCCCATGAGCCGTCGTCATTACGGCTATACACGATGCGGTCATGCAGGCGCGAACTGCGGCCTTGCCAGAATTCCACCCTGTCCGGCACCAGGCGGTAGCCGCCCCAGTGTTCCGGGCGCGGCGGCTGGTCGCCGTATTGCGTGACGATTTTCGCCAGGCGTTCTTCCAGCGCTTCACGGCTTTCAATGGCCTGGCTTTGTTCCGACGCCAGCGCGCTCTGGCGGCTGCCTAGCGGGCGGCTGTTGAAGTAGGCTTCGCTTTCCTGCTCGCTCAGTTTTTCTACCCGGCCTTCTATCCTTACCTGGCGCTCCAGCTCTACCCAATGAAACAACAGCGCAGCAAAGGGGTTGTCGGCGAGATCGTCGCCTTTCTTGCTGTCATAATTGGTGAACCAGCAAAAGCCGCGATGATCGAATCCCTTGATCAAAACGATGCGCGACGAAGGGCGGCCACGGCTATCGGCGGTGGCGAGGCTCATCGCATTCGGTTCCGGCACATCGGCCTGCGTTGCCTGTTCGAACCAGTTGGAAAACTGGCGTATGGGATCGCTATCCACCTCGGTTTCAGACAGGCTGGCCTGCTTATAGTCTTTGCGTAAATCTGCCAAACTCATTCTTGATCCTTTTTTATTCCGAATATACTTTCGCAGACATCAGCAAGCGCTGATGCCGCGGCGCTGCTGCATGGCGCTTCCCAGCTTGTCCATTTGGGCGTCGCTGAACAGGCGTTTCGCCATTGGCGCAATATGGCTCTCTTCCGTCAGCATGTGCTGCGTATACATGTCGCAAAATTGGCGGACTTCATCGTCCGCCAATGCAGCCGATGTCCCGGCAGCGATGCTTTCCAGTTGCTTATCCAAGCTATGCCAGAGCGTCTGCATTTGCAGGTGCTCTTTCAATATGCCGGGCATCAGTTCGGACAGCAGGGTCGCGTCATCGCCCCTGGCCGTCACTTCCAGCATGGGCAGCAGGTTTATTTCCTCGTCTTCGTGATGCAACGGCGCTGCCTGGTTGAAATAGCGCCTGATCGCATTTGCCGCTTGTTGTGCGTCGGCATCGGCGCCATAGGCGGCCAAATGGGGCGGCAGCTTTTCCAGCGTGGCTAGCTGCTTGCGTATCTTGTCGTGGCAGTGTTTCAGCACTGCCAATGGCTGATCGAATCCGGGAGCGCTGGCGAATAGGGTTTCCATGGTGCCTCGTGCAAGTAAAGAGAGAGAACCCATCTCAGTTATCTGGCGGGGACGGGTCCTTACATTATCCGATATCCTGGGAAATGGCGCTTGCGCTAAATCAAAGACCGCCTCTCTTGTAGAATAGAGGCTGCTCAATATGGAATGATGAGAAATGCAACAACAACTGCAACAGGCGCAACAAGCGCAGCAAGATATGGAGTTCGACTTTGAGCGTCGTTTTGGCGGCATTGCCCGTTTGTACGGCGATGCCGCATTTGCGCGCTTCCAGGCGGCGCATGTCTGCGTGATCGGCGTGGGCGGCGTCGGGTCCTGGGCGGCGGAGGCGCTGGCGCGCAGCGCGATAGGCCGCATCACCATGATAGACCTGGACAATGTCTCGGAGTCGAATATCAACCGCCAGATCCAGGCCAACAGCGAAACGCTGGGCAAGGCCAAGGTGACGGCCCTGGCGGAGCGCATTGCGCTGATCAATCCGCGTTGCCAGGTGAGCGAGGTGGAGGATTTCGTGTCTGCGGACAACCTCGATGCGATGATAGGCGCGCACAGCTTTGACTATGATCTA
>Ga0210384_10003172_pt1 | contig 19292 bp, 16 predicted proteins | sample IncBWH2MmetaG_FD_160574 | JGI IMG/M metagenome (GOLD analysis project Ga0210384, IMG submission 160574) | Forest soil microbial communities from Barre Woods Harvard Forest LTER site, Petersham, Massachusetts, United States - Inc-BW-H-2-M | ecosystem: Environmental > Terrestrial > Soil >...
CGGAGATCGCCGAGGTCGTCGCATTCCTGGCCTCACCCCGCGCGAGCTACGTGACCGGCGCCATTGTCGCCGTGGATGGAGGCCGCACCGCGATCTGATGGGCAGGGCTCCAGGGGACTTGGTTGTCCATCACTGCAGAAACGCGTCCCATACGGCCCGCTCCGGCTCCTGGGGCGCGTCGACGAGCCGGGGCTGATCCGAGAAGATCAGGGTGGCCCGGCGCGGCGGGGCATAGGGCGACCACTCGGGAAGTCCGGCGGCGCGCGGCCGCCCACTCCGGGCGAAGGCGAGCCAGGCCTCTTGCATGTGACGGGCGAGCGTCTCGGCCGCCGGCGTGCGGCCGGCTATCGCGCCGATCTCCGACGTCGCCAGGGTCCCGAACACGAACGGTAGCTCGAGGGCGTGGACGGCACCCTGTGGCCGGCCGGGCTCCTTCCCCATCCAGTCGAACCGGTAGACGAAGACGTCGGGCGTGTGGCGGGCGTGAAGCTCCGCCAGCTTGAGGGCGCCGGCCCGGAAGATGTGATCGGTGGAGATGGCGAGCCACGTCTCGACGGGCGAGGCGTCCTCTCCACGCGCGCGCCGGGCCGAGCGGTAGGTCTCCACCCGGCGCGCGGCCTGTGCACGCCCGTCGGGGCCGGTGCCCGGGAAGAGCATGACGCACCGCTGGACCAGGGCCGCCTCGTCCAGCTGCTCCAGCGACGGGTCGAGGAAGCGGTAGAGCTTCATCTCCTCGAGATTGGTGCCCACGATCAAAGGAACGCCCCGGGCCGAACCCTCGGCGATGGCCGCGAACGGTTGGACCGGAATCAGCTCGCCGTCGGCGACCGGCGAGAACGGCGGGATCACGGAGCGCCCGGCCACCGCATTGGCGGCGGCCATGAGATCCTTGGCCGGAACATCACGCAGCCGGCGGCTGTCCACGGGAGCAATGCCGAGCTCGGCCAGGATCTGCCGCGCGACGTCGAGGGCCGTCGACGGTGGCCGCGTCAGGTTGAGCGAGCCGCTCTGGAGGACGGCGCGGTGGAATAGGCCCCGAGCCCGCGCCATCGTGAGCAGGCACGCGATGTTCACCGAGCCGGCCGACTCACCGAACACCGTCACGTTGCCGGGGTCGCCGCCGAAGGCCGCGATCTCGTCGCGGACCCATTCGAGGGCCGCCACCTGGTCCAGCATGCTCTCGTTGCCGGTGGCGTCGATCCCGCCCCCGAGCTCCCGGGTCCGGAGGAACCCGAAGGGCCCCAGCCGATAGTTGATGGTGACCACCACCGCGTCACCGCGGCGCGCGAGGTGCGCGGCGTCGTATGTCCGTTCCGATCCCGAGCCGATGACCCAGGCGCCCCCGTGGATCCACACCATGACCGGCCGCCGGGCGCCATCGCCGGCGGCGGGCGTCCACACATTGAGGCTGAGGCAGTCCTCGCTCTCCTCGTCGACCAGGATGCCGAGGATCGGGGCCAAGGGGCGGCTGGCTTGATGGGAAGCGGGCCCGAAGCGCGTCGCATCACGCACGCCCGGCCAGGACTCCGGCGCCTCGGGCGCGCCGAACCGCCGGGGCCCGACGGGAGGCTTGGCGAACGGAATACCGCGGAAGACCCGGACGTCTCCTTCCAGCGTCCCCCGCACCCAACCCCGTCGCGTCTCGACGCTCGCGTCCTTCCGGTCCATCTGTCCTCTCCTTCCCCGCGTTGCGGGGCGCACTGATTTTCCAGACCCAGAGACGCTAGGCCGGCAACACGACGTCTGTCAACTGGCACGCCGACGTAGCCATCAGGACAGGAAAGCTCAATCCCGCCTTGACTTCTACGCCACTCCACAATATTGTGCTCAGCATTGTCGACAATAATGAACGGCCAATGATCGAGCCTCGACTTCATCATGGATGCCGGGCATTTCCTGACGCGCGCCGCTGAACGCTATCCCGATCGGCCGGCCTGGATCACTGACCGGGAGGTTATGCCATTCCGGCGGGCGGCCGACCGAGTTGGGCGTCTCGCGCAGGCCCTGGTTTCCCTGGGAGGGGGGCCGGGCAGCCGAGTGGGCCTCCTCATGCCCAACTGTCCGGAGGGCCTCGAGGCGATTCTTGCGCCGATCCAGGCGGGGATGGCTGCGGTGCCGATGAACATCCGGCTACATCCCGACGAGCACGCTTATATGCTCAACGACTCCGGAGCGTTCGCGCTGATCGCCGGTGCCGAGTTTCGGCCCCACGTGGAGCAGATGCGAGAGCGCCTCGATACGGTCAAGCATTTCATCTTCACCGGTCCCGCCGCAGGGGAGAGTCTCTCCTACGAAGCGCTGCTGGAGGGCCAGGCGTCTTCGGCCGCGGACCCGGCCATCGAGCCCGATGACCTGGCCTGGATCTTCTATACCTCCGGTACCACCGGGCATCCGAAGGGGGCGATGCTCACCCACCGGGTGCTGATCACGATGGCCGAGCAGTTCCTGCTCGACATCGATCCGGTCGCCCCCTCGGACGTCCTCCTGCACGCGGCGCCGATCACCCACGGGTCCGGCCTGGCCATGTTCCACCACCTCGCGCGCGGGAGCGCCAGCGCGTTTCCCGCGGTGCGGTCCTTCGATCCGAAGGGCATCTTCCAGGCCATCGAGCGCCATCGGGCCACGACGATGTTCCTCGTTCCCACGATGATCAACATGTTGCTGGGGAGCGCGGAGCGGGCCCGGTACGATCTCTCGAGCCTCAAGACCATCTTCTACGGTGGCGCCCCGATGTACGTGGAGCAGCTCAGCGAGGCCCTCCGGGTCTTCGGGCCGATCTTTGTTCAGGTTTTCGGACAGGGCGAGGCCCCGATGACGTGCACGAGCCTGCCCAGGGAGGAGCACCTGGCCGGGGACGATCCGGTGAAGCTTCGACGTCTCGCCTCGGCCGGCCGCGCCACCACCGCGGTTCAGGTACGGATCGTGGACGAGGACGACCGACCGGTGCCACCCGACACCATGGGGGAGATCGTGGTCCGTGGCGACCTGGTGATGAAGGGGTACTGGAACAAGCCCGATGCCACGGCGGAGACGCTGCGGGGCGGGTGGCTGCACACCGGCGACGTCGGATCGCTCGACGAGGACGGCTACCTCTACATCACCGATCGCAAGAAGGACATGATCATCAGCGGCGGGTCCAACATCTATCCCCGCGAGATCGAAGAGGTGATCTGCCAGCATCCGGCCGTCTTCGAGGTGAGCGTGATCGGGGTGCCGGACGCCAAGTGGGGCGAGACGGTGAAGGCCCTCGTGGTGCTCCGACCAGGGGAGTTGGCGACCGCGGACGAGATCATCGAGCACTGCAAGCGGCATCTCGCGTCGTACAAGAAGCCGCGGTCGGTGGAGTTCCTGCCCGCGCTGCCCAAGAACGCCTACGGCAAGGTGCTCAAGCGAGAGCTCCGGGACCGCTACTGGGCCGACCGGCGACGAAAGGTCTGATCTCCATGGGAAGGAAGTCCGAGAAGCCGCTGGTCGAGAAGATCCGCTTCCACCTCGAGGAGCAGATCATCGCGGGCCGTCTCAAGCCGCGGCAACGGCTGGTCGAGGAGGAGATCGCGCGCGAGATGTCGGTGAGCCGCTCCCCGATCCGGGAGGCGCTGCGCGCCCTCGAGCGCGACGGGCTCGTCACCCTCACTCCGGGCCGGGGGGCCTGCGTCGCGGATCTGACCCCCGAGGAGGTCGACGACGTCTACGCGGTACGAGGGCGGCTCGGCGGGCTCATGTTCTCGCTGGCTGCCCGGCACATGGGCCAGGCCGCCCTCGACCGGCTGCATCAGATCGTGACCGAGATGGAGCGCGTGGTGGCCGACGCGGATATCCAGCGGTACTTTCTCCTCGATCTCGACTTCGAGGAGCAGGTGATGGAAGCGTGCCCGAACAAGAAGCTCGTCGTGGTGTGGCGAAACCTGGGTCGGCCGATCCTGCGCTTTCGCTACTTCTCGCTGTTTCCCCCCGGCCGGCTGCCGAGCTCGCTCCAGTACCACCGCGACCTCGTCCTCGCGTTCCGACGCCGGGACGGTGCGGCCGCCGACCAGCTCGTCCAGCGGACGATCGAGACGGCGGGCCGAGCCCTGCGTGACCACCTCAGGAGCGGCGTCGCGTGAGTGAAGCCGCCGCCTGATCGAGAGGAGAAGAGCCCCATGGCCACCGACCGATTTGGGAACGTCATCGCCGCCGGTCTCCCGTATGCACGGGGAACGATCCTGCGCAGCACCGAGGATGATTTCACCAAGCTCCGACAAGCGTGGCACATCATCCGGGCCCGGATCCAGAAGGACGGCGCCGACTCGGTCTTCAACTTCACGGGGCTCGAGCGGGGATTGCGGGTCGATCCGAGCGACGTTCCCTTCCTCGACGACGAGATCGCGCCCGCGCTCTTCGGGGAGCGCCTGACCGAGCTGGCCCTCGAGCACCTCGGGGGCCAGCCCGACCGGCACGACGTCATGGTGTTCAACCGCCTGAGCGCCGCCACCCTCACCGCGCAGATGGTGATGGTCCGGCCCGGTGGGACCGTCATCGGAGTTTCGGTCGGCTACAGCCATCCGTCGGTCACGCGGGCCGCCGCGCACCTCGGGGCCCGCTTCGTGGACACGGTGGGGCTCAAGGCGTTCGCGGAGGCCCTCGACCGCGAGCCCCAGGTGGACCTCGTCGTGCTCACCCGGCTGGCCGTCACCTACGAGGCGCTGCCGATCGACGAGATCCGGCAGATCGTGGCCCTCGCCCGCGCGCGCAAGATCCCGGTGTACGCCGACGACGCGGGCGGGGCGCGGGTCGGCCCCGCGGTCCTGGGCCAGCCGAAGATGCTGGACCTGGGCGTCACCGTGGGCGCGACCGGCCTCGACAAGTACGGCACGGTGGGGCCGCGCGTCGGCGTGCTCGCGGGCGACAAGGACCTGGTGGCCCGGATGCGGGCGCGGGCCTTCGAGTTCGGCCTCGAGGCGCGCCCGATGCTGTACCCGGCGGTGCTCAAGTCGCTCGAGCAGTACCGTCCCGAGCGCGTGCGGAGCCTGGTCGAGTGCACGAAGGAGGTCGCGGCGGCGCTCCGCGCGCGGCTCGGCGACCGGCTCCGGGAGACGCCGGTGACCGCCCAGCTCCTGGGCGAGGACACCCTCGAGCTGGCGCGCGAGCGCGCGGGCCTTGCCGAGACGTCCCTGGTTCCCTTCGAAGCTTCGGCGACCCTGGCGATGCTGCTGCTGCGCGACCACGGGATCGTCAGCGTGCACTTCGCCGGCATGCCGCCCGGCACCTCCGCGATGCTGTTCAAGTTCGTGCCGCCGGAGACGCTCCAGCGCTTCGGCGGGGCGGCCGCGTTCGCGGAAGCGGTCGACCACTCGCTGTCCAGCGTCGCGGCGATGATGGGAGATCGCGAGAAGGTCCGGGCCCTGCTGCTCGGGCCGGATCGCTGAGGAGCGCGCCATGCGTAGTGTGCTCGGAGCGCTCGTACTGGGAGTCTGGCTCGGGGCCGCCGGCGCGGCGCCGGCCGCGGAGCTGGTGGCGGCCAAGGGCACCGACGTCACCTCGTTCGACCCGGGAATCAACCCGACGCCGGACGCGCAGCAGGTCATCACCATGATCTACGACACGCTGATCCAGCGTGACGACAACATGCAGCTCAAGCCCGGGCTCGCGGTGTCCTGGCGCAACGTGGACCCGCTCACCTGGCAGATCAAGCTGCGGTCGGGCGTGAAGTTCCACAACGGCGAGCCGTTCGACGCGCGGTCGGTCAAGTTCACCCTCGAGCGTCTGAGCACGCCCGGCGACAAGGCGGGCGGACACGTGATGTTCTCCTCCTTCGGTGGTATCGAGCGCGTGGACATGCCGGACCCGCTGACCGTGAACATCCGGACCAAGCGCCCGGATCCGGTGCTGCCGGCGCGACTCGCCCAGACCTTCGGGGCTCAGATGATCCCGGCCGAGTACACGACCAAGGTGGGGTTCCCGGGGCTGGCCAAGAACCCGGTCGGCACCGGACCGTACAAGCTGGGTCAGTGGCTCAAGGACGACCGGACCATCCTCGAGGCCAACAAGGACTACTGGGGCGGGGCGCCCGCCATCGAGCGCGTGGTGTGGCGGATCATCCCGGACGATCTGGCGCGTGTGTCGGCCCTCCAGGCGGGTGAGGTGCAGGTGATCGTGCGGGTGCCGCCCGACCAGGTGCCGACCATCGAGAAGCGCGGGGGCCTGCGGGTGGAGCGGGTACTCGGCAACGTCACGAACGTGTTCACGGTCTGCGGGATCAAGAAGGACACGGGGCCGCTGGCCGACAAGCGCATGCGCCAGGCCATCGCGTACGCGATCGACCAGAAGTCGCTGATCGACAACCTCTTCCGTGGGCTCGCCGCTCCCCTGGGCCAGGGGGCTCCCAGCACCGACTTCGGCTTCAATCCGGCGATCAAGCCGTACCCCCACGATCCCGCGAAGGCGAAGGCGCTGCTCTCCGAGGTCGGGTACAAGGGCGAGGAGGTGCTGGTCCGGAGCGCGAGCGGCTACATCGTCAACGACGTGGCCGTCGTCAACGCCACCACCGAGATGCTCCGAAAGGTCGGCATCAACGCTCGCGCCGAGATCGTCGACATCCAGACCCGTCTCGAGATGATCAAGAACGGCAACGTCACCGGGCTCCTCCTGATCAACCCGCAAGGGACCAATTTCGACACCGACGGGGTCGTGTGGCGGCTGATGGGGCCCGGCGGCATCCTCGCGGTGCACTGGAAGGGGAGCGATCCGGACCAGGAGTTCGCCCGCCTCATGGAAGAGGCGCGGTACACCGTGGACCAGAAGAAGCGCCAGCAGAACTACTACCGGGCCGCCGAGATCTTCGCCGACGAGCTGCCGTGGATCCCGGTCTTCCAGGACGTGGCGACCTTCGGGGTCTCGGCCAAGGTGAAGAACTTCAAGCCACGTCCCGATTGGCTGGTGCTGCCGCAGCGCCTGGGGCTGTAGCGGAGGAACTCGATGGGATGGCTTGGCGGGACGGCGCGCGCGCTCGGCCACCTCCTCGTCGTGATGCTGGGCACCGCGAGCCTCGTGTTCGTGGTACTCCGGCTCACCGGCGATCCCGCGATGATGGTCGCGCCGCCGGGAGCGACCCTGGACGACCTGGCCGCGATCCGCCGCGAGCTCGGCCTGGATCACTCCATTGGAGTGCAGTACGTCGAGTTCCTGCGGAAGCTCGCGGTCGGAGATCTGGCCCAGTCGTTCCGTTACCGCCGGCCCGCGCTCGAGATCGTGGGCGAGCGCGCGGTGGCCACCGTCCAGCTCGCCCTGGTTGCCCAGCTTCTCGCCATCGCGGTCGCGATCCCGCTCGGGGTGATCGCCGCCATCCGGCGAGATTCGTGGATCGACGCGGCGCTCACCGGGCTCGCGACCCTCGGGCAGTCGATCCCTCACTTCTGGCTCGGCCTCATGGCGATCGTGGTGTTCGCGGTCCACCTCGGCTGGCTGCCCACCTCCGGCCGCGGCGGCTGGCCGCACCTGGTGCTGCCCGCGATCACGCTCTCGTCCTATTCGATGGCGAGTCTCACCCGGTTGATGCGCTCGAGCGTGCTCGAGGTGCTCGGGTCCGACTACATTCGCACCGCCCGGGCGAAGGGACTCGGGGCGGGGCCGGTGCTCTTCAAGCACGCCCTGAAGAACGCGATGATCCCGGTCGTCACCCTGACCGGTCTCCAGCTCGGCGTGTTGCTGTCCGGCGCGGTCATCGTCGAGACGGTGTTCGCATGGCCGGGCGTGGGCCGGCTCATCATCGAGGCCATCCATACCCGCGACTACCCGCTCGTCCAGGCGGGCGTCGTGCTCATGGCGTTGCTCTTCGTGGTCGTGAACCAGGGGGTCGATCTCTGCTATCGCTGGCTCGATCCCCGCATGGCGGAACGACGCGGATGAGCCACGTGGACGTCTCGGTCCCCGCCCGCCCGGCGGCCGTTCCGGCGACCCTGCTGGCCGAGAGTGCGCGTGGGCTGCGGCGCCGCCGCTTGACGCTCAAGCCCCTCTTCGGCGCCGTGGTTGGGACGGCGCTGCTGCTCGCCACGCTCTTTCCCGGGCAGATCGCCCCGGCCAGCCCCACCGATCAGCAGCTGGCCGAGCGACTTCGCCCGGCCGCGTGGATGGACGGGGGCACCTCGGGCCACCTGCTCGGCACCGACTCCCTCGGGCGCGACGTGTGCAGCCGGGTGATCTACGGGGCGCGCACCACCTTCCTGGTGGCGCTCGTCTCGTCCTTGATCGGGGGCATCGGCGGGACGGCTCTGGGCCTGCTGGCCGGCTACCACGGCGGGGTTCTCGACGAGCTCGTGCGGAAGCTGGTCGACATGCAGCTGGCCTTCCCCTATCTCCTCCTCGCCATCTCCGCCATGGCGGTCGCCGGGAGGAGCCTCCCTATCCTGATAGTCGTGCTCGCGCTCAGCAGCTGGCCGGCCTTCGCCCGCATCGTGCGCGGCGAGGTGCTGTCCCTCCGCGAGCGTCAGTTCATCGAGGGGGCGCGGGCCATCGGCTGCGGTGACTGGCGCATCCTGCTCGCCCACGTGCTGCCGGGGGTGACCGCCTCGCTCTGCGTGGTGTGGAGCTTCGACCTCGCGCGGGTCGTGGTGCTGGAGTCGAGCCTGAGCTTCCTCGGGCTCGGCGTCCAGCCGCCCACCCCGAGCTGGGGCATGGATCTGAGTGAATCGCGGCAATTCCTGCAGATCGCCTACTGGACGGTGCTGTTTCCCGGCCTGGCGATCAGTCTGGTCGTGCTGGCTGCCAACCTCGTCGGCGACTGGGTGCGAGACGCCCTCGACCCCATCGTCAAACGGAACCGTGCCGCGGCGTAGCGGGCGGCCCCGACACCAAGGGAGCGAGACGGGAACATGACACATTCGACAGGTTCCAACGCGGACTGGATTCGGCGTGACGACGAGGCCATCCTGGGCTGGCGCCACTTCCCGCGGGTCGTCTTCGAGCGCGGCCAGGGCCTGCGCCTCTGGGACGTGGAGGGCCGCGAGTACCTCGACTTCGTGGCCGGCCACATCTCGCTGCTGCTCGGGCACAACCACCCCGAGCTGCGTGAGGTCTTGATCGAGCAATCCGCCAAGCTCTGGCACCACTACAAATACTTCGCGGCGACCCCGGTGGTCGAGTTCGCGGAGACCCTCAAGGCCGCCCTGCCGCCCGAGCTCGACGTGATCAACTTCGCGGCGGTGGGATCAGAGGCCAACGAGGTCGCGCTCCGGGTGGCCCGTGGAGTCACCAAGGCCTTCGACGTGGTGGCGGTGATCGGGGGCCTCTACGGGGGCACCCTCACCGTGGAGGGGCTCAACAGCATCGGGGGGCCGCGCAAGCGCCATCTCGGTCCGCTCCTGAGCCCGGCGCGGACCTCGACGATCCTGACCCCGGATTGCTACCGGTGTCCGCTGGGGCTCAAGTACCCGTCGTGTGACATCGAGTGCGTGAAGGCGAGCGAGGAGATGACGGAGCGGGTGAGCACCGGCGACGTGGCCGCGATCATCACCGAGACCATCCTCGGGGCCGGCGGCATGATCGTGCCGCCGCCCGAGTGGTTGCCGCGTCTGAAGGCGATGGCGGAGCGCATGGGCGCCCTCCTCATTCTGGACGAGGTACAGGTCGCGCCCTTCAAGACCGGCCGGACGTGGTGCTTCGAGCACTCCGGGATCGTCCCCGACGTCGTGAGCCTGGGGAAGGGCATCGGGGCCGGCATGGCCATCACCGCCATGGTGACCCGGCGCGACCTCGCCGATCGCGCGCGCGCCGCGGAGGTGGGGGTGCCGTGGGCCGGGACCTTCGCGGGCGAGCCCCTCTACGCGGCGGTGGCCAAGCGGAGCTTCGAGATCCTCGTGGCCGGCAACTACGCCCAGCGGGCCGCCGAGCGCGGCGAGCAGCTGATGTCGCGTCTGCGCGACCTCCAGCATCGCTACGAGATCATCGGCGACGTGCGCGGGCGGGGGCTGTACATCGGCGTCGAGATCGTGAAGGACGCGATCGGGCGCCAGCGGGACAACACCATGATGCATCGCATCCGGTGGAACGCCCTCGAGGAAGGCCTGCTCGTGGCCGGGTCGAGCAACGTGCTGAAGATGTTCCCCGCGCTCACGATCACGCCGGCCGAGATCGACGAGGGGGTCGACAAGCTGGAGCGGGCGGTGAAGCGGGCGCTGGACGGGCAGCCCCGCGGGGTCGACCGCTTCACGACGACCAGCGTCGCCTAGATGGCCACTCACAGGAGAGAACATTCATGAGGCAATCCGTCCGTGTCGTGGGCTTCGTGGCGACCTTGCTGCTCTCCGCGATCGCGCTCGGGTCGGCTCAGACCGGTGACCTGGCTATCGCGGTCGCCACCGATCCGCTGACTCTCGATCCGAGGGGCGCCTCGAACGTCATCTCCTGGAGCCTCGCGTATCACATCGCGGATCCGCTCGTCGGGAAGGACAAGGATCTGAAGATCGTCCCCCTGCTCGCCGAGTCGTGGGATCGGCCGGATCCATTGACGTGGCGCTTCAAGCTGCGCCGCGGGGTCAAGTTCCAGAACGGCGAGGACGTGAACGCCGCCGCGGTGAAGGCCACGCTCGACGTCATGATCGATCCGGAGCTGGCCAAGGCGAAGAAGATCCAGGTGTCGGCCTTCATACGAGGAAACTTCCGGACCGTCGAGCGCGTCGAGGCGCCCGATCCATACACCGTGATCATCAAGACCAAGGCGCCCTATCGCCCGATGCTGCTGGGGTTGTCCCAGCTCGGGATCGCGCCGGCCAGCGCCCTCGACGCCGGGGAGGCCTACGTGGCCCATCCGGTCGGCGCGGGCCCCTACAAGTTCGTCGAATACGTGCCGGGATCGCGGCTCGTCCTCGAGGCGAATCCCACCTACTGGGGCGCCAAGCCGGCCTTCAAGCGGGTCACGGTGCGGATCATCCCCGAGAATGCCACCCGGGTCGCCGCGCTCCAGACCGGCGAGGTGCTCGCCATCTACAACGTTCCCCCCGACTCGATCGACCGCCTGAAGGCGAACAAGGACCTGGTGGTCCAGGACACGCTCACCACCCGCTACAACTACCTGTATCTCCAGAACGACCGGCCGCCGTTCAACGACAAGCGGGTGCGCCTGGCGATCAACTACGCCCTCGACAAGGATCAGATCACGCGCGTCATCTTCAAGGGCCTCGCCAAGCCGGCCTCGGCCCCGATGGGGCCGGCCACCGCGTTCTTCGACAAGAACCTGAGCCCCTATCCGTTCGACGTGGCCAAGGCCAAGGCGTTGCTGACCGAGGCCGGCTACCCGAACGGGCTCAAGTTCGTCATGGGCACGCCGTTCGGCCGCTTCATCAACGATCGGCAGGTCGCGGAGGCGGTGGTGGGGCAGCTCGCCAAGGCCGGCTTCACGGTGGACCTCCGGGTAGAGGAATGGGGGACGAGCCTCGCCAACCTCATGGCCCGCAAGTACGACGCCATGTTCGGCGCCTACGGCGGCTCGCCCGACCCCGACTACATGCTGAGCTGGCTCTTCACGGCCAAGAGCAGCGTGGTGGGCTTCAACAAGCCGGAGGTCGAGACGCTGCTGCTCGAGGGCCTCCAGGCCCCCGACGACGCGGCGGCGCGCAAGACCTACGAGCGGATCCAGAAGATCGTGTGGGAGGACGTGCCGCTCGGGTTCCTCTACTTCCAGCCCGACATCGTCGCCTACAGCAGGCGGCTCAAAGGCTTCGGCCCCCGCGTCGACGAGTACGTCGACGTGAGAGGCGCTCGGGTCGAATAGACGGCGCGCCCCGGCCAGGGCTCTCGGGATGTGGAACGTCTACCTCCGGCAGATCGTCCAGGCGGCGATCGTCCTGCTCAACGTGTCGCTCGTGGTCTTCGTCCTGGTGCGGATCGTGCCGGGCGATCCCGCGCGTCTCATGCTGGGGATGGAGGCCTCGGAGGAGGCGGTCCAGGCCGCCCGCGCCCAGTTCGGGTTCGACCGCCCTCTCTATATCCAGTACGTCCAGTTCGTCGGCGGCGCTCTCCGGGGCGACCTGGGGCAGTCGGTCCGATTTCGACGGCCGGTGGGGGACCTCCTTCGCGAGAGCTTTCCCGCCACCCTCGAGCTGGCCCTGGCCGCGACCGTGATCGCGCTGATCCTGGCCGTGCCCGCCGGCATCTACGCCGCCGTGCACCGCGACGGGGTGCTGGATCGGCTCCTCATGGCGGGAGCGCTGATCGGGCAGGCGATGCCGATCTTCTGGCTCGGCATCATGCTGATCACGCTGTTCTCGGTGAGGCTGGGCTGGCTGCCCACCTCGGGCCGGGGCTCGCTCGCGCAGCTGATCATGCCGAGCGTGACCCTCTCCACGTACGTCATGGCCCTGCTGGCCCGGCTGACCCGCTCCAACATGCTCGACGTGCTGCGCGAGCAGTACGTGCGCACCGCGCGGGCCAAGGGCCTGCGGGAGACCGTCATCGTGCACAAGCACGCCTTGATGAGCGCCGCGCTGCCCATCGTCACGGTGCTGGGGCTGCAGGTCGGCGCCCTGCTGAGCGGCGCGGTCGTGACCGAGACCGTCTTCAACTGGCCGGGGATCGGCACCCTGGCCCTGCGGGCGATCCAGCAGCGCGACTACCCGGTGGTGCAGGGGGTCGTCCTCGTCAGCGCCGCGCTCTTCGTGTTGATCAACGGGATGGTCGACCTGGCCTACCGGTATCTCGATCCACGCGTCCGGCTCACGTGAGATCGGCAGGGGCCCGGTGAGTCCGGCAACCGATATCGAGGTCGCCGCTCCGTTCGTCCGGTCGGAAGCGAGGCCGGCGCGCCCGTCCGTCTTCCGTCACTCCGGGTTCCTCTTCGGCCTGGTCACCGTGTCGCTCGCCCTGCTGGTCGCCCTCTTTCCCCACGCGGTGGCGACCCAGGATCCGCTCGCCCAGGACATCGGCAATCGGCTCGTCCCCCCGGCCTGGATGTCCGGGGGCAGCCCGCAGTGGCTGCTGGGAACCGATCACCTCGGCCGGGACATCCTGAGCCGGGTGCTCTACGGCAGCCGGGTATCGCTCGCGGTGGGCCTGTGGTCGGTCCTCATCGGCGGCCCGGTCGGACTGCTCCTCGGCCTGGTGGCCGGTTACCGCGGGGGAGCCGTCGACAGCCTGGTCATGCGCCTGGTGGACCTCCACCTCGCGTTTCCCTTCGTCCTGCTCGCGATGGCCATGATCGCGATCCTGGGCCCCGGGTTGTGGAAGATGGTGGCGGTGTTCTCGATCACGAGCTGGATGCTGTACGCGCGCACCGTCCGCTCCTCGGTGCTGGCCCTCCGGGAGCGGGAATTCGTCCAGGGCGCCTGGGCCCTCGGGGCGACCGGGACCCGGATCGTCTCGCGCCACATCCTGCCGAACGTGGTGAATTCGCTGGTCGTGCTCCTGTCCTTCGATCTGGCCCGGATCATCCTCGCCGAGTCGGCCCTGAGCTTCCTCGGGCTCGGCGTTCCGCCGCCCACGCCGTCGTGGGGGGGAATGCTCAGCGAGGGCCGCGAATACATCGAGGACGCATGGTGGATCGCGGCCTTTCCCGGAGTCGCCATCATGCTCGTCACGGTCGGCGTGAGCTTCCTGGGCGACGGCCTGAGAGATGTCCTCGATCCCCGGTTCGAACCCCTCAACGATAGGACCCGCGGAGGCGACGTTGGCAAATCCCAAACGTAGCGCGACATCTGGCGATCGGCTCGAGCTCGGCGTGGACATCGGCGGCACCTTCACCGACGTGGTCCTCGTGCGCGGCGCGGGTCGGATCACGACGGCCAAGGTGCTGACCACGCCCCACGAGCCCGAGCGGGCGGTGCTGGAGGGGATCGCCAAGGTGCTCGCGGAGGAGGCGGTCACCGCCGGGCGCGTCACGCGGTTGATCCACGCCACCACGCTGGCGACGAACGCCATCGTCGAGCGAAAGGGCTGCCGGACCGCGATGCTGACCACCACCGGCTTTCGCGACGTCCTGGAGACGCGCAACGAGCTCCGTTACGACCTCTACGATCTCTTCCTCGATCTGCCGCCCGCGGTGGTTCCCCGCTTCCTGCGAATTCCGGTCGACGAGCGCATCCGCTACGACGGCAAGGTGCTGCGGGCTCCTGAGCCAGCGGAGCTCGAGCAGACCGTCCAGCGCCTGGTGGCCGAGCAGGTCGATTCGGTCGCGGTGTGTTTCATTCACGCGTACGCCAACCCCGAGAACGAGCAGCGTGTGGGGGAGATGCTCCGGAAGCATCTGCCGGGGCTGGCGGTGTCCCTCTCGTCCGAGGTGCTGTCCGAGATCGGCGAGTACGGCCGCTTTTCCACCACCGCGATCAATGCCTACGTGCAGCCGCTGGTGGCCCGCTATCTCGAGCGCCTGTCCGGCACTCTCGAGGCGGACGGCTTCAAGGGCGCGTTCACGGTGATGGCGTCGAGCGGCGGCACGATGCCCCTGGCCACCGCCAAGCGGTTCCCGGTCCGGCTCGTCGAGTCCGGGCCCGCGGCCGGGGTGCACGCCGCCTCGGCGGCGGGTGTTTCGCTCCGGATCCCGCGCCTCCTCTCGCTCGACATCGGGGGCACCACCGCCAAGATGTGCGTGATCCAGGACGGCAAGGCGAACTGGACGACCGATTTCGAGGTCGCGCGGCTCAGCCGATTCAAGAAGGGCAGCGGGCTGACCCTCAAGGTCCCGAGCGTGGACCTGATCGAGATCGGGGCCGGTGGCGGCAGCATCGCGCGCGTCAATGCGCTCGGCCTGATCGAGGTGGGGCCGGATAGCTCCGGATCGGATCCCGGCCCGGCCTGCTATGGACTGGGCGGAGACTTCGCGACCGTCACGGACGCGGACGTGCTCCTGGGCTACCTCAATCCGGCCAATTTCCTGGGCGGGGAGATGCGGCTGGACCCGGGCGCCGCCGAGCGGGCGGTCATGAAGGCGATCGGGACTCCGCTACGGATGGACGTCCGGCGCGCAGCGTACGGCGTCAACTCCATCGTGAACGAGAACATGGCCAACGCGGCGCGGGTCTATACCGCGGAGCGAGGCATCGACATCCGGTCGTTCACCCTCTTCGCCTTCGGCGGCGCCGGCCCGGTTCACGCGTGCGGGGTGGCCGAGCGCCTCGGCATCTCGGTGGTGATCGTGCCCCCCGCCGGCGGGGTCCTGTCCGCCATCGGCTGCGTGCAGGCGCCGATGGCCTTCGACATGGTCCGCGGGTTCAAATGCGACCTGGACGGAGCCGACTTCGCGCGAGCCAATGCACTACTCGCGGGCATGGTCGAGGAGGGGCGAGCTCTGCTCCAGCGGGCCGGCTTCACCCGCGGCGTGGTGGTGGAGGCTTCGGCCGACATGCGCTTCGCCGGGCAGCGCTCGGAGGTGAACGTGCCCCTGCGGCGCATCGCGCTACCGGCCTCGCCGGCGAGCGCGATCGACCGCGACTTCCGGGCGGTCTATCGGGCGCGCTACGGACGCGATGTGCCCGAGGTCAAGCCGGAGTTTGTGAATCTTCGAGTCACCGTGCGCGGCCCGAGCCACGCCGGACGGCTCCGGCCACCGGTCCCGCGTCGGGAGGCGCGCGTGCCGGGCCCCTCGTCCCGGCGGCCCATGTTCTTCGAGCCGAGGCGAGGCTTCGTCGACTGCCCGGCCTACGGGCGCGCCGCCCTCGTGAAGGGGCAGCGGATCACCGGCCCGGCGGTTGTCGAGGACCGGGACTCGACCGCGGTCGTGCCCCCTCGGTGGACGGCCACCATCGATCACCTCGGTAATCTCGTCCTGACGCGGTGAGGAGACCCATGCGAAAGACCGGAACGGATCCTTTGCTGATCAGCATGCAGTGGGCAAAGCTGCAATCGGTGGTCGACGAGGCGAGCGTGACCTTGCTCCGGACCGCCTTCTCCCGGATCGTGACCGAGGCCAACGACTACACGTGCGCGCTCTTCGACACCCGCGGTGACATGATCATCCAGTCCACCCAGGGGCTGACGTCGTTTACCGGTGTCCTCGCCGTCGCCATCAAGCATTTCCTCGCCGCCTTCCCGGCGGCGGCCCTCGAGCCGGGCGACTGCCTGATCATGAACGAGCCGTGGCTGGGGGCCAGCCAGGTCAACGACATGCACGTGGTCACGCCCATCTTCCATCGGCGACAAGTGGTCGCCTATGCCGCCAACATCTCGCACTGTCCGGACGTGGGAGGACGGATCCTGTCCGGGGATTCACGCGAGGTGTTCGAGGAGGGCATTCGCCTGCCGATGTCCAAGCTGTTCAAGCGCGGCAAGCCGAACGACGAGCTCCTCCGGATCTTCCTGAACAACGTCCGGGTGCCGGATATCGTCCGGGGTGATCTGATGGCTCAGTGGTCTTCGAACGTGATCATGGAGCGCGGGGTCCTGGCCTTCCTCCGGGAGTATCGGCTGGATTCGCTCGCCGGGATCGCGCGGGAGATCCTCAGCCGGTCGGAGGCGGCTATGCGCGCGGCCATCCGTGAGATCCCGGATGGGACCTACGCGAGCGAGATCGAGACGGATGGCTTCGACGAGCCCCTTCGGATCTGCACTTCGGTCACGCTACGGGGAGACCGGATCGGCGTGGACTATGCCGGGACGTCACCCCAGACGCCGGTGGGCATCAACTGCTGCTGGAACTATACGTACGCGGAGACGGTGTTCCCGTTGATCTGCGTGGTCCGGCCCGCCACGCCGGTCAACGGCGGCTGCCTGCGTCCCCTGACCGTGGTGGCACCCGAGGGCAGCGTCCTCAACCCTCGCTTTCCCGCCGCGGTGGGTGCTCGCGCCATGGCCTCGATGTTCCTGCCCGCCGCCGTCTTCCGGGCGCTCGCGGCGGCGGTGCCGGATCGGGTGCTCGCCGATCCGTCGGCGCCGACCTGGATCCCGACGTGCTCCGGGGTCAATCAGTACGGGAAGCGCTTCGCGGACATCATCTTCATGAATGGTGGCCTCGGCGCGCGCCCGACCAAGGACGGCATCAACGTCATCGGCTTCCCGGCCAATATCTCCAGCACTCCCGTCGAGATCTTCGAGAACGAGAAGCCGATGATGGTGACCGAGAAGCAGCTGATCTCGAACTCGGGCGGCCCCGGCCGGCATCGGGGAGGCTGCGGGCAGCGCTGCGCGATCACCAGTTATTCCGAGGCCCCGATCACGTTCGCGATGCGAGGCGACCGGGTCCGGCACCCGGCGCAGGGACTCTTCGGGGGTGGCGCGGGGGCTCCGGGTGCCGTCACGCTCAACGGCCAGCCGATCCACAGCAAGCGGACCATCCAGCTCCAGGCGGGAGATCGATTGGTCCTGGAAACCCCGGGCGGGGGCGGATATGGAGACCCGACGGAGCGCTCGGAAGCGGCCACGCGTGAGGACCGGAGGAACGAATACGTCACGGCCTGACGTCGTGAGTCTGGCGCGCGGGGGACTCGGGTTCCCGGACATAGCGTATCCGCGGCAGCGGTACCACGTCGTCGCACCTCGAACGTCGGGGAACGACGGACGATCTGATCGAAGGCCTGTGCGACGGCGGCCTCGAAGGCGCGCCTCTCGGGCGGATCGTGGTCGGGCATCGTCGGAAAGAGGGCGCGCAGCTTGCGCGGATCGCTCCAGGTCCGATCAACGACCAACCACCGAGCGTCGCGAACGACTCGCGCGCAGGTCTCGCTGAACTGCTCCGGCGTCGTGTATCCGGGTACCATCACGTCGAGGGAGGCCGCTTGCTCCCGGCCGGTGAGGTACGGAAGCAGGGGAAGGTAGGGATAGAAGAAGATCGGATCGGCCGGCGGGACATGATCGAGAGTCGCCATGAGCTGAGCGAAATCGGTAGTCCACGGCCCGGCGCGGCGCACGACCGGGCCTCGAGCCGTCGCAATGGTCTCGAGCGGTTCGGCGACGACATCCATCCTCCGCTTTGTCGCAGAGACAACCGCGAGAACACAGAGGCCGATCACGAGCGCGCTCACCAAGGTGCCCGCGGGACGGCCCAAGCGCTCGCTGACGTACCGTGCGGCGAGCGCCACCAGCGGGCAGGCGAGCGGTACCGTGAAGCTCAGATGTGCGATATCCGGCCGGGGGAACGCACCGACGAGACCCACGATCGCGAGAGCGAGCGCCGCACGGCCGCGCGGCTCACGCCAGATCGCACCGTGCGGTTTCAGGGCGACGGCCGCGCCGGTCAGAAGGAAGGCAACCGGAAAGACCGCGACGGTCGCCGCATCCGTCCACGTCGCGAAGCTCCCGAACGGGACGTCCTGGATGCCGGCATAGCGGTGGCTCGTGAACCAGATGAGGTCGTTCGCCGCCTCCGCGACGGCGCCCGTGAGCACGAGATAGATGCCGATTGCGGCGGGCCAGACGGTCATCCCCGCGGCCGTACTCACGAGTCGAATGCGAGCTTCGGGCAGGGTAGAAAGGATGACGAGCAGGGTTGCACACAGCAGCACGCCGCGCGAGTGGGTGGTGGTGACCGCGATTCCCGCGAAGAGGCCGGCGGCAAAGAAGCTGGCGGGGCGAGCGGACGAGTCATCGAGGGCCAGGAATACGCACACCGCCGCGGCCAGTGAGGCGGCGGTCGTGAACCAATGATGATTGTTCTCGAGCGGCGCCCGGACGGCCCAGGCCATGGCGAGAACCAGGGGGAGAAGACGGCGACGCGAGGCCAGGGTCGCGGCCGCGTAGGACAGCGCGGCGATGACCGCGATCATCCCGACCGCGAGCACGCGGGTGGAGCCGAAGCCCTCGCCGAAGATCGTCATCCAGGTGGTGACGATCAGGAATCCTCCAGGCGGGACGACCTCGAAGAAGTCGTGATAGATCACCTCGCCGCGAAGGAGTCGGATCGCGCCATGGAGGAGAATGCCTTCGTCGCCGAGCGATCCGAGGTACCGATAAATCGGGCCGCACACGATCAGGGCGAACGCCGCGGCGGCATACAGGCATGGATCTCGGAGGAGGCGCGATTTGTCGGCGTTCGCGAGGAGCGGTTCTGAGCCGGCGTGACGCATCGGGCTGCTCAAAAGGTGGCATGCTCCGTGGGATCGAGTGCCCTGAGCGGTAGTGTTACACTCAGTCCCGCTGCAGGCGGCCGCGGCCTCGGCCAGCGGTTCGTATCTATGCGTCGAGCGTAGCAGGAAGTCACCAAATTGATGCTGAGAGCCACCCAGTAAGGGCACCAGAGGGAGAAGATCCATGCAATTCCTGATGCTGATGATCCCCAAGATTTACCGAGGCAACAAGGTGGACCCCGGCTTTCTGCCCGACCCAAAGAAGGTTGCCGAGATGGGCCGCTTCAACGATGAGCTGGGCAAGGCGGTCACGATCCTCTCGCTGAACGGCCT
>Ga0210384_10003173_pt1 | contig 19291 bp, 13 predicted proteins | sample IncBWH2MmetaG_FD_160574 | JGI IMG/M metagenome (GOLD analysis project Ga0210384, IMG submission 160574) | Forest soil microbial communities from Barre Woods Harvard Forest LTER site, Petersham, Massachusetts, United States - Inc-BW-H-2-M | ecosystem: Environmental > Terrestrial > Soil >...
CTTCGCCTTTGATGACCAGGGAGCGCCCGATCGTAGACCGCTCCGGAGAGTTCGGGTTTAACTGCGATTTTTGAGAGTCTGATGGCTGCGACATCGGTTCTGGCACTCCTTAAGTCTTCCGTGCGGCGGGTCTGCTTGACGATGGCCGAATTTGGCCAAACCAACTATCGCATGTGAGTGCGCAATAGAGCAGGTTACGGAAGCACCTGTACGGTGCGTCGGGTTAAAACCACGACGAAACCAACTTGTCACCGAGCGGCCTTCTCATGGAAGGCGATTACACCAACAACCGGTCAATGAGTGGCACCAGCGCCACGCTGTGGGCCCCGCTTGCAGCGTTTATTGGCCCTGTGTCACAGCCTTCGCCGCCTGCACCGAAATTGCGACCGACTCAGGTTTCGTCCAGACGGCTGCGCCGCTCGTCAAGTCCAGACGGTGCATCGTGATCTTGAGGTTGCCGCGATCGACCTCCACCAACAGATAGTGATAATTGACGCTCTTGCCATTGAGAGGATCATCGGGTGTTCGGTCGATTGGGTAAGGCCGCGCACCGCCGCCGCCGGTCACAAAATAGGTAACACCGTTGTGTTCGTGATGCTCGTAGTTGTGCACGTGTCCGGAGAACACCACGAAGCGAGCATGGGTGCTCCCCTGGCGGCTCTCCAGCATCTGAGCCAGCAACTGCTCGGGATGGCGTGCTGAATGCCCGCCGCCGAGAGCTCTATCGGAGGAGGCAGTATAGGGTGGGTGATGAAGTACCAGGAAGACGAAGTCCACATCCGAAGGAACACTGTCGAGTTTTTTCGCCAGCCACTCGCCTTGCGGACCTGAAGCCTCATCGAGCGAACTGTCGAGCACCAGCATCAGCGTATTGGCAGCGCGGACCGAGTAATAGCGACTGTTCTGAAGCGCGGGGAAGCGTTGGAAATAATTTGCCAGGGCAATTGTCTGGTTGCCATGGAGATCGTGGTTCCCGAGTGCCGGATACACCGTGATGCGCCGTTGCCGCCACACCTCGGTTTCGCTGTCCCAGACTTTCCAGTCGTTGGTGTCATCTCCGTTGTAGACGATGTCGCCGCCGACCGAGATGAAAGCAGGATCGGCCTCCGCAATCGCTTGAACCAGTGCTCGACGTACGGGAGGACTGGCGGCCTTGATGTCCGCCGGATCAGTAAAGCGGGTGTCACCGTATACGATGAAACGGAATCGCGCCCCGGCTTGCGAATGCAACTCCACTGCCTGCGTCTGCGCGAAAAATAACGGAGCAACCAACACTAACAGCGCAAACGCAAGAGACTTGGAAAGCAACACGATAAACCCCTTAGACCTTTTTTTGCCGATCAAGACCGTTTGCGGCGTACTTCTGCCATTGTATGGCTCACTCTTCGTAGCCCATGGCTCCGAGTCCAACCGCCTGTGAAGTGCACATCGGTTTCGCCTCTGACCCCAGAATACGTTGCTCAACATTAAGAGAAGCTGAAAGCGGTTCCAAGAGTTCGCTAGTGGAGGCTTGTTTCCACGGAACTGACAATGAACGTCCGACGATGAACACCCAGGCGAGGCCACCCGCGATGCACAACGCCGCCGTCTAAGAAATACCGCCAGACCGTTCCGAGAATTCCCCACGCGGCCAGGCCATAAGGAAAACGTGCATCGGAACATCGGCGACATCCTTCGGTCTGCGTTTATTCTATAAAGTACGTGCAGTGTCCTGTCCGAGACTGGAGCGATCATCGTGAAGCGTGACAAAGAGCCTCCCGACCACAACTCAGCAACTCTGCCAGCGAATCTCAGGCACATTATCGACGCGATTCCGGGGTTCATTCTTCTCTTCGCTCTCTTTCTCACGGCCGCTAGTTTCCTCATGGCCGTTAACTCTCAAGAAAAGGCTGAGCAAAAGAATATGCTGTTGATCGGCCAAGAGAACCTGAATAACCACGGGGATGGGGGCGAGGGAATGGCAATTCAGCAGCGTCCAGACGGCCGCCGCATCCTCTTTATTGCGCACGAGGGAGAGACAACCTGCCTGAGCATCGTTGATGTCACCCATCCTGAAGCACCTGCGCTCCTTAACCAACTGCCGTCCCCGGCCCCTGAGGTCACACGCTGTAACTCGCTTGGCCTTTCGGGAAACCTGTTGGTGGTCGCGAATCAAACCATGAAAGTGGGCCAATCACCGGCGGGAATGTGGGTCCTCGACGTGTCGGATCTGACGCGCGTACAGAAGGCGCGGAGCATGCAGGATCTCGCGCTCTCATTCTTCGACACCTCTGGCCCAAACTCGCGTGGCGTTCACTGGTTGTGGTTCGTCGATGGGGAATTTGCCCATCTGTCGAGCGGCGCGCGTGACTCCCATCCTGTCCATCCAAAAGACGACCAGTTTTACCTGATCGTGGACCTTCGCGACCCACGGCAGCCCCGTGAAGCTGGCCGCTGGTGGCTTCCCGGGACTCAGGAGACTGACGACTGCCTTCCCGGCTGCCTCCCCCAGCGACATCCCATTGATGACGGATATCGTGCGCACAATATTGAAGTGTTCCCGGAGCAGCCCGACCGCGCCTACATCGGTTACATGGACGGCGGCCAGATCATTCTGGATATCTCCGGACTGGCGAGCATTCGAGCGGGGCGCGCCCAGACTTTCTCGCCCAAACTTGTGAGTCGCCTTAAATTCTCTCCTCCCTATCCGGCCTGGACTCATACGGTGCAGCCGCTTTTCAATCGTGGCCTGGCGACGGTTTCTGACGAAGCGGTAATGGAAAAGTGCGGCGACGCTCCGAAACTGGTCTGGCTGGTGGATATCCGCGATGAGACCAACCCACTCGTCATCGGCACGGCTCCTCTTCCGGACAATGCAGGAGATTTGTGCACCCGAGGCGGCCGATTCGGGGCGCACAATCTTCATCCCAACTTCCCCAGTCCCACATCTGCTCACTTGAAGAATACGTTTGTGGGGGCCTTTTTCAATGGCGGTGTTCGCATCTATCGGTTGGTGGACCCACCGGTTCCGCATGCGCCTCCGCAAATTAAAGAGATCGGTTTCTTTGTGCCACCGGGTCCGGCCGAAAATCCAACTCACACCATCCAGATCAACCATGCCATCGTCGACGAAAAGGGATTGATTTACGCGACGGACCGGATTAGCGGAGGCCTCTACATCATCAAGTACACGGGGCAAGATCCCCTCGACTAAGCGATCTCGTAACGTCACACATCATCAGAGGATGCACTGCTCTCAGGAGCCGCTACGAATCAGCGCCCCATTATGCGTCTCCGATGGCAAAGAGCGCTCACTTGGGCTGGACAACAAACTGTGCACATCCATCGGCTTTGTCTCCGCTGCTATCCACGCTATACTGCGTCCCCAATATGGCTGCGCCCGCTAGGAGCACGCAATGACCGACGAAGCGGGGATGGCGCCGGCAGTAACACTTGTGGACGTTGCGGCGCTAGTTGATCAACAAAAGATCGGCCGCTTCCAAATCCAGGTACTTCTGCTCTGTGCTTCGGCGATGTTCGTCGACGGCTTCGATACTCAGGCCATTGGCTATGTGGCCCCAGCCTTGAGTGTGTCCTTAGGCCTGAGACCTGGCGCTCTTGGACTGGTATTTGCGGCTGGCGGCCTGGGCGCTATCCTCGGTGGTCTGGTGCTAGCTCAGTATGCCGATCGGGTGGGCCGCAAACCTATCATCATCGGCTCCATGCTTTTCTTCGCAGTTTGCACCCTGCTGATATCTCTCGCCAACACAGTACCGCAATTGATGTGGATGCGCTTCGCCATCGGCCTCGGGCTCGGAGGAGTGGTCCCCAACGCGCTTGCTCTTACCGCCGAGTGCGTGCCCAAGAAATTCCGGGTAACTCTCGTGTTGATGACCTGGCTGGGATTTTCTTTCGGCTCGGCACTTGCTGGCCCTATCACCGCCCACATCCTGGATGCGCACAGTTGGCGCTACGTTTTTGTCTTTGGTGCCATTCTGCCGATTGCTATTGCTCCACTGCTGATCTGGAAACTGCCGGAATCCCTGCATGGCCTGACCCAGCGTGGAGCGGACGGACGCCGAATCGCGGGCACACTGGCCCGAATGAATCCAAGGCTGATATTTCCTGAGCCTGTGCATTTCATCAACTCCGAGAAAAAAGAGAAAGGGTTTCCGGTGGTGTTGTTGTTTCGCGAAGGCCGTGCCCGCATGACCCTCCTGCTCTGGGTCATGTTCTTTATGAACCTTCTGGCTCTATTCTTCTTGAATAGCTGGTTGCCGACGGTGCTTCACAAAGCTGGGCTGGCGCAGCATGCGGCGATCGTCATTGCTGCGTTGTTACATTTCGGCGGCATTGCGGGTGGACTTGCAATCGCGCCGCTCTGCGACCGGTTCAATCCTTATCTTGTGCTGGCTTTTGCGTATATCCTGAGCGGAGTCTTCATCACGGGGATCGGTATGGCTGGGAACAAAGCAACGTGGGCGATGGCGGCTACGTTCTGTGCTGGCTTCTTTACCTTTGGGGCCCAGAATTCGGCCAATGCGATTGCGGCCACTCGTTATCCAACAGCGATGCGCTCCAGTGGAATCGGCTGGGCCCTGGGTATTGGACGAACCGGACAGATTATTGGACCGCTGATTGGCGGACTCTTGCTGTCTCTACATTGGCGCACAAGCGGTATGCTTTATCTGATTGCCGTGCCATCCATAGTCGCAGCAACGGCCGCTTTGGTCTTAAGTGGTACTTCTCGGGCGTCGAGCTTCGCAAGCACGCCGGAGGCCCAGTGATCTCGGAATCTCAATCTGTTCCAGCCAAAGTACGACTGAAAGCAGGAATGGACGAGCGCAGAATCGCCCGAATCTCCATCCAGGAACTCGAACGGCGCTGGCGCCTGGTGCGCGAACACATGACAGAGCATGGTCTCGATGCTCTGATCGCCCAGACCGCCAGGGATTTCACCGGCGGCTACGTCAAGTGGTTCACTGACATTCCTGCGTATTATCCGCGTACGGTGGTGTTTCATCGCTCAGATCTGATGACGGTGATCGAGCATGGTCCAGCGGGTCGGAAGCGAAACCTTGGAAGCGACGACGCCGACAATCCCGGAGTAGGCGAAATTATCACTACCTCGGCGTTTCCATCGGTCAACTATACCCAGACCGATGACGCAGAAGTTGTGTGCGACATTCTGAGGCGGAGAGGCTACCGCCGCATTGGTTGGGTCGGGCCAGGCGCAATGCCGCATGGATTTATCTCCTATATAGAGAAGGATCAGTCGGGCAAAGCGGAGATATCGGACAAGACTGATTTCATCGATCACGCCAAGGCGGTCAAGAGCGAGGAGGAGATTGCCTTGATTCGCGCGACGGCTGCGATGCAGGACGCCGTCTTCAGTAAGGTGCTCGCCCGCATCAAGGCGGGTATGTGCGACCTGGAAGTGGCTGCGCTGGCGCAGTACGAAGGGCAGCTGCTGGGAAGCGAACAGGGTATTTTTCTTGGCATGTCGGCAAAGCTGGGGCAGCCTGCATTCTTCGCGCAGAGACACTTTCAAGGCCGCACCATCGAGCCCGGAGACCATATGTCATTGCTGATCGAGAACAATGGTCCGGGCGGGTTTTACACCGAGCTTAGCCGCACTATCGTCCTGGGAAAGGCATCGCCAGAGCTGATCGACGGATTTGAGATCGTCAAAGAAGCGCAGCAGCACACGGTGCGACAGCTTAAACCCGGGGCTTCGTGCTGCGACCTAGCGCGAACTCATGACCTGTTCATGAAACAGAAGGGCGCGCCACCGGAGTCGCGGGTATATGCTCATTCCCAAGGATATGACCTGATAGAGCGTCCACTGGTTCGGTCCGACGAGACCATGCCCCTCGAAAAAGGCATGAACATGGTGGTTCATCCCGCCTACGCCACCGCGTCCATGTTCGCGCATGTTTGTGACAACTATCTGGTGGAAGAGCTTGGCGCGAGCGAATGCCTTCACCAGACGCCGAAAAAAATCTTCGAACTATGAACAGGCCGCCGTTTCTAGAAGATCAGTTTCAGCCCCAACTGAATGGCTCGGTTACTGCCCGATCCGACCACGGGATTACCGCCCGCCTGGTCAGGAGTGGCACAGCCGCAGCCGAACGAACCGATCGAAGAAGGGTCGTCAAACGCGCCGGGGCCATAGCCGCTCGTGCCTCCATACGGATTAGCGAAGCTGGGATGGTTGAGGATGTTGAAGAACTCCGCCCGAAATTGCGCCTTGAAGCGCTCCCCAAACTTCCAAGCCTTGGTCACGGACATATCGAGGTCGCGGAAACCTGAGTCCCGGAACAAGTTGCGGCGCATGTTGCCGAAGGTGTTGGGAGCGGGAGGAGTCATGACTGAACTGCCCTTCATATAACAGCCGAAGGCCAGGAGTTGAGCCATTTGCGCGTGTGCGGTACAGGACGGATTGTTGATGGCGAAGGCCGGGTCCGTTGAGCCCAATGGATCACCAGAAGGCGGCGTACCTGACAGAAAATAAGGAATCGGCGTGGGCCCGGAGGTAAAGTCGGAAGGCTTCCCGAAGAAGTCCCAGCGACCGGCGTTCTCGTTGGTTCCGTCGATGTTGTCCACCGTGTCGTTCACGGTCCATGGTTGAGCGCTTTGCAGAGTCACGACGGAGTTGATTTGCCAGCCCTCCAGCATCTGTGCGAACGATTTCCTCCCGGGAATCGCATACGTCAGCGAGAGAGTGAAGCGATGCCGGATGTCATAGTCACTGCTGGCATACTCCAACTCCGGATGTGTGCTGTCCTGCGGCAGGAATTGGTTCTGGTTGGTAGAGGAATCGTCGAGGGCATGGGAGTAGGTATAACCGGCGAGGAAGGACAGCCCCTGGGAGATTCGCTGAGTTAGGGTTACTTGCAGTCCGCTGTAGTTAGATCGGTACTGATTCGACATCATGTTGATGAATCCAAGGTACGGAAACTGCTTGCCAAACGGTAAGACGCCCGTGCCCAGGGCTGCCTGATTGATGTCCCGGATGCCGATCAGATTCGAGCTGTGGTTGCCCACGTAAGCAACGTCAAGGGCGAGATTGTTGGTGAAGGAATGCTGGACTCCGAGGGACCAGGTGCTGATGTAGGGAGTACGAAAATTGCGGTTAATCCCCAGAACATCGCAGGGGGCAGGATCTGTGCCGACACCATCACCGCACTGGATCGGGGCGACGGGAAAGATGGGGCTCCCGCCTACGGATGAACCGTTCCAGTTGAGGTTAGGAATTACCACCGAACTGACGGCGATGGTGCCCTTGGCGGGGGTCGTGACGCCGTTGACGACGATGGGGGCGCCGGTAGGGATAGTGGCGAGACCAATCGTGGTGGCGTTCTGAACATTTTCCTGTACCAGCAACGTTTCCATCGATATTGTGTCGTAAACGATGCCGCCTCCGGCCCGAACCACCGTGGTCCCCTTGCCGGTGATGTCCCAAGCCAGGCCTAATCGCGGCGCAAACTGCGTATGATCTGGATTATAGGGAGAACTGATCTGGTGGCCCACCTGCACCAGCCCACCGAGGTTGGGATCGAAGTTTCCGAGCAGGTTATGGTCCTCCCGAATGGGCGTCGTATACTCGTAGCGCAATCCGAGGTTCAAGGTCAGATTCGGGCTAACCCGCCAGTCATCCTGAAAGAAACCTGCGTACAACCACTGGGTCTCATGGCGTTGGGGATTTCCATAGGTGATTTTCCCGAAGGTCGGCGCGCCAGCCAGGAAATCTTCTAAATTCGTAGAGCCGGCAAAGGCGCCGCCGCCGTTGAAGAAAATCTGACCTTTGCTCCCGCGGAAAGAACCCTCGTTGACGCTGCCGTGGCGTATTTCGCCACCGAATTTGAAGGCGTGCTTACCCCGCAAATACGAGACGTAGTCGCTGCCCTGATATACGCTGTCAGGCCCCTGAAACTTTGGCCAATTTACACCGCCGCCCAACGAGTTAAACGGTGCGACATTGATCTGGGGCAACCCCAAACGCTGGGGATCGGTCACCCCGGTATTGATGCCGTAGGCAGTCGCGGGAACATTGTGATCCACTGCCAGGTTGGCCTTGTTGTCATAGAGGTAGCCGAGTCTGGCTTCATTCACCCAGCGCGAATCCGGGGTCCAAGTCCAATTGCCCCCACCCGTGATTGGTTTCTGACTTTGGGTCGATAACCACTGCGGCTGGAGAAAGGCTTGGTCCTGGGCGACCTCAGAGTCGCGGCCCCAAAAGACCATGCCATTGAAAGTGTGACGATCACTCATGTGGTAATCGATCTTTCCTAAGACGCTGTCTGAACTGTTCACGTTTGGGAATCCGATGGTCACACTCGCGGTTTGCCCGGCGTTGGCGGGATACAACGGCAACAATTTCAGGCTCTGCTGGCTCAGTGTAGTAATGCCGTTTGCCGCTAGCTCAGCCTTCGCATCGGGTATGCTGATGCTCGGATCTCCCACCGACGCCGTCGTGGGAACGGTCACAACAAACGAATTTCCCACGGTATAACGTTGGCCCTCGTAGCCCACGAAGTAAAAGAGTTTGTCTTTGATGATCGGCCCGCCTCCGGTAGCCCCGAACTGCTTGAAGTCCAGCGGCACTTTGGGCTGGGGTGCAGGGTTGAAGTAATTTCGAGCGTCAAAACTGTCACTTCGGCCAAACGCGTAGGCGGTGCCGTGGATGGCATTGGTGCCCGATTTCAATCCTACCGTGACGGTGACGCCGGGCTTCCAACCGTATTCTGCCTTTGGGTTTATCTGGGTGTTGAATTCCTGGATGGCGTCGATCGGGATGACTGTCACTGCATCGCCCACTAACCCCGGAGCATTGATGACGCTCAGGGCGGAAAAAGGTTCGTCGTTAGTCATGCCATCCACAATGTAGGCGTTGGACTCGGGACGAACCCCGTTGGCACTCTGGTCCCATCCTCCGCCTCCCGGATAAATCATTACGCCCGGGCGCAGAGTGAGGAGTTTTTGGTAGTCGCGGCCGTTCAAGGGCAGATCATTGATGGTTTGATTATCGATGGTTCCGCCGAGAGTGGCACTAGTGGTATCCACCAGCGGGACTTCCTCCTGGACTTGGACGACCTCCATAACGTTGCCCGGCGGGAGTACAAGATCGATGCGCACATCGTTGCCGACCTCTAACTGAATATTGGAGCGTTCCAGGATCTTAAAACCCCCTGCTTGGACCCGAACCTTGTACATCCCTGGAAGCAAGTTGGGAGCAAAATACTGGCCGGCTTCATCGGTGACCAGGTTCCGGGAGATGCCTCTTTCCAAGTCCGTGACAGTGACCGAGGCACCAACTACGGCGCTTCCGGTTTGATCCGTGACAGCTCCTAAAATGCGGCCAGCATTGCCTTGTGCGAACAGGGAGAGAGAAAACAGGCAGAGGCTGACGCCCATAGCCAGCGCTCGAGCCGCGTTGCTTCGATCGACCCAAACCGGTGCCTTGCGCCTTCTCGCAGAGAGATTCATGCTGCCCCCTTTGAATGGCGGATCCAACTATGAGCGGGATCTGAACATGTTCACAATTTGCCAAACGAGTTGAACTCCAATCGAGGAACGATGTCAAGCATTTTCGTATTCAAAGGCTGATTAGACAATACCGGCAGGTCCGCAGCCCGCTTGCTGAAAACACAAGAGGCTGGGCCTCTGGCCCGGCTGATGGAGAAGGTGGTACAACTTCGGGACAGATGAAGGACCAATTCAGGATAGGAAAGGCTTGGCAAATCGCTCGGTGACCAGTCTGCTCATGCTTTTAGCCATGCCGCCGGAGATCAGGGCGCAGTACAACTCCCGCCTTCGGAGGATGTTTTCGGAGCTGGCCATTCACCTGGTCGACCACCATAGCAAGGTCTCTCCTTACATTCACGATGCAGATATTCTAATAACTTTTGCTCCGATGCTGACCGACGAGGTCTTGCGCCAAGCCAAAAATCTAAAGTGGATACAGGCGCTGGGAACGGGGGTGGACAATCTGGTTGACTTACCCTCGCTCAGGCGCGACGTCATCATTACCAACATTCGGGGCATTCAGGGCCCTGCCGTGTCCGAGGCGGCGATCATGGCGATGCTCGCGCTAAGCCGCAACCTCCCTCGTGTCGTACGAAACCAGGATCGACATGTTTGGGAACGTTGGCCGGCAAGCCTTCTCGAAGGGAGAACAGTCGGGATCCTCGGAGTTGGAGTGATCGCGGAAGCGCTGGCGCCGAAGTGCAAGGCGCTGGGGATGAATGTGGTAGGCATCAGTTCCACCAAACGAGCAGTCGCAGGTTTTGATCGAATGTACGGTAGAGATGAACTGCTAACCGCCGTTCGAGAATTCGACTATCTAGTCGTGCTTACCCCTTATTCATCGGCGGCGCGACACATAGTGGACGCTACGGTTTTGTCGGCGATGAAACCTACCAGCTATTTGATCAATCTCGCGCGCGGGGGAGTGATTGACGAGCAAGCCTTGATTAAGGCCTTGCAAAACGGTCAGATCGCTGGAGCGGCTCTGGATGTATTCAGTCAAGAGCCTCTCCCCGAAGATAACCTGTTATGGTCGATGAAGAACGTGATCATCACACCTCACCTTGGCGGTTTCTTTGATGGTTACGCGGAGCGTGCACTACCGGTGGTCGAGGAGAACATCCGAAGGTTCCTCGCGGGAGATACGGCGAATATGATGAATATCGTAACAAGATGAGGAGGCCGCATCACAACTGAATGGCGTCGGTGAATAGATGGGCTTGTAATCCTGAAAAGGACGCATCTTGGATGAGATTGGACTCCTCGAGAATGGCGGAGCTGCGCGGCTTGAAGCAGGAAAATTGCCCCCGCTATCCTAGTGCTATTTCCCGGCGTGAGTTTTTGAAGTCAGCTGGTGTGGCCGGCGTGGGCGCTCTACTTGAGTCGGAGGGACTGAGCCCGCAGAACCCCCCGCTGACAGGTGCCCGAGCAAAACGCATCGATGTGCACCATCACATACTGCCCCCTCCATATATGCTCCGTGCGCGCGACCGGGTTCTCGCGATTTCCGACAGAGATCACTTCCGCCTGCTGAACTGGACGCCCGCGGGTGCCATCGAGGAAATGGACAAGACGGGCATCGCCACCGCGATTACTTCACTGGGCCTCCCAGGGGTGTGGTTGGGAGGCGCAAAAGCGGCGCGTGCCCTAGCGCGCAGCTGCAACGAATACGCTGCCAAGATGGTTGGTGATTATCCCGGTCGCTTCGGTTTTTTTGCGGCGATCCCTTTGCCGGATCAGGAGGGCAGCCTCCGGGAGGCGGGGTACGCACTCGATATACTGAAAGCGGACGGCATCGGTCTGGTGAGCAGTTATGACAATAAGTGGCCCGGCGACGCCACATTTGCGCCCGTTTTCCAGGAGTTGAATCGCCGCAAGGCCGTCGTGTTCATTCACCCAGCCGTGCCCGGTTGCTGTGACCATCTAATGCCCGGCATTCCAGCATCGACGATTGAATTCCTGTTTGATACCGCGCGGGCAATCACCAGCCTGCTGGTGAACGGGACTTTCTCACGATTCCCTGACATTCGTTTCGTCTTCTGTCATGCTGGCGGAACCATGCCAGTGCTGGCCACGCGCACCGCGGCATTTGTGCAACGCCATAAGGACATTGCCGATCGCTTGCCTAACGGTCCCGCCTTCGAACTCAAGAAGCTCTATTACGATGTCGCCAACTCCACTAATCCATCTTCAATGGGTGCGCTGATGAATCTCGTGCCCACGTCGCAGATGTTGTTTGGCTCTGACTTTCCTTACGTGCCGGCCGCGGTGACGGCCGACGGCCTGGATCACTTCGGGCTCTCGCCCGCCGACCTGCAAGTGATCAATCGCGAAAATGCCGCCCTTCTGTTTCCGAGACTAAAGGGGCGAGATTAGTTGCGTTCCAACTTGAAGAACGCAGCGATGCTTTCGACCTAAACTCGATAAGCCTGTTTCCCTGCCGCTTGACAACCAATCCTCCGTGAATAAACTGATGCACTCCGTATATCTTGAGCTCCAGAAAACGTACTTGTTCACTTTTCACGGTTCGAGCTTTTCAATCGGGATTCCGACGGTTGAGGGTACTCGCCATGGATCACAAAACTAATCCGCTTGTGTCGACAGTTCCTCTAGTTCTCATTCTCACTCTCGTTGTTGCTTTGGCTATTGTCGCGTCTGCACAGAACCCATCACCACAGGCTGGCCCATCCGGCTATCACCTCTTGAAAACCATTCCAGTGGGGGGAACGGAGGGCTGGGATTACGTCACCATGGACAGCGATGCTCGGCGACTCTACATCGGGCGGGACGATCACATCGACATGGTGGACGTTGACGCAGGCGCGGTCGTGGGGAAAGTTACGGGTTTGTCGCATGTACATGGCATGGTGCTTGCACCCGACCTGGCCCGCGGATTTACTTCTGACGGTGACTCAAACACTTCTACCATCGTCGATCTTAAAACTCTGAGAAAGATCGGCACGGTGGCTACCGGCAAGGACCCTGACTCTTTTGTCTATGACCAGCTTACGAAGCGTGTCTTCATCATGAACAGCGCTGGCAACGATGTAACTGCCATCAATGCGGTCGATGGCAAGGTCGCCGGCACGGTTCCGCTCGACGGCCAGCCAGAGTTTGGAGTGGCCGACGGAAAGGGTAAGATCTTTGTCAACATCACCGACAAGAACCAGATTGTCGAGTTTGATGGTAAGACGCTCGAGGTGCTGCATCGCTGGTCGCTGGCGCCGGGTGAGGGACCGTCGGGGCTGGCGATAGATCGCCAGCATCGCCGTCTTTTTTCGGTTTGCGACAACCTGATGATGGTCATTCTGGATGCCGATACCGGCAAAGTCATTGCGACACCAACTGTGGGTGCCGGTACCGATGCCAGCCTCTTCGATCCGGATACTGGGAACGCGTTCGCCTCCGCTGGGGGATCGGCTGCCCTGACTGTGATTCATGAAGATTCGCCGGATCGATTCAGCGTCGTGGACAATGTTCCGACGCAGTCGGGGGCCCGCACCATGGCCCTCGATACCAAAACTCACAACGTTCTCCTGGTAACCGCCAGACACGGCCACGGTGCGACCCACTCACAGGTATTACCAAATACCTTTGTCGTGCTTGTCATGGGCAAATGAAGGCCCGGGGAGTGATGGACGGGAAGGATGCAGCTAAGAGCCACGGGCGATCCGCACTTTCCGGGCGTTGTTGCCGTCCCGACGACCTGCCGTCTCAAGCCTTGGAGCGGTAACTGGCCGGCGCCGCCGTCCGCCGATGGGCGGATCAGGTTGAAGCCCATTGACATCCAGTTCGAGTAGACGTCTTAACTCAGTCAACCCCTCGCGCGGGCTCGGAGTCAAGCGGGCAATCCACCAACGAATTGCACCCGAGCAGACGAAGAAAATGTGCCGCGCGACGATTGCCGGGTCTTCCTTGGTATGGATGCGCTGTTCGTGCTGGGCTGTCCGAATGACTTTTTCGATGCCAGAGATCAGTCGCTCGCGAATTTCATGAAAGGTCGCCGCCTGCTTCCCTTCTGAATAAAATGTCAGCTCTTGTAGCAGAATCCGGGAAAGCAGAGGATCCTTGCTGAAATAATGATAATGTGGCCGATAAATATCGATGAGCTGATCAAGCAGAGAGTTGTGGGCCTCCGCTGCCTTGAGCGCTTCGTCAGTGACGGCGGCAAGTTCCTCATTGAAGATGAGAAAGACCAGATCCCGCTTGTCTTGCACGTAATTAAAAAGGGTTCCCAGGCCGACATGCGCGCGCTTGGCTATTTGGCGAAGGGTGGCAACTTCATAGCCATGCTTCGAGAACAGTTCCCGCGCGGCGGCCCTGATGCGCTGCCGTTTCTCCAGCTTGTTTTGTTCCCGGAGCCCCGGTTCGGACGGCACAGCCTCCATGGTTTTCAACTTGCCATTACCCGCCCAGGTGCGATTTTCCATGAGGTTGGTTCGGCGCACAAGCAATCCTACTCCTTGACAATATAACTGAACATGTTCACAGTGTACGTTGTTTCATTGACTTGCTTTCTCGTGCCGGCGCTGCTGCCGTGCACGGAGTCAGCGGGCCGATCGCCTTCGAGTAGTGCTCGACTGCGGCCAGATTTGTCGTTTGGCCAGCGGAAAAGGTCGGGCTAGGTGTGACCACTCGTTGGAGAAAAGGCGATCCCCAGGGCTGGTGAGCGTTTCACGTCAAAAGGCTGACGAAAAGATGACTGAGGAGAGGCGCGTCGCCTTGATCACGGGCGCCGCCACCGGAATTGGACGCGCGACGGCGGTGGCCCTGGCGGCTGTGGGTTTCGACATCGTCGTGAACTACTGCCGTAGTCAACGTGCAGCGCACGAGACTGCGAAGCTGGCGGAGGAGAAAGGGGCGAAGAGCCTTCTGTTTGCATGCGATGTCAGCGATGATTCAGCCGTGCGCAAGATGCTTGCGGCAGTCGAGCGGGAATTTGGCCGTCTGGATGCACTCGTCAATAACGCTGGCACCACGACGGAGGTCAAGTCGCACGATTTTGACGCATTGACCGCCGAGGAATGGGATCGAGTATTTGCGGTGAATGTCCGCGGTGTCTTTCAGGTCACTCGCGCCGCTGCGCCGCTTCTCCGGAAGTCAGGCGGCAGCATCGTGAACACCGCCAGCATAGTCGGCTTGCGTCCCGGTCCGCAGCCGTTGCCTTACGCCGCGAGCAAGGCCGCAGTCGTAAGTCTCACCAAACTGCTGGCGCTGAATCTTGGACCAGAAATCCGGGTCAACGCGGTTGCACCAGGCTGGATACAGGGCGATTGGATGATGCGCATGCTAAGGGACAAGTATGACGACCTGATGACCAGGCGCGCCAGGAACACGCCGCTGCGTCGGTGTGTGACTGCAGAAGATGTTGCGGAGGTGATCGTGAACCTGATAACCAGCAACCGTCTGGTGAATGGCGAGATAGTAGTAATTGACGGTGGCTACGCAGCCACAACCTGAGGAAGAGGTTGACGAGAATGTTGAATGGGGTTGTACCGTTTCCTCCCGAGCTCGCGCAACGATATCGGGATCGCGGCTATTGGTCGGACAAATCGCTGGCGGACGAATTCCGGGTTGTGTTCAAGCGTTATGCCGATCGGATTGCCCTTATTGGGGGAGAGAGAGCGATTACCTACCGCGAACTCGATAGCCTTTCCGATAACCTGGCGTTGAATCTGCTGGACCTCGGTCTTAAGACTCTGGACCGGGTTGTGGTCCAACTACCAAATGTGGTCGAGTTCGTCATCCTCTACTTCGGCGTACAAAAAATCGGATGTATCCCCATCGCAGCACTGCCCAGCCAGCGCTATGCGGAAATCAGCCAGTTTGTGAAATTGTCAGGTGCGACCGCCTGTGTGGTCCCCGACAACTTTCAAGATTTTGATTATGCGCAAATGGTCAATCGTATCCGTGCAGAAATCCCGACGTTAACGCACGCGATCATTATGGGACCCTCGCGCCATGGGTTTGCCTCTCTCCCCGAATTGATCACGAAGCCGGCTGTGCTGTCGGCCTCGCGGCTTTCCGAAATAAGCATCGATCCCGACGACCCGGCGATTTTTCAGCTCTCCGGTGGAACCACCGGAATCCCAAAGCTCATTCCTCGCACCCACAATGACTATGCCTACAATTCCAAGACTGCGGCCAGTGTCTGCGCGGTCAAAGGCGACTCCGTGGCGCTAGTCGTGCTGCCAATTGCGCATAACCTTCCTCTCGCCTGTCCAGGCATTCAGGGCTTTCTGTTCAATGGCGCCAAGGCGGTGATCGGACCCAGCACTAAGCCGGAGCACATCGGCGAACTCATTCAAACACACCGTGTCACTCATCTGAAGGTAGTTCCTTCGCTGTTGATCCGCCTGTTGGACAGCCACGTGCTCGCGCAGTACGATCTATCTTCGCTGAAGATCATTCAAAGTGGGGGCCAAAGCTTGCTCCCACAGACACGACTGTTGGTGAAGAAACTTATTCCCAATGCCTTTGTCCAGGAGAACTTCGGCATGTCGGAAGGGCTCTTGATGTTCGTTCGCCTCGACGATTCCTCCGCTGTCTGCCTGGAAACGGTGGGACGTCCGATTTCTCCCGACGACGAAGTACGCCTTCTCGATGATGATGGCAACGACGTTCCGCGCGGACAAGTGGGCGAGTTGTGCTGTCGCGGGCCTTACACGCTGCGCGGCTACTTTGGAGTTCCCGAGTACAATGCCCGGTTTTTTACTTCTGACGGCTTTTACCGCTCCGGGGATCTGATGCGGCAGCATCCGTCCGGAAACTATATTGTTGAAGGTCGAAAAAAGGACTTGATCAACCGTGGCGGAGAAAAGATCAGCGCGGAAGAAATTGAGAACCTCATTTTGTCCCACCCCTCGGTAAAGAATGTTGCCTGCATTCCAATGCCGGACCACGATCTGGGTGAGCGCATGTGCGCCTGCGTTTTGGTGCGTGATGGAGCCAAGTTGAGCTTCGATGAATTGAAGAAGTTTCTGCTCGGGAAAGAGATTGCCAAGTATAAACTCCCTGAGCGCCTGGAGATTCTGCCAGAGTTTCCGCTGTCAACCTTCGGTAAAGTGTCAAAGAAGAAGCTGGTCGAGATGATTTGCAAGAAGACCGAGGCAGAGCAAAATTCTGGGGCAACTCTTGCAAGCAGGTCGTAGTCACAGCGGTTGGCATTGACGGTCGCATGAGAATCATCGACGTTCACTGTTATCCCAACACTAAGGAATGGATTGCATGCCAGCAGCCATACGTTGATGCCCTGGCCAAGTATTGGAATCGTTCTTGGACGGCGAAGAGCGAGGATGAGGTCGTTAAAGATTTCGCCGATGCGGGTGTTGAAGCTCTTTTAGTTGCACTGGATCTCGAAACTACTGTCGCCACACCTCCCTGCTCAAACGATTTTGTAGCGGGAATGCGAAAGCGGCATCCTGATCGAATCATCCAGGCGTGGGCTGCGGTCGATCCCTTCAAAGGCGAGCAAGCGCTCGCGGAGGCCAAGCATGCTATCCGGGATCTGAGCATGTTGGGGTTCCACTTTCATCCAATCATCGGACGCTTCGCGGTGAATGACCGGTGTCTCTATCCCCTGTTTGAACTGATCAACCAATTGCACGTGCCAGTGATGATTGATGTCGGTACGACTGGCATGGGAGCCGGCATGCCGGGCGGGATGGGCAGCAAGCTTCGACACGCTCATCCGTCTGCAATTGACGAACTTGCGGCCGATTTTCCCAACCTCACGATCATTGCTGCACATCCCGGCTGGCCTTGGGTCGACGAGATGACCGCCGTTGCCTTGCACAAAGGCAATGTGTTCTGGGAGCTCTCAGGGTGGGCGCCGAAATATTTTCCGGCACAGCTGAAAGCTGATATTCGTGGACGTCTAAAGGACAAGATTATGTTCGGCAGTGACTACCCCAGCATTCCTCACGCCCGCTTGCTGCGCGAGTGGGACGAACTCAGTTACTCAGCCGAAGTCATGGAGCGGGTGTTCCATTGTAATGCTGAACGCGTGTTGGGACTCTAAAGCTTAAGCAGTCGTGCCGCATTGCCCCCGAGAATCATCTGGCGCTGCGCGCTGGTCAGGTCGACTTGTTCGAGGAACTGCACCGGCCGGTCATAGCCCATGGCGAAACAGTAATCGCTACCCGTCATAACTCGCTCCGCTCCGACTTCCTTGATCACGAACTCCATGACCGTCTTCGAATGAGTGATGGTGTCGTAGGTGAAGCGCTGCAGGTAGCTGCTTGGGGCCTGCGGTAGCTGCTTCAACTCCGGGCGCACTTTCCAACCCTGATCCAACCGCCCAACCAGAATAGGGAGCACACCGCCGGCGTGCGGCAGGCAGACTTGGAGCTTGGGATGGCGGTCAAGCACGCCACCGAAGATCAAGCGGCAGGCGGCGATAGCCGTGTCGATGGGGTTGCCCAGCAGATTCGAAAGAAAGAAAGGCTTCAGGCGATCTCCGCCTATGGTTTCCAGGGGATGCAGAAAGATCGGGAGCTCGAGAGCTTCGATGCGCGCCAGAATCGGTTCGAACAGCGGATCGTCGAGATCATGTCCTTCGATGTTCGTGCCCATATAGACACCGCGCATTCCGGGCAGTTTGCGGGCGCGGTCCAGTTCGTCGAGAGCCCGATCGGGATAGAGCATCGGCAGAGTTAAGAAGGCGACAAGTCGAGTAGGATTGGCTCGGTGGGCAGCCGTTGCCGCATCGTTCCAAGCTTTAGCAAGCTTGCTGGAGAGATCGGCGTCGCCCCAATAAAGCATCGGACTGGTAAGGGAGATGGCTTGTACCGCAACTCCCTGTTGGTCCATGTCGGCGATACGAGCTTTCAAATCAATGAACTTCGGAGAGAGTGGTCCGTTGCTCGCAGCCGGCGTCTTGATGAACCAACCTTTGTCGGTCATGCGGTATGAGGCATCGAAGCGCTTGCCTTCGTCGGCCACGAGATCGAGATACGTCTCAGGGAAATAGTGAGCATGGATGTCGATCACACGGATACTGTCGGGGCGCGGAGTCTGGGTCTGAGCGAGTGTGTCGCCGGTGCTGCCGGCCGCAGCGACTGCGGCAGTGATGACTCCCGCTTTCAACACTTCACGCCGCGACATTCCCTTTTCAACTGATGCCATGGGGTCTCTCCATTGTGGCGCTTTTACTGTGAGATGTTGGGAGTCGATGCGCTATTTATCTACCGCAAACTCGAAGGCGTCGTGCTCCCCAGTAGAGACTTCCACGCCGGTGCCTGCCGATTGCACGTCGCCGCTCACTACGTGCAGGCGATTACCGATAACGCCCACGGCCAACCCGTGACGCGATACCGGCATGGGGGGCATTTCAGTCCATGTATTGCTACCCGGATCGTAAGCCTCGACTGCCCGGAAAGTGGCCATCATGTGAGGATCTTGATATTCGCCTCCGGCGACGTAAATCCGCCCACCATAGACGCCCGCACCAATCGCGCTTCGCGCAATGGGCATCCTTGCGCGTGGGCCACTCCATTGATCGCTGGTTGGATCATATTCCTCAACCACGGAGATGTCCGAAGCCAGGCCGATGAAGGCGGCACCAACGCGTCCGCCGATCACATAAATCTTGCCGTTCACCACCCCGATAGCGGCATGGTTGCGCGGCGTCGGCATCGAGCTTCGCTCTTTCCATGTGTTAGTGGCGGGATCATATTCCTCGACCGTTCCGACCGACATATGCGGATGCGTTGGGAACACGGCCGTTTCTTTCGATCCCGGAATTGTGGCCGCGCCACCAATCACGTAGATCTTGTCGTTCACT
>Ga0210384_10003174_pt1 | contig 19283 bp, 18 predicted proteins | sample IncBWH2MmetaG_FD_160574 | JGI IMG/M metagenome (GOLD analysis project Ga0210384, IMG submission 160574) | Forest soil microbial communities from Barre Woods Harvard Forest LTER site, Petersham, Massachusetts, United States - Inc-BW-H-2-M | ecosystem: Environmental > Terrestrial > Soil >...
GACATCCTTCGTGGTCTGGCACAGTTACCGAGATGCTTGCGACGACGCAGGACCGCAGCGCAGTTCGGTTGGTGGCTGGGTGGGGACGACAAGGAGATACTTAGCGTAGCGTTGCAGAGGCCCGAGCGCCCAACAAGACCGGGAAGATCCTAGCTTGGTGCAAGATCCAATTCGGCGATACGGCGGCGAAGGTAGTTCTGTTCAATAGGATTGCGAGCCAACTCGAGGGCTCGCTCGTAAGCTTCCACGGCTGCTGCGGTGGCGCCCAAACGGCGCAACAAATCGGCACGAGCGGCGTGGAAAAGGTGATATTCGCTCAGGCTCCCGGTCGCGCCGATTTCGTCGATTAATGTGAGTCCGCGCTCGGGCCCTTCAGACATGGCGATCGCGACGGCATAATTCAGAGCGATAACCGGAGATGGCGAGATGTTCGCGAGTTGCCTGTAAAGCGCAGCGATCTCCGTCCAATCCGTTTGGTCGAAACTTGCGGCGTGACCATGAATTGCGGCAATAGCCGCTTGCAGCTGGTACGGGCCGATATTTTGCAGGCGTAACGCCGTCTCCACCAATTCGAGCCCCTGGCCAATCTCGCCGCGATCCCATACCGTGCGGTCCTGTTCTTCGAGCGTTACGAGTTCACCTTTGGAATTGATGCGGGCGTTGCGTCGCGAATCATGCAGCAACATCAGAGCGAGCAGGCCGATGGTTTCCGCGTCCCTGGGTATCAGGCTGGACAGAGTGCGGCCCAGGCGAATGGCCTCTGTGCAAAGCTCCTTGCGGATCAGGGTGTCGCCGGCGGTGGCGGCGTAACCTTCGTTGAAGATCAGATAGATCACCGCTTGCACGGATTTTAGGCGCTCGGGTAGCGCATGTAGCGGCGGCACTTCGTACGGAATTCGCGCCAGGGAAATTTTGGTTTTTGCGCGGACAAGTCTTTGCGCGAGAGTGGGCTCCGGCACCAGGAAGGCGCGAGCGATTTCAGGCGTAGTGAGACCGCCCAGTGTGCGGAGGGTCAGCGCGACCTGTGCCTCAGTATTGATGGCCGGATGGCAGCAAGTGAAGATCAAGCGCAAGCGGTCATCGGGATAGTTCATGGACGACGCATCCAACGAAGCTTCAGTCGATCGGTCATCCAGGCGATAGGAAGTCGGAGTTTCATAACGCAGCGGCTCCTGCTTTTCACGCCGGGTCCGATCCCGCCGGATGGAATCGATCAATTTCCGGTGAGCGGCCGTGGTGATCCAGGCGGCGGGATTGTCGGGGATACCGGACTCCGGCCATCGAGCCAGCGCGGCGGCGAATGCGTCTTGAAGCGCTTCTTCCGCGAGGTCAAACGAGCCGGAAATACGAATGAGCGTGGCGGTGATGCGACCCGATTGTTCGCGGAAGATCGATTCCGCGGCGGCTTTGGCGTCGGTCATGCGAAAGACGCTAGGTCGGAGCCACGGCGGTAGAAAATGCCGCCGCGAGGCAAGCGGCGATGATCAATTCGGTGATGGCCGGGGCGATGAAGAAGTAGCGCCAAACCACGGCCGACATGGCGATGAAGTTGAAAAAAAACAAAACTACAATCGGCCTGGTCCACGCGGCGTTTGTCTTCGCCATAGTGCCGAGCTGCCAGAAAATCAAGGCCTGGACGAAAAGAGTGATGGTGACGGAGAGCCCGTAACCCATGCTGAAGTCCCAATAGGTACGCATGGAGCCCATGACGTTGAAGGTATGCGCTTTCATGGTTTCGATAACGGCGACCTCTTCGGGACCGTTTCTCGGCGAGCCGAACACCCCGCCGACGGTGTGCAGGATGCAGTGGATCATGGTCAAGACCGAAGCGATGCGAAGAAAGAGCGTCGGTTTCACAAATTCCTCCCAGTGGACCGGATTGAACCACTACAACTGTCTACGAGTAAGGGCTATAACCCGTCGGTTGCGACGATGCCAGCTAGCGCTGAGCGGCGCGGCGGATGCATCTGGTCGCCTCACACGCTGCCGACATCGGAATGCGCTCTGAGGATGGATTCAGGCACGCCGGGGAGCTCCTGCAGCGGGCGGATTTCGATCGAGCCTAGCGACCCGCCGCAGGTGGTGGGAATTTGCGCGGCCCAGACAATGGCTTCGTCTAAGTCTTTACAATCCAGCACGTAGTAGCCAGCGAGTTGCTCCTTGGTCTCGGCGAACGGCCCGTCGGTGACGAGTGGCTTGCCGTTGTCGATGCGGACGGTGGTGGCGTTCGAGGTGCGCGCCAGTGGATTTACAGCGACAAGCATGCCGCGTTTGCGGGTTTCCGTGATCACCTGGGTGTGCCCTTGCCGGATGCGCTCCGCCTCTTCCGGACATGTGGAGTCCGGGTCTCCTTCCTTGGTGTAGATCAGCATCATGTATCGCATGTGGTTCGCTCCTGGCTCTAAGCCTTCTTCGTGTCGTACATCGTAACGACGCGCGAAGGACGAGTAATCGACAACCTCAACCAAACTTTTTTCTGGGACAGGGGCCCCAGCGGCGCCAGTCTGCCATAGACGCCAAATGGAATACACCTGCTTATTCCTCGGTGTCGATTTTGGGTGCCTCAAGCGTCGTTCCAGTGATTGAGAGCAACGCAATCAAATCCAGAGCAGCCAGGAGGAAGTTGATGGGACAAGCGACGCCTGAACAGGTGACCTTGATGTTGCGGCTTTACGAGCTTCGGCGGGAGCCGAGACTACGAGCAGCGCGGGAGCGCATTCTTACGGACTTCTTTCCGCAGACGCTGGAAGACGCGAAACAGGAATTGACCCTGGGTACGGAGAAAAACGCGGAGTTTCGGATGGCCGCCAGCTACTGGGAGATGGTGGCAGGCATTGCGAACCGCGGATTGATGGACGAGGACCTCTATTTCGAAACCACGCTGGAGCCGTGGGTGCTCTTCGAGAAACCTCGGCCGATCCTAGCGGACTGGCGGGCGGCGACTAAGACTCCGTTTTTCTTCAGCCAGCTCGAAGAACACTGCAAGCGATTGGAGGCGTGGCGGGAAAAGCGAGCACCCGGAGCGATGGAAAGCTTTCGCCAGAGGCTCGCGCTAATGGCGAAGGCCCGGGCGGCGGCGCAAGCTTAGCAGTTCGAGAAACCACGAACTGCCTCGGACCGCGGTAGCTCAAGTCAGCTCGTGCGTTGCAGCAGGAGACGGTGCAGCGTCATAGGTTTGGGCTGCAGCGCGTCGAGTTCGATGAGTGCTAGCCGGCCTTCGGAAGTTTCTCGCCAGCGATAGACGTCGGCTTCGGTCTCTTGGACTTCGCGACCGTTGAGGCGCCGGAGAAAGCCGCGCGCATCGTCGGCGGAGGCGGTCTCGCGCAGCGTGGGGCGCGCCACGGCTTCGACCGCGTAGCTGCGCAGGAGTTTCGGCCAGTAGTGATCGAAGAGGTCGCCGGACGCAAATATGTCGCTCCAGGCCACTTCACCGCCGTAGGCTACGACCACACCAACCACGTGTTCACCCTTAAGAACCGACGTGGACTTCGCGAAGCGCTTCTGTAACTGCGCCACGAATTCCTCCACCGAAGCGCCCACGCGGCTGCCTTCGTAAATCTTTGCGTAGGATTGGGTCGGGGCTGCGGAAGCGATGGTGTCCGCGATCACTCCGGAGCTAACTCGAGGTGCGGCTTCTGGCGCTCTGCCTGCCATGTTCGCAGTCGAGCCGGCGCGAACGGCGTTCCAGACATCGTTCTGGTTTTGCTTGAGCGCAGCTTGCTCGCGGACGCTGGGATGAACGATCGTCTTAGAGGCTGCAAATTGCGATCCCGATGACCAGCGACCGTGCTCAACGCAGAAGACATCGAGCGGTAGGGGCTCAGCGCCAGGCGCAACGATACGGTCTTTCGCGATGATACGGTCCTGCTTGCCGCCACTGACGAGCTCGCCAGCGAGTAGCAGCAGAGGGCGCTTACCGCGATTGATCAGAACGAGTTGGTTGACTGCCGGGCCACTGGTGTAATCGGGAATCGTGTTCCGCCGACCGTCGCGAGAGCGAGCGAGTCCTGCGGCGCCTTGTTCGCTGACGACCACTTCGCCGCTTGATAAACCTTGGTCAAGGGTCAGAAATGGACTGGTATCCTGATGGGACGAGCTGACGACGGGAAAGATGGAGATGTTTTCGTAGGTGACGGGATCGAGTAACCGCCAGCCCCCTTCGCTGGACGATGGAGCGGTACCAGAAGACGAGCCTGGGGCCGAACCCACAAACGCCAAGCTTCCCAGAGTGGTAATACCGATAAGACCGCGAATGATGTTGGTGAACAACGAGCGTTCCATAGACCGCCTCCTGTGCGCGAGCAAATGAGAGAGACTCACTCGGGTTAGAACGAGCGTAGGGCAACTTCTTGCAAGAGGAGACCGAAGCTAATCCAGTATCGAAGTAACGAAACAGGGGCAGAACTCGGGACAGCAGTGGAAGAGCGGGAGGTTGAGAAAGGCAGGAAAGGCAGGAGAAAAGATAACGCTGAGGACACGAAGGTCGTACAGAGAGGGCACAGAGGAAAATCGAGGCTTCGATAAGTTCGCGTGGCGAGGCCGAGCAGTTTCGTTACTTCATTACGTCATCCCTTCTTTACTTCGCTTCTTACCGGGTGCGGGGGTCGCCTAAATTGGTGCGCGGCCGGTTGCGTCTGTTCTTGGCGGCTTCGCCTTCCTGACGTTCGTACTCGGCGAGCTCTTCGTCGGTGTAAGAGAATGAGTCCCGGGCAGCGAACATCGAGTTGGAGCGGCTCGACTGGACCTTCTTCTTGCGGGCTTGGCCGAATTCATGCCGTACTTGGCGAAGCGGTGCTTCAATCGCTTTGATCTCCACCAGCAGGTCGCTCACTTTCTCCAGGAAATCGTGCAGGTGGAAGGGTCTGACGACGTACGGGAGCTTGGCGAATTCGAGAGATCCCACATACTGGCTGCCCGCCATTTCTGGAACGACGTAAAGGACGCGAAGGCGTGCGCCTTCTTCCGCGGAAACACCGGAGAGTTCGCGTAGTGTGAAGAAAAGGGGGCTCTCGAGGCCGATCATGGCCACGTTTGCGATCACCAGGGACCATTCGCCGGTCTTCAATTCGGCAAGGAGGAGCTTCGTGTCCGGGACGATACGGACGCGCCAGCCTTCGGAGTCCAGAATCTGGCGCAAAGCGCCCTGGCTGGGAGCGTCGTTGTCGAGAACCAATATCCCGACTTGGCGAGGAGCAGGGGTGGGGGTGCTAGCCATAGAGGTAATTATATCGGGGCAGGGGGAGCGTGCTCTATAAATACCAGTACCTGACTCGAATCGGGCAATGTCCTTCGGGCCAGGCCATGGATTCATGCATTCGACGAAGAATGAGGAGCGGCTTTGCCTTTACTTGCCGACAACGAAATCCGTTCCTTCTATATAACGTTTATTATTGCTTCCATCCCATAGGATTCGAAACGTCATCAGGGACGGTGGAGAAATGCGCCGCGTATAGAAGACCTGAAGACCGTCCCGCGACCATTCCCCATGACGCGCCCACTGGTCTGTCGGGCTAAGAACGACGCGTCGCTTCGAACGGATCTCGTACAGGAAGAATCCTGCTGCCAGACCCATCGCATCCGTGGGAGCCCCGGCAGGTGCCTTCACGTATGGCGCTGAAACAAGCAGCAAATCCTGGTTAATGGGATTGACGCGGAACGTGTCTGAGCCGGCAAGGTCGAAGGCGTCGCCGTAGATGTCTTTGAGCGCGACGGTCTGCAACGGCCTGCCATCGTCCGAAATCCAGTAGGCGTTTTGCATGTCGCTGGCGAGCAAGGTGTGCGGGTCAATCCAGCCGTGCAAGCTGGTCAGACTACTGGCATAAACGGGCGATGCCTGGTCAGGCGACCCAGCCGCGAAAGTCCAAAGCTGCCACTTTTGATCTTGATAATTCAGAAACGCCACTCTGCTATCGTCCGGGGACCAGAATGCCTGGCGCACGCCGCCGTGAACTAAGTCCTGCGAACGTCCCGACGCGAAATCATAGAGAACAATGGTCCGGTCGGGTCCATTCTTGGAATCCGAACGCGTGTAAAGAAGTCTCTTCCCGTCGTGCGACATGGCCAACTCTGTCCCTTCCGGGGCGGCTATCTTTCGGATCTTGCCGACCGCCACGGCCACCTTACCGGCGGGGATGACATACGCGACGTCGGTTGGCGATTGAAATTTGATGACGTCGGCAGGCAGCACGAGCGGAGGTTTCTTGTCCGCATCCTCTTCTTCGTCGGGTTGACTGTTGATTCTCGGGAACAGTTCGGCGGCAATGCGAGCGCAGCCGTTCAGGGTGCCAATCTGCGCGTGTTGGGCGACTGCGCGGAAGGTGTACTTCGCGCCGGTAGTGTCGGGGGAGCAGGGCTCGCGCGTCAGGTGAACCGTGACATCGGCGCCGGTTGCAGAGTCTTTCGCACGGTAGGCCCAGGCGTCGCTCGTACCTTCGTGGTTTACGTCGACGGGGTCGAGCATCGCCGGTGGGTACCCGGGGCGATCGAGCCGTTCCGGGCCCTTCTGGCCAATGCGGATACTCCACGCCGGGTCGTTTCCAGCGGCAGGTCCAAAGGCGAGCAGCAGAATTGGGTAGTGGGTGGACTGCGGCGCTGCGGGTGCCGCTGGACCGGCGACGGGTTTTTTCGTCTGAGCCGGGGGTGGTGGCGCTTGCGGGCGCGAGATGGGAACGGGGATTACAAATGCAAGGAAGGTGGAGGAACTAAGGATGAAAGCTCGCCAATCCGTTCGCAAGATTCTTTCCTCCGGGTCGGACCGCAGGGATTAAAGCTTATAAAGGGCAATTGTCGCACGGGGAGGACGCAACTCCGGGAATTTTCGGGTGCTCGGGGAGGAGCGGAAGTCTGGCCAACCGGGAAAATCCGTTTTGGGTCAGATGAGGGCGGCGCCGACTTCAACGTGCGGCCCCAACCTCGAAATCCGCACGGCAACCGCGGTCGACCCAAATGCCATGCCGATCATAACCCCATGTCCGGCCAAGAACGCAGTCCGCTTCGCTGCGCTGGCGAATCAGGCGCACGCTGCCATGGGTCTCGACTCGGCAGTCGCGGCGGTTCATATCATCGGAAGAGCAGCTGACTACCTGCACTTCAGCGTCGCCAGGGCGCTGCCCGCCATCCCCGTTATTTCTATCTCGGTCTCTGTCCCTGTCCTTGTCCCTGTCTGCATCTCGGTCTCTGTCCCGAGCCCTGTCCTCATCGCCCTGTCTATCGTGGTCCCTATCTCTGTCCCGATCCGCGCTCCTGTCCCGGTCTCGATCGCCACGACCACCGCCGATTCGGAAATCAGCGCGACAGCCCCGGTCCACCCAAACGCCGCGTGGCTCGTACCCCCACGAGCTGCCGTAATCGCAGGAGGCGTCGCTGCGCTTACGAACCATCTCAACGCCCCCATCGGTGTCAGCCGGACAGAAATTGCGGCGGCCGTTATCGGAGGCGCAGTACATGTTGTGGGCGGTCTCGGGTCGCGGGTCGCTTCCGATCTGGAAATCGGCGCGGCAGCCGCCGTCCACCCAGATACCCCGGTCGTTTTCAAAGCCCCAAGTGCGGTTGAAGACGCACGGGGCCTCACTGCGTTGCTTAACCAGTTGCACGCCTGCGCTCACATCCGCGTCGCAATAATTGCGCTTCATATTGTCGGAGGAGCACGAAATGATTTGCCGCTGCGGGGAATTGCCGGCCGGGCATGGTGTTGCGCAGGCAAGAATTGTAAACAGGCCGAGGATTGCAGCTGGACTAAAGACGCGCAGGAATTTCATGGGGGACCTCTCCGTTACCCGTGCAACGAAGTGTAGGGAAGAGGTCGGAGTGGTGCCATAGGAAATTGTGGGCTCGATGAGCTAAGAAACAAGGGTGCCCAGCTCCACTTGGAGTGGCAAATTGCAAGGGACCGCAGCGATAGTCAGGCCCGGGGCGGTTGGAGTCTCAGGCTAGCGAAATAAAAGCGAAAATAGTGCTTGACGAAGCGAAGAAAAAGCGAAATACTGCCTGCGCTGTGAGGTGGGCTATGCCATCGGATCATTCCTCTTCGTCGACGGTTCTTTGGACTGGTCGGCGCCGCGTCTTACAACCTGCTCTGTTCCCCGTCTACCCTGATGCGCAAAGCCCAAAACAAGTGGCCGGCCGTGACCCTGCCCCGGTCGCGGCGGGTCCCGGTGTGCCCATTTCGAGTTACCTCGCGACGGCGGATTGCCCCCCGCCTTGTTCAGGAACGGCTCCACTGGAGTCGCTGGCTGCCGACGGCGCCCAACGCCGGCTGGATGGCCAGACTCGAGACGCGGAGGCACCGCTGGTCGGCATCGCCCGCCTCGCAGCGAATTCTCCTTGCGCGGAAAGTTCGCGAAAATCAGAGCAGCGGCCGGAGTATTTTCTGCTGCCGGTACGCTCGATCCTGAATAAATGCGATTCCGATCGCGTACCGTTTGAGTGGACGATCAATCCGTACCGGGGCTGCGAATTCGCCTGTAAGTATTGCTATGCGCGCTACACGCACGAGTACATGGAGCTGGACGGCGGCGAGTTCGAGAAAAAGATTTTCGTAAAGCAGAACGCCGCGGCGCTGCTGGCGCAGGACGTCGCGCGAAAATATTCGTATCAACGGCCCGGGGCGGAGGATGGGCGCCCGGAACATATTGCGATCGGCACGGCGACCGATCCCTACCAGCCGGCGGAGCGGGAATACGGCGTGACGCGCGCCTGCCTGGAGGAGTTGGCCAAGCGCGAGGGGTTGAGCGTTTCGGTGATCACCAAATCGAATCAAATCGTGCGGGACATTGATGTTCTGAAGCGCATTGCGGCGCGGTCGGAATTGTCGCTGAATATTACGATAACTACGTTGCGATCCCGGCTGGCCCGATTGCTGGAGCCGCGAGCTCCTCGCCCAGACCTGCGGCTGGATGCGGTGAAGCAGTTGCACGACGCCGGCCTGCGTGTGGGAGTTTCGGCGTCGCCACTGATTCCCGGGATTACCGATCGTGAGGGTGAGCTGGAAGCGGTGGCAGCGGCGGCAAAAGAAGCCGGAGCGCAATGGTTCTTTTCCGGAGTCCTATTCCTTATGCCCTCGTCCGCGAAGCAGTTCTTGCCTTTCGTGCGCGAGAGATTTCCGAAGCTCGCAAAGCAGTATGAGCAGTGGTACGGAAAGAATGGATACGCACCAGGGGACTATCGCCGGAAAATTGCCGAGCGGGTCGCGCGGATCCGTCTGCGGCACGGATTCCATGCGCGCCCATTTGAGGAACTCCAAAGAAAGGTTCAAAGTCCTCAATTATCCTTGGACCTGAACCCCGCGGCTTAGCGACAGAATGCAACCAAGCTACGTACCATATTTACGGAATCGTGCGATGGAACGGAGTTACGGAACAATGATCCGCGACTCCTCGCGCTTCAATTCCTGAACTTCGGGGAATTGGCCGCGCAGGAATTCGATGTATCGCCGCGAACGCGGGCGGCCGTTGGTTCGCAAGAGTCCCATGCGGTAGAGAAAAACCAAAAGATAGAAGAAATCGGAATCCTTCACTGTGGCGCCGCCATGCTGCGCCTGTTTCTGCTTAACTTCGGCCACAAACGCGGTGAGCGCGGCGTAGAGTTCGCGGCGGAGCAACCCGTCGGGTTGCTTCTCGTAATAAATGCCGGTCATTAGGGTCCTGGTGGTTTCGGCGAGCCCGTGAAGGGCGGCCAGGACGTCGCTGTCGGTTGCCTCCTGATGTGCGGCGCAAAACTTGGCGATGGTAAAGGCGAGCGCTGCCATCAACTGCTGGTGGGTGTGGAGAGTGTCGGAAGGTAGCGTGACATCGAGGAATGGCGTGTCGGGTGGAAGCTGCCGTTGGTGCTCGTCCTCATAGCGGTGGGCGGAAAGCAGGTACGAGCAATCAACCGGGCAATCGATGCTGACTTCGCGCTCCCGTCCGCAGCAGACGGCGCATATTTTCTCGCCTTTCGCGGGGCAAAATCGCTCGGCTTTACGCTTTCCGCAGATGGGGCAGGGCACGGCAAGCAGAATACGCTGTGACCCTGCAAAAGACAAAAGAGCCGGAGATTGTGGACTACGCTCGACTCGCCGGAGATTTCGGATGTTCTGGACGTAGGCCCATTCCGATCAATCGCGCGGGGATCCGGCGCAGTAGCGGGTAATCGTTGAGCAACCGGACCGCGAAGGGTAGCTTCGTGAAGGTCACCTCCCCTTTCAGCGTGGGTTCCACAACCCGTTTGTGCGCTTGGACTTGAAGAGCCTGCGTCCATCGTGTTGGCCTCATGCGCCGCTTTTGTAGCGCGGCGAGATGCGCGGCGGTTACACGCGCGTGGAATAGGGGTTCGGCGAGGATGTTGGTGGCGGCGACCGCGTCCTGAATCGCCAAATTGATACCAATGCCGCCGACCGGCGACATTGCGTGCGCCGAATCACCGATGCACAGCAATCCCGGCCGCCACCACGTATGCAGATAGTCGACCCGGACAGAAAGCAGACTAACATCCTTCCAATCGCGCAACGCCTCCGTTCGATCGCCAAGGAACGGCGCGACGTCCGCAATATCATGGCGAAATACGGGCAGGCCACGTTGCTGAATTTGCTCGAACGCTCCCTTGAAAATGATATAGGCACACTGCCAATAGTCGCCACGGTTAATGGTGACCAGCATTTTTCCGGACTTGAAGTGACCCAGGGTGTAGTTCGCGTCGCCCGTATTCTTCGGAAGGCGCATCCAGAGCACGTCGATTGGCGCACCAAGATCCTCGACCTGAAGTCCCGCTTGTTTGCGAACGACGGAATGACGCCCGTCGGCGCCGATCGTCAAGTGAGCGCGCACCTCAAAGGCGCCTTTGGACGTTTTTCCTTTGACGCCAACAATCTGTCCGCTCTCTTGCAGAAGGTCGATTGCCTCGTACTCCATCAACAGGCGAAAACTTGGAAACTTGCGCCCTTCCTCGGTCAAGTAATTCAAGAAGTCCCATTGCGGCATCAACGCGATGAACTTGCAGTGCACCGGCAGGTGAGAGAAATCGGCGACCTCTGCGGAGATGCTTCCAAAGCGCGCGCCGGCTTGGGGATATTCCTGATGGGGCCGCTGAAGAAGTCCTTGCAGCAGGCCGAGTTCGTACATCACTTCCAGGGTGGAAGGGTGCACGGTGTCGCCGCGAAAATCTCGCAGGAAGTCGGCGTGCTTTTCGAGAACGACGACGTCGACGCCCGCTCTTGCCAGAAGATAACCGGCCATTACACCGGCGGGGCCTCCGCCGACGATGCAGCACCGTGCGCTCAAGCGCTCAAGCGATTGGGTGGTTTGCTCCATTTTTGGCGTCCTAATTTCATCCTCAAGCGGAGATGACTTTGTTCTGGAAGCGTCGTGCGGCCACGATGAGAAGGAGAGTGCCAATGGCGAAAAGAGCCAAGCCATCGGTCCAGAGATGACGGATAGTGGCGCCACGCAAAATCACGCCACGGGTAATGTTGATGAAATAAGTGGCTGGAATCAGGTAGCTGATAGGGCGAAAAATGGCCGGCATTGTTTCGCGCGGGAAAATGTATCCCGAAAAAAAGACGCTGGGCAAAATGGGAAGGAACGCAAGCTGCATTGCTTCTGCTTGCGATGCCGCCTTGCTGGAGATCAGGATTCCAAGCGAAAGAGCCGCGAACAAATACGGCAGTGACAGAAAGCCCAGCAAAATAACGCTGCCGTGGATGGGAACGCGAAACACGAAGCGCATGCACGTCAAAATCAGGCAAAGCTCGAAGAAGCCGACACCCAGATAGGGAAGGAGTTTGCCAAGCAGAAGGCCAAAGGGGCGTACGGGCGTAACGAAGAGCTGCTCGAGCGTGCCACGTTCTTTCTCGCGGACGATCGAGAAAGCCGTCAAGAACGTGGTGACGTTGAGCAGCATGATGGCCGTCAAGCCCGGGAGAAAAAAGTTCGCCGACCGCGAGTCCGGATTGAACAACATCTTGGGGCGCATCTCGACAGCCATCGTGTCGCGGTCCGGGAGAACGCGACGCAGGGATTCGTCGAGGCCGATTGCGCTGCTCACATTAATCGCCTGGCCCGCCACCGAAGAATCGGAACCGTCGATCAGTACCAGAACCTGCGCGCCCATCTGGTGCAGCAGCCGGTCGGAATAGTCGACGGGCACCTTGATACCCACGCGTGCTTTGCCGGCGACAATCAGGTCGTTCATGTCCCGATCGTCCTGGACGTAGCGGATGATGTAGAACGTGTCGGAATTTTTCAGCCGGTCGATCAATTCGCGGCTCTCGCGGCGCCCGTCGGCGTTGTAGACCACGGTTGGGATGCGGCGGATGTTGGTGTCGATGCCGAAGCCCAGCAGAAACATCTGCAACAGCGGCATCGTCAGGGAGAAAAACAGCGTTCCGGCATCGCGCCGCACGTGCAATGTTTCCTTGTAGAAGACCGCGCCGAAGCCGCGAAAGATGTCACGCACGGGAAGCCTCCAGCAGCGCTTGATGTTTGTAGGTGAGTTCCACGAAAACATCTTCGAGGCTCGGCGCCAGCGGCCGAATCTCAGCTACGGCGATGCCTTCCTTCAGGAGTTGCTCGCGCAAATCGTGGAGATCGAAGTGGTCGTCGATGAGCGCGTGGATGGATTGGCCAAAGATTGTGGCGCTGCGAATTCCGGGAATCTGCCTGGCGAACCGCAGCGCGCGCGTCACCTCCGGTGTGGTGATCTCCACGCGCAACGTTCCAGGCGGCTGCACGTCGCGAAGCTCGCGCAGCGAATTGGGTGTGCCGTCGGCAATCAGCTTGCCGTAATAAATGTAGGCCACGTGGCTGCAGCGCTCCGCCTCATCCATGTAGTGGGTGGTGACAAAAAACGTGATGCCGTGCCCGGAGAGCTCAAACAGCAAGTCCCAGAGCTGTCTGCGCGCGACCGGGTCGATTCCAGCGGTGGGCTCGTCCAGAAAAAGCAGCTTCGGCTCGTGCAGCATGGCGCAACCCAGGGCCAGTCGCTGCTTCCAACCGCCCGAAAGTTTGGCGGCCAGGCGATCCAGATATGGACCAAGGCCATTCAATTCCACGATTTCGGAGATGCGGCGCTTCAAGCGGTCAGCGGGCAGGCTGTAGATGCGGCCGTAGAACGTCAAGTTCTCCGAGACCGTAAGGTCGTCGTACAAACTGAACTTCTGTGACATGTACCCTATTCGCTCGCGCACCTCTTCGGCATGCGTGCGCACGTCGAGCCCTTCCACCTGCGCGGCGCCTCCGGTTAACGGCAAAAGCCCCGTGAGCATCTTGATGACGGTGGTTTTCCCGCTGCCGTTGGGCCCGAGGAAACCGAAAATTTCGCCCTTTTTCACCTCGAAGCTGACGTCGTTGACGGCAGTAAATTCGCCAAAGCGCCGCACCAGATGTTCGGCGAAAATCGCGACCTCGGGAACGGATTGTGAAGTTGCAGAGATGTTCACTTCGCATCCTTCAGTTTCACGTCGGCGGCTATTCCCGCGCGAACGCGATTCGAGGGATCGTCGATGCGAACCTTTACGCCGAACACTTGATGGACGCGCTCTTCGCGCGTCTGCACGTTGCGGGGAAGAAACTCCGCTTGCTGATTGATCTGCTCGACGGTGCCTTCAAAAACCGTATTGGGAAACGAATCGACGCGCACCTCCGCTTTTTGTCCGAGTTGCACGTGACCAATCTCCGTCTCAGGAATGTAGATGCGCACGTAAATTTGATCGCGCTCGAGCAACGTCGCTACCGGCGTGTTTGGCGGAATCAGGTCTCCCGGGCGCACATCGAGTACTTCGACGGTAGCCGCCGAAGGCGCGACCACTTCGCGCTCGCGGTATCTCGCTTGGTCATAGGAAAAAGAGGCTTTTGCCAGATCGACATCCTCTCGCCGATTGCCGCGCTCGAACTTCTCAAATGTCGCCAGCGCCTGGTGATAGCGCGCCTCAGCGGAGGCGATCTCTTCGGGCCGGTAACCGTGATGCAATTCATCCAGCTTGTGCTGCGCATTTTGCTGTTGCGCCAGCGCGATTCTCCATGCAGCTTCCGCGGTATCGCGCTGCTGCTTGGACACCAGGTCTTTTTTTGCCAGCGCTTCGTAGCGTTGGAAGTCCAGCCGCGCGCGAACTTCATCGGCCTTCGTGCGATCTAGATCGGCTTGCGCCGCCGCGATATCTTCCCGGCGATAGCCATTCGTTCGCTGCTCGTACTCGGCCTTGGCTTCCTCAACCGCTGCGCGGGCTTCTGCAATCTCCTCCGGCCGGTAGCCCCGGCGGGCTTTTTCTGCGGCGGCGCTAGACTGATCGAGTGCTGCTTTCAGCTCCTTATCGTCGAACGTGATCAAAACTTGCCCGGCTTGCACCGCGTCGCCTTCGCGAACGAGTACTTTCTCGATGCGTCCGCCGACCTTCGATCCGACGCGAATATCGCGCGCTTCCACGGTGCCGGAACCTTGCAAAGACGAATCCCGCCGGAACCAGCCTGCCGAAAACGCCAAGCCAGCGCCGATGCCAAGCACCACCAGCACGATGACGATCACCCGCTTGCGATTCATCGCCCGCTTCTCCTCACAAAGACTACGATTCCGGCCGCGCCATAGTTACCGGCTCGCGCGGGGCCATGCCCATCCACAAAATTTCCATGGCTCGCTCGATGCGCTCCGCCAGGGATGCGTCACCATAAACCGACCACATGAGCAACGTCCCGAAGACGGTCTGGCGAAACACCTGGGCGAGCTCCAGCGCGGGCAGGTCCCGTCGAAACTCTCCGCGTTCCTGCCCGATTTCCACAAGTTGGGTCAGCAACTGTTCCGCTCGGGCGTTTCGCTCGCGCATCACGCTGCGCACCGACGAACTGGAAAGATTCGCCTGCAAAATGGCACGGACGACATCCGGCGCCTTCGCTGGTTCCTCGGTCATACGAAGGGTCATGGAGCGAAAAAACGCGCGCATTGGCGCGGGTCTCTCGCGCATCTGGTCCACGGTGGCTTGAAGTTTGCGCAACTGCATGTCGCTGAACGCGATTAAGAGGTGTTCTTTGCTGGGAAAGTAGTTGAAGAACGTGCCTTTGCCGACATCGGCGGCGTTGGTGATGTCTTCCACGGTGGTTTCCGCAAAGCCCTGATCTGCGAATAAACGAAGCGCGGCTCGGAAAAGCCGCTCACGAGTTTCCGCGCCTCGGCGCTGGCGCCGGTCGGGACTCTCGCCCGGTGTTCGCTTCTTGGCGTGAAATTTGGCGGTGCGGTGTCGCACGGTGACCAATCCTCATAAATGACCATAAGTCATATATGGTCGAAAGTCAACTTCAGAAATTAGTCCCGCAAAAGCAAAAGACCCAGGCAGAACACCTGGGTCTTTCTCGTTAGTCCCGGCAGCGCGGGTCTATTTGTTGGAGCCCGCTTCGGAAAGATTCTTCGGCGATTTCTGATTCAGGTAAGACACCAACTTTTGTGCAGGCGGGGGCACCGCAACCGCGCCCTTAAATACGATGGATTCCGCCTCCAACTTTTTACCGTAGACCCTTTCGTTTGCGTCGTGGTCGGGGCGGACCGTCGAGCCCTCCAGGGAGATGCCGGCGAAAAGCCCTCGCGATCGCGAATAGCTCAATACTTCTGCGCGCAGCGTCACATCGGTCGACGCGGATGCGGTCCTGCCCTTTGGCCCGGCCGCCACCGAGGCGTCTGCTCCCAGCTTCACCTTGCTGTTGAGAATGGAGTGTGCGCCGCGCCCGTTCATCACCAAAAGCACGAAGTCAGTCGCTTGCCCGCCGATCTGAAATCCAACGCTACCACCCTCGAGCGCCATCATCGTCGGCGCGCTCCACGGCCCGGTGTAGTGCTCGCCCGTGCGGCACGTCATCGCGCCACGACCGTAGCTGCCGCCAATCACGAACGCGGCTTTCAGCACCGACGGATAAACGATAACGCATTCCGCCTTGTCGAGCAGGTCCTGCGGAATGTCATCGGGAATATCCAAAATCTCCTTCAACACGGTGCCGCAATTCTCCAGCCGATCCGCTTCTTTGGTGTCTTGCGCGGCAGCCAGCGGCAAGCCGGCCATCACCAGCGCCATCAGGTAAACCACCATTCGCTTGATCATTCCATCACCTCGTTTGGATTTCTTGCGGTGCAATCTTTAGGGTCACCAGATCTTGGGTGCACCGTCGGAGCTTCCGACCTGGACTCCTTCGCCTCTCAGGTCCGAGCATTCGGGACCGCGGCTTTGGAGGAAGAAGTGTTCCGTGGCCTTTCGACTATACTTTCTCCAGACGCAATATACCAGCAGGGGATGACGGTGAGACGAAAAGCGATCGAACGACGAGCGGCCCTGATGGTGGCCATCGCGATTTTCGCGGCGGCGAACATTGCTCCGTCTTCCCGAGCGCAGGCCAATCCCCCGGACCATGCCGCCGCGAAAAGAAACAAGCCCTCGAAGGCCGCGCTGCGCAACAAAGCCGCCACGAACCGCTTCTCCGCGCGCGTTGATGTTGCGCTGGCAGCGCAAGCGGCAAGCAAAGGCGAATGGGGCGTACTGGTCGCCGATGCCGTCACCGGTGACACGCTGTACGAATTGAACGCCGACAAATATTTTGTACCCGCGTCCAACATGAAGTTGTTCACCACCGCTCTTGCCCTGGCGAAACTCGGGCCTGACTACCGCTTTCACACCACCCTCGAAACACACGGTGCGCTTTCTTCCGACGGCACGCTCTCCGGCGATCTGTTCCTGGTAGGTCGCGGCGATCCCAATCTCTCGAACCGCAAATTTCCTTATGACCTCAAGGAAGAATTCGACGGCCCGCCGGAGAAAGTCCTAGCGGAACTCGCCGACGCCCTGGTGGCGAAAGGCGTGAAACAAATCACAGGCGACGTAATCGGTGACGACAGCTATTTCCCTCGCGAGCCTTACCCGGACGGCTGGGAGATCGGCGACATGGTCTGGGAGTATGGCGCCGCCATTTCCTCGATTGTGATTGACGACAACACTGTCGCCCTTACCTTGTCGCCGGGCATGCTTGCCGGTGAGCCGGTGCAAGTCGCGATCGCGCCTGCGACTCCCGATTTCTATGTTGAAAACAATGTCGTCACGTCCGCTGCGGAAGTAAAATCCGATCTCACCCTCACCCGCGAGCCGGGTTCGCAACTCGTCGTCGTTCGCGGCACATTGCCCGCAAACAGCGTTCCTCGCAAACTCATTCTCGCGATTCACGAGCCGGCTCAGCACGCTGCGACTCTGTTGGCGCGGTTGCTCGCCGATCGCGGCGTAAGAATCTCAGGAAATCCGCACGCGCTGCACACTCCGGAAAGGCCCGCTGATCCGGCTTCAGATCCGCCACGGGCAATCCTTGCTGAGCACGTCTCGATTCCGCTGGGGGATTCCATCAAGCTAGTCAACAAGATCAGCCAAAATCTCCACACGGAAATGCTGCTGCGCACGGCCGCGCGGCAGTCTGGAAATTGGGCGACGCCGGACGATCTCGCGAAGTTTCCTGTGGACTTTTACGCCGCAGCTGGAATTGCCCCCGGAGACGTGATTCAAACCGACGGCTCCGGACTTTCACGCCACGATTTGGTAACGCCGCGCGCGATCGTGACTCTTCTGAAATACGCGCGAACGCAGCCTTGGTTTGCCCCCTATTTCGCGTCGTTGCCGGTGGCGGGAGTGGACGGCACGCTCGAGGACCGCTTGCGCACCACCATCGCTGCGGGCCGCGTCCACGCGAAGACGGGCTCGGTCGAACACGTTCGCACGCGCTCGGGCTTTGCTGAGACTCCGGGGGGCAGGCTGCTGCTGTTTTCTTTCTTGAGCAACAATCAAGGCGGCAAAAATCACGAAGCCACCGACGCGCTCGACGCGTTGTGTGTGGCAATGATCGAAGAGTTCGATAACAAGCCACCACCACGTTCGCGCTGCTGTTCTACCGCATCGCACTAAGGCTAGATCCGTGTCCAGGGAAAGAATCATTACTGTGTTCGGCAGTTCGCGCTGCCGGGAAAACGAACCCGACTACGAAGAATCGCGCACCCTTGGTCGCGCTTTGGCGGAAACCGGATTCGCAGTTTGCAGCGGCGGCTACGGCGGGGTAATGGGCGGCATTTCCCAAGGCGCAAAAGAAGCCGGAGGAAAAACGTACGGTGTGACTGCCGAATGTTTCTCCACGAAAGCGAATCCTTGGATCGACGTCGAAGTCCGTGTCGCGACCTGGCAAGACCGTCTCTTCGAATTGATCCGTCTCGCCGACGGATTTGTGGCCTGCAAGGGCGGCACCGGTACCCTCGCCGAGCTGGCTGTCGTTTGGGAGATGCAGAACAAATCGGTGACGAGGGTCAAACCATTTGCCGCCCTTGGTGATTTTTGGCTGCCCATCATCGAACGAGTGCGCGAGATCGAGCTGGCGCACCACGGCCGATGCGGTGAGGCCCACGCCCGACTCATTCATTCTGCGGCGACGCCTCAGGAAGTAGCGCGCTACCTGGTCGAGAAACTAAAATAGGGACGAATGTCGCGCACGGCACAAGACGTTCTCGAATTCGACAAGCTGCGAGAGTTGCTGCGGCAAAGAACCACCTGTGCGCCGGGTCGCCGCAACGTCGACGCGTTCGAGCCCGGCACGGATCGCGCGGCCCTCGAAGCCGCTTTCGCGCATATCCGCGAAGCCCGCGAATGGCTGCGGGCCGGCCGCGAGTTGGGATTTGGAGGCCTCGCCGATCCGCAAGGTTGGCTGGATCGGATGGAAGGTCCCGGCGCGGTGCTCGAGCCTCGCGAATTTCTCGACGCCGCTTCGTTGCTGGAAACCTCAGCCTGGCTCAAACCCCAGTTCCGCGAAGAAGCCACAAAGTTTCCACTGCTCGCAGCACGCGCCACGTCGCTGGGAGATTTCCGTGAAGTACTGGCGGCTATTCGCCGCTGTATCCAGCCCAATGGAGACATCAGTGACGACGCCTCGCCCACGCTGCGCCGCATTCGAGCCAGCATTTCGGAAACGCGCTCTTCGATCCAGAAATCGTTGAAACAAATTCTGCGCGCGCGAAATGCCGAGGCCGGCGAGGACTACGTGACTTTGCGCAACGACCGTTTCGTGATTCCCGTGCGTGCCGAGCAGCGCCGCGCCGTCCCGGGCGTCATGCACGGCGCCTCCGCGACCGGACAGACCGTCTTCCTCGAGCCTTTCGAAACGGTGGAATCCAACAATCAGCTGGTGCAGCTTGCCGAAGACGAAGCCGCCGAAATCATCCGTATTTTGCGGGACCTGACCGATCGCTTGCAGGCTGTCCGTGATCCGCTCGTTGCCGCTGCCGAGACGATCGCCGACCTTGACAGCGTCTTTGCT
>Ga0210384_10003176_pt1 | contig 19270 bp, 15 predicted proteins | sample IncBWH2MmetaG_FD_160574 | JGI IMG/M metagenome (GOLD analysis project Ga0210384, IMG submission 160574) | Forest soil microbial communities from Barre Woods Harvard Forest LTER site, Petersham, Massachusetts, United States - Inc-BW-H-2-M | ecosystem: Environmental > Terrestrial > Soil >...
CGCGGATCTTGTTCTGTATCCGACCCTGTGCTGTTCGAATTTCAACCTGGATCTGTTTCAGCTGATTACTGAGTTCGGCAACTTTCGGATAGCCGGTGCCGAACTGGGTGGTCGCCTGGGCGTAGGCAGTATTCAGATCAGCTTCTTTTTCGAGAAGCTTGTCCAGCATGCTATCTGCCCCTGTTGGCGAAGCTTTTGCTAACGCCGACGGGTCTGTCGTCATCGCCAACTTGTAATCTGCTTCTTTCTGAATGCGGTCTGTCTCTGCAGCCGTCAGTTCCTTGTTCAGTTCATCGAGTTTGGCGGTCACGACATTTTGCTTTTCATCGATTCCCAGAATGCCGTGATCCTTCTGGTAGCGCACCACTTTTTCCTCTGATGTCTCCATCTGTAGCTGCAAATCTGTCAGTTCCTTCGAGAGCCATTCAGAGGTTTGCGTCAGAGACTCATATTTCTTTTTGAAATTCTCTTCGATATAAGTTTTGGCCAGCGTATTCACGATTTCTTTCGCAAGATTTGGATCGTGATGAAGATAGCGAATCTCCACTAGCCGAGAGCGTGGGATCGCTCGTACACTCAAGCCGGCATGAAATGCGCCCAACAGGTTCGTCGTTTCTTCGTCGCTTGGCTCCGGTATGGACAGCTCCCGACTGGGATCGGGACGGCTGGCCTGCTCGCCAACAAATCGAGGATCCTGGTTGAGGTGCATCCGCTGAATCACGTTGAGTGCGAGAGAATCGCTGCGCAAGATAGCCGTTTGCGTTTCCAAAGCAACGGTGTAATCCCAATCTTCAGGCGAAGCGCCTTCACCATCTTTGAGACCAAGCACGTTTGAGTTTTCTGGGAAGATCGCCAGGTCGGAAACCGCTTCGTAGAGTCGGGTTTGTCTGAGAGTGGCGACAGCTGAAAGTGCCCAAACGACCGTCAGGGTCGCGAGTACGGTCCATTTTCTTTTCAGCAAAATCCGCCAATATTGCAGCAAACTGGAGTGATAGCCCGGTATGCTCAATTCAGGCGCAGTCGCGGGGTACGAAAAATGACCGTTCCCAGGTGCCGGCTCCAGGACGTCGTAACGACGCTGCCCAGGCCCATTGTCGGCGGATCTCACTACTATCGGCGACTCTGTCACCCTAGGGGTCTCCCGTCTCACTTTGGTGATGCTTGGAAGCAGCAGCGACCAATTTTAGCACGCTTGAATCTGGCCACTTGGTTTTTTGACAGCTATCAGATCAGGTTTTATGCTGCGGCAAGCGCGGTTTCCGGGGCCATGGATCTCGTGTTCCGTCCGACTAGAGCGTATCGTTGCCATTAGCGCGCCGCGCCACATCTCGCGAGTTCGCCCTCTGCGATATAGTACGACTGTGAGAATCGTGCAAGCGGTCGAATGGTATTACCCTGATGGTTCAGGTGGAACCGAGCGATATGTGTCGGCCCTTTGCCGTAAAATCCGGGACGCTGGCCACGAGGTTTCCGTTGCAGCACCGGACCCGCTCACGATGAGAACCAGGGCATATTGGCACGATGGGACTGCGGTGTTCCGATATCCCATACCGGCAGAGCCTAGCCGGCAAGAGTGTCAAGGCAGAACGATCGTGCGCGGGGCTGAGAGTTTTCACGAGTGGCTGAAACAGCAGCAACCCGACGTCGTCCATTTTCACACTTTTGGGACGGGTCTGGGACTGCCCGAAATCAAAGCGGCCAAAGCGGCCCGGGCTCGAGTCATTGCCACCACGCACTCGGCCAGTTTGGGCTTCCTTTGCCAACGCGGCACGATGATGCAGTGGGGAGAGTACTTGTGCGATGGCATCTGTGAGCCAGCGAAGTGCTCGGCCTGTGAGCTGCAGCACCGCGGCTTATCGAAGCGAATGGCTCGAACCATTGCAGCTTTGCCACCCAAAATCTCAGAGGTGGCCAACAGGCTGCCAGGCAGGCTTGGGACAGCTCTGAGCTTGAACGATTTGATCGCCTTTAATCAGCAGCGGCAAGACGATATGCTCGAGTTGGTGGATGCCTTCGTTGTTCTGACGGGCTGGGCCTTTGACAAGGTAGTGGCCAATGGAGCCCGACCAGAGAAAGTTCGGTTGAATCGGCTCGGCGTGAGTGAACTACCATCCGCCCGCAAGCCCGGTCCCGATCGAAGGCCTACGTCCCGCCCGATCATGGTCGGATACCTGGGCCGGTTCGAGGCGATCAAGGGGGTCGAAGACTTTGCCCGAGCGATCGCGAGCCTCCCCCGCGAACTGCCCATTCGATTTGAGTTTCGGGGTCCGGTGAACAGCGCTGCCGAGCGAGATCTGGTCGATCACTTGAAGGGGATTTTACGCGGAGATCCACGGGTGAATTTCGCTCCGCCTGTTGCACCTGAAGCCGCTTACGAAGTGCTGGCTACCTACGACGTCCTGTGTTGTCCTTCCGTTTGCGTCGAAGGCGGACCTACGGTTGCGCTCGAGGCGCACGCCATTGGGACACCCGTAATTGGCACCCGAATCGGAGGATTGGCAGAGATCGTAATCGATGGCGAGAATGGACGGCTGGTGCCTCCGGGGGACTGGAGAGCATTAGCGGAGGTGTTGAAGCAAATGGCGTTGGACCCTTGTTCCACGATCGACCGGTGGCGGTCACTTGTTTACCCTCCACGGACGATGGATGAGATCGTACGGGAGTATCTGGGTCTGTACTCGGCGTTCCGTCCATCCCAGTTAGCATCTCTAAAACAAATTGTTCCTAGCGAGAATCTCCCATCACAGTGCTAGCACGCACCAGGGCATGGGTGGATGACTTGACGAAGTTGAAGGGCTTTCGGTAATTCGGACTCAAAAACCTCGAAGAGCGTCTGGGGCCCGCTTTCGGGCGACAATCTCGAGCATCGCAACAACAGATGATCTAGATTTGTCGGAGTCTAAAACGATGAACATAAAGTCCCGCTTAAAGGATTCCTGCCTTGCATTGGTCGGCCGCGTTACGCGCAGATGCATTGTGATGCTGCCTCAGGAGGCGCGCAGTGAGTACGAAATTTTTGACTTGCGTGCGCCGTACCCAACTGAAGATCGGCTCCGGATCGATCTGCGCGAGACAACCTCAGGGTTGATCACGGCTTCTCTGATGGGATATAGCGGCCACTTTCCGGTTGTAAAGCTGTGGGAAAGCTCCCCGTACGAGTATGCTGGTCCCTGCGATTTTGTGTTCAACTTAGCAGATGGCTCTGTTCATATCGCCGGACACAGCTGGGGGCAGGCTCCTGTCCCGCAAAGCCGTCGGTTTTGTTGGTCATTTACACTTCACTCAAACGGTATCAAACGTCATCGAATCACGAGTCACTATCTTAAGGTAAGGAATCGAACGAGTGATTCCCTGTATTTTCAAGGTGACAATTACGTTGACCACGAACTGCAAAGCAAGGGGGAGCCGGAACGTATAGCGCAGCTCATGCGCCAGCATCATGCGATCGGACCAGTGCTTGAAGTCGGCTGCGCGACTGGTGCCGTGCTAGAGAGACTGGACAAAGAGGGAGTTCCGTCATATGGCGTCGATATATCAGAATGGGCTGTCGGGAAAGCCCTCGAGAGGCTGGGGCCAGGGAGAGCTTGGCTATGCGATGCAAGCTCCGAAGAGTACCCAGAAGCGTTGCTGCGTCACGCCCCGTTTGGAACCCTCGTACTCTGGGCTGTGCTTGAGCACTTCCAAAATCCTTTCACCGTTTTGAGCAGCTTAACTCGCCTTATGGCCCCAAGCGCAACACTTCTCATCAACACGACGAATGCGGACAGCCTGAGCCACATGATTTTCGGATCTGATTGGGAAGGGTACTTTGATTGGACACATCTGGGGGTTGGGCAAGTCAGCGTGACAACGATGAAACAAGAGTTGCCGCGAATTGGGTGGCGCATTAGTCAGCTAGAAACGGAACAGGCTTGGGACAGAAGCGCCGATCCAACCCGTGCTACATTGCGAGAGTGGTGGGCTTCGGACGCGCGATTTCGTCGCATGCTGTCCGAGCGGGATTTGGGAGATATAGTTACCTGTGTCGCAGTAAGACCCTGACGGCCTAGCAATGAAATTCGAAGTAAAATCGGCAGCCAAGGAGCTTCTATTCAGGGCAGGATATTATCACCGTCGGCTTAGAAGAGATAAGTTTGAGTCGCCGGTTGTGCTTTGCTATCACAGCTTACGGAGCACCGGCCGCGCTAGCGACGATGTTTGTTTTCGTGGACTCCACGTCGCCGTACAAGATTTTGAATCGCACTGCAGGTTGCTTAGGGACACGTGCCATCCAATCAATTTGGATCAATGGAAGGCCTCGCTGAATGGTGGGCAACCGCTCCCTCCCAGGCCCATATTGGTGACATTCGACGACGGGTATCGTACTTTCCTAACACTTGCTCAGCCTATCCTCCAAGAATATGGCATTCCAGCTGTTCTTTTTGTGTGCAGCGAACCAGTCGAAAAGCAGGAGCTATTGTGGTACGACGCTGCCGCTCGATCCTTCGGCGAGGCCAATGTGGAGTCTCTGTCCGACCTACCTTACGGTGAGTGGCAGGAGACATGTACGAAGTTGCCAAAGTCGATTGCGAATCACGATCCTCATGCTCCGTTGACTGTGCAGGAAATCAAGGCTTTAGCCGCCATGCCGGGTATTGAGATTGGCGGACACACCGTCAGTCATGCAAGACTTGCCAAAGCAAGTAGGAACGAACAATTTCAAGAAGTGCTTCGAAACAAAAGGTCGTTGGAGGAGTGGGTTGGTCGTACGGTGAGATCATTTGCCTATCCCAACGGCCTGCCCGGAAAGGATTACAACAGCGACAGTATCTCCGTGGTCAAAGAAGCAGGGTATGAGCTTGCGTTCACAACTGCGCAGGGGTACGCCAAAGCCGAACAACAGCTGGAGATTCCCAGGTTTGTGATGCTCGCTGGTCTTTCGAGAGCAGAACTTGGACATCGCTTGGCGCATTCCTGGCCGAGACACATTAGCACCACGATGTATGGCACTTAGTATTTCTAAGTAGATCAGCAAGGAACGACGGTGGAAGTATTCCGGTTAGAGACATCAACGTGACTTGGAAGTTCGAATGGAGGCACATCTGGTCTGAAGTTTGGGAGACCCTCTTCGTCCAACACTGGAAACATCTCCTATCCGATGCTCCAAATGCCCATGTTTACCATCATCCCGCCATGGTACGTGTTTGGGCGGAAACGCACGGAGCGACGCTCGGGGCGTCTCCGATGGTCGGGCTCGCTCGGAGTGGCGAAAGCGAAGTGCTGCTTCCGTGGGTGGTTGTACCCTATCGTGGCAAGATTGCCCAACGGCGTGTTTTGATGTACTGCGGGCAAAGTTTCTTTGGATATCATGATCCATTAGTCGAGGGCGGTCACTTAGGAAAGATCGCCTGGCCAGCTTTTTGGAATGCTGCACGTTATAGCACGCGCACCAAATGCGACGAGGCTCTTCTGCATTTCGTTTCCGGCGAGTACGCCGAAAGTCGCTTCTCGGAACCGTGTGGCGAGAAGATGACCACATTGAATCTTGCCGGCCTAAACGATTTGGAAGAGGCCCTGACACGATGTTCTAAGAGTCACCGAGGAGACGTGCATCGACAACTTCGGCGCCTTGGCGAGAAGGGTGACATCTCGCTCTGGGTGGCCAGCCAAGCCGAATCTGATTCCGCACTCACTGATTTTCGTGAGAAGTTCCTGCCGGCATTCGGCTCGATCTGGAATCAGCATCCCGCTGGTAATTTTTTTCAGAAACCTGGAGTCACCGAGTTTGTCGAGCGCGTCATCAAAGAAGGAATATTCGATGGTTGGACACACTATTCAACCTTGCGCGTGTCTGGAGTTCCTATCGCTTGGCTCGTCGGTTTATTCTATCGGCAGACCCTTTACTACTGGATTCCCACATATGATGTTGGATGGCAGAATTTCTCGCCAGGGAAAGTCTTGCTAGCGAAACTGGTTGAGCATGGTATATCCCGTCGCTGGAGCCGAATCGATTTCCTTACTGGAGCACAAGATTACAAACTGGCCTGGAATCCCGAGCTGCTCAAATTGCGCTCGTTGCGTTGGTACAGCCCCGGGTTTCGGGGGCGAAGTTTCCGACTCTACGACCGCACGAGTCGTTTGGCTCGCTCCCCATCGAAGGAAACCGCGTGAAACGTGAGAGTGCTCAAATTGCTACTCGAAACTCGGCTTACTTCGAAACCAATTGGGCTGTGTCCGAGTATATTCGCGAGGGCGATCTGCGCCCTCTGGAGGCGACACTCATCCGGGAGTTTTTTCCGCCGCCGCCGTGCCGCGTTCTCGATATCGGGTGCGGAGCCGGTCGTACTACGATAGGATTCGCTCGACAGAAATACCACGTAGTGGGTATGGATATTTCCGCCGCTCTTCTCGAACAAGCGGTCGAGCATTATCCCGGTTTAGACTTCTATCGCATGGACGCGACTAGGCTCGCGTTCCGCGATCATTGCTTTGACGCAGTTATGTTCAGCTTTAATGGAATAGATGGCCTATATCCGGTATCCCAGCGCATCGAAGCGGTCCGAGAGACCTTCAGAGTTTTAAAGCCAGGTGGCATTTTCGTGTTCAGCAGCCACAATCTGATTGGGTCCATTTTTTCAGGCGGTTACACCTATATCGAGGGCTATTGGAACGCAGCCAAGTTCCTCGGTCGACAGCTGGGCAACCCAGCTGCTCGTGAATGGTATTTTCGTTATGAAGAAGATGAGGGTGGTCCGCAGTTCCTGTATAGCGCTCCACCCGGATGGACTGTGAAGCAGTTGGTCAAGGTTGGCTTTACGGTGCTCGCGGTGCGTGGCGATTGCGAAAATGCTTCTCGCCGCAAGGTAACCTTACGCGAGCAACATGTTCATTTCGTAGTTCAGAAGCCGAAATAGATGTCGAGAGTGACGAGTCGATCAAATGATACCCGTTGAAAAGTGTCAGGTCTGTGGCGGAACAGACCTCAGGCCATTCGCCATGAACCAGTGGTCCCGAGAATGCCTGCATTTCGCGCAAGCGCAGTGCAACGATTGTCGATTGCTGGTTTCTCAACCGCAGGCCTCCGATGAAGAGATTGAAAAATATTACCGCTGTGTCTACTTCGAGCAGAAGTGGCCGGATCCGGAGTGGGTCTGGAAGACAAATGAACAACTGTATCATCGCTACGAGCTCGCGCTCATGCGCAAACTATGGAGCGAATGGCCACCACCCGACTCTGCAGAGACGGTTGAGATTGGGTGTGGATATGGAGTGATGCTTGAGGCACTAAAAAAATGCGGCTATAGAACACAAGGGCTTGACCCCAGCGCGACAGCAGTGGCTCACTGCAATTCGCGGGGACTGAACGCGATCGTTGGGAAAAGCCCTGGTTCGCCATGGCCTCCGTCTAGCTTCGACTTAGCCCTCACACTGCAGGTCATCGAACATATGCGGGATCCGTTGGGTTTTCTTGGGGAATTCGTAAATTTAGTGAAGCCAGGCGGTGTAATTGTAGTCACGACTGAAGATGCTTTGGCGAGTCAGTATTTTGCTGGGCGCATTGGAGCCCGCCTTCTAGGGCGCGTTCCCAGGTTCCAGACCTCGACCGATCACACCTTTGTGTTTAGAGCAGAGCACCTTAGAAAACTGCTGCTGCAAGCGGGCTGTGATGAAGTTCGTACTCAAGGTTATTCGCATGTGCCGGACCATGAATCTTTTCACTGGAAAGCCTACAAGGGCTTTTTTCGCAGTGTTGATCGCACGCTGAGGCATGGCGAGTACTTGATTGCTGTCGGCCATCGTGCGGCAGGCCAACTGTAACTAAGATGTTCAACCTGGAGGGCAGATCGGAACTCTGGGTCGCTGAGACGCTTACCGCCGTGAATCCAAGAATTTGCGTTCTTACTGCAGGACACCTTTCCACTTGTCCACGGATGCTGAAAGCTGCGGATGCATTTGTGTCAGCAGGGTACTCGGTTCGCGTTGTGAGCACGAACCACGTGCCCTGGTCATGGAGTGCTGACCAAACCATGCTTGGAAAATCGTGGGTATGGGATGTTATTCCCTATGATCGCCACCGAGCGCCCTGGACATACTTGTGGACAGGAACACGACAGCGCATTACACAACGTATTGCGAGTGCTATTGGTCCGTACAACTGCTCCTTGCCGTTGACAGCGAGAGCATTCAGCAGGGTACATACTGAGCTCGTTCGAGCTGCGCTAAGTGACAAGGCTGATTTATTTTATGGAGGAACGACGGGCGGCTTGGCCGCAACTGCAGAAGCGGCGCGCCGTGCCAACATCCCTTATGCGATCGATCTGGAGGATTTCTACAGCGCTGAGCATGATGACACTCCTGGAGGCTCGCTAATGAACTTAATAGCTGAGCGAATAGAGGGCGCTGTATTACCGCGAGCCGCTTTCATTACGACCGCCAGTTCCGCCATCGGAAATGCTTACCGAGAGAAGTACCGAGTATCTCCAGTCGTCGTCAACAATACATTCCCCTTGCCGAAGTCTGAACCTCGCGCGTTGGCCAGGTCGGGCGAGCCGCTCAAGTTGTATTGGTTCAGCCAGACAGTCGGCCCAGGTCGAGGATTGGAGGAAGTTATTGAGGCAGTCGGCTTGGCGCGAATCTCGGCTGAACTTCACCTCCGTGGACGAGCGATACCCTCCTATATCGCAAACCTGTCCCGCCTGGCCATGAAGGTTGCTCCTCAACTCGTAGTCATTCACTACGATCCTGCGCCACCAGATTTGATGGTTTCTTTGTGCAATGACTATGATGTGGGCTTAGCCGTTGAGCAAACAACTCCACTGAATCGAGCGCTTTGCCTTACGAATAAGATTTTTACGTATCTGCTGGCTGGACTTGCGGTAGTCGTAACTGATACTCCAGGCCAGGGTTCCCTCGGGCGAGAGCTAGCCGATGGCGCCATCCTTTACAAGCCTGGGGATGTGGCTACGTTAGCTACGGGCCTAAGGCGTTGGGCGCAGGACAAGAGTGAGCTCCGAAAGGCGAAGCTCGCATCGTGGCAAGCCGCCTGTCGCCGCTGGCATTGGGAGCACCCTCAAGAGAGGGGTGCTTTGTTGGCAGCCGTAGCTGGAGCGCTGAAATGACACTCCGGATCCTTCTCATAATGGACCCGTTCATCGCGGTTCCCCCCCAGCATTATGGTGGTATCGAACGAGTGATTGCAGACCTGGCAAACGGCCTGCACCGACGTGGACACGAGGTGACCTTATGGGCGGCTCCGGGCTCCAGCATTCAAGGCAAAGTCGTGCCCTTTGGACGGGAATCGGAATGGACTCGGTGGAGCAACATCCGGAATACGGTTCATCTAAGCTCGCGTCTGTGGGGATTACGCGGCAAGGTCGATCTTATCCATAATTTCGGCCGACTTGCATACCTGACCTCAGTGCTAAGGTGGGACCTGCCCAAGGTCCAGACTTACATGCGCACTGTGGACGCGAAAAATATGACACTGGCTCGGCGACTGGGTGAGCGACGGTTGCATTACACGGCGGTAAGTGCCGCGATTCGGGACACGGGGACTTCCGGCGGCGGGGAGTGGAGCGTAATCTATAACTGCGCTCCAGTGGAGCAATTCACATTCCGTGGCGACACTGATCCCGCAACAGCTCCGCTCGTGTTTTTGGGAAGGCTGGAGCGATGCAAGGGCGCCCATACAGCCGTTGCGATAGCCAAACAGGCAGGTCGCAAACTCATCATCGCGGGAAATGTTTCCACCTTGCCTCACGAACAGAAATATTTTCATGAGGAGATTGAACCTCAGTTGGACGGAGGACAGACCAATTACATCGGCCCGGTTGACAACGCTGCTAAGAACCGCCTCCTCGGAAACGCAGCCGCACTGCTCATGCCGATTGAATTTGAGGAACCTTTTCCCGTTGTCCTGCCGGAAGCCCTCCTTTGCGGGACACCGGTCATCGCATTTCGCCGAGGGGGGGTGCCGGAGGGAATCGACCACGGGAGAACCGGGTTCTTGTGCGACACGAAAGAAGAGATGGTTGCCGCCGTCCAACAATTGAGCGGGATTGACCGTGCTGTCTGCCGCGCAGAGGGCATTCGCCGATTCAGCGACGGCGCAATTTTAGCTGAGTACGAACAGCTCTATTTTCGCTTGCTTGCGTCATGAGGTAATTTGCGGCTGAGAAAGTTTCAAGCGCACCGACAAGGCGAACTCCGAAAAATATGACGTTTAAGCAGCGTATTGGAAAGTGGATATTTTCCTGGTCTCCAATTACTCGCTTTCTTTTAGACCAGATTCGATTCGAACTTCGCGCTGGTCAGGTCTGGATGGAGAATCTGTTACTCCCCTCGCATCTCCGGCGACTACGAAATCTGAGGAAGGAAACGAACCTCTGGGCCAATGTCGGGTGCGGTCCTCATATATTGGATGGATTTGTAAACCTGGATCTCTATCCTACTGGCCCCAAGGTTGTCACATGGGACTGTCGTAGGCGGCTTCCTTTCGGGGACAATGCGGTGAAAGGAATTCGCGTGGAGCAATTTCTCGAGCACCTCGAATGCAAGGAGGAATTACCGGCCTTCTTGCGGGATTGTCTACGCGTGCTTCAACCCGGAGGAGTGCTGCGGGTCATAGTTCCCGATGCGGAACGTTTTCTGCGCGCGTATTGCCGCGGCGACTTGGATGGGTTTCGCGAACTTGCGGTTCCAGATCCGTTTCCCGATGATTTGCCAACTCGTATGGATGTGGTCAACCACATCTTCCATCAGTGGCATGAACATCGATGGGGCTACGATCTCGAAACCTTGGCTCATCGACTGACCCGCGCGGGGTTTGGACGGGTAGAGCGGATGTCTTACCAATGTTCCATCGATCCTTTGCTCGCCCAGGACCGCGAACAACATGCGCCCTATTCCTTGTATGTAGACGCGGTGAAATGAGAATGCGCCGGGTCTTGATGGTGAGCCCACACTTTCCGCCAGACAGCAGCGCCGGCGCTCACCGTGTGCGTTTGCTCGCGCCCCACCTGCGGAGGTTCGGTTGGGAGCCCACGGTGGTAACGGTTGACCCGCGCGATTACGAGGGACAACTCGATCCCCGGCTCGCCGAACTTGTGCCGCGATCGCTGCGAGTCGTCAGGTGCCGTGCATGGCCAGTCCGCTGGACGCGACTGTTTGGTATCGGTGATCTCGGAATGCGGGCGTTCCGAAACTTGTACAAAGTCTGCCACAGTCTGCTGGCCTCAGAGCATTTCGATGTGTTGTTCGTGACGCTGCTGCCCGGGTATCCAGCGTTGCTCGGGCGTCTTCTAAAGCCTCGATTCGCAGTCCCATTTGTGCTCGACTACCAGGACCCGTGGGTAGGAGCTTGGGGGCAAACGGTGGGCGGTGGTCCCGGCGGCAAGCCTGATCTGAAAAGCCGGGCCACGCGCCATCTTGCCAGTTGGTTGGAGCCGCGGGCGGTGCGAGCGGCTGACGCAATCACCGCGGTGTCCACAGGTACCTGTGAAGCGATTCTAGAGCGCAATCCGGAGATAAGACACATTCCGTGTACTGCTATTCCGCTAGGCGGGGAGGCGGCAGATTTCGATTACCTGCGCGACAAACCACCGGCAAACCAATGCTTCGATCCGATGGACGGGAACTTTCATCTCTGCTACGTTGGAACCCTGCTGCCTTTGGGAATGGAGACGCTTCGCGCGTTCTTGCGCGCCATCGGCTTGTTGAAGAAGAGACGTCCAGAACAATACCAACGTCTCCGCTTGCACTTCTTCGGGACTAGCAATCAACGGGAGCGGAGCGCCCCCCAGCGCGTCATCCCCGTCGCAAAGGAGTTCGAAGTAGACGACCGCATCGCCGAGGTTGCGCCCAGAATCGACTACGTCGATGCCTTGACTGTGCTTACGCAGGCCAGCGGAATTCTTATGATGGGCAGTAGCGAAAAGCACTACACCGCCAGCAAGCTGTACCCGGGCTTGCATGCCAGACGCCCGATTTTAGCCGTGTATCATGAGGCGAGCAGCGTGGTGGATATTTTGCGCTCCGCAGGTCAACCGCCCAATATTCGGATGATCACTTATGATGATGTCCGTCGCGCGGAGTCCGAGGCCGAAGCCCTGTATTGCGAGCTGTCGGCGATGTTGTGCGACCCCGAGTACGATGCCGCCGCCGTGCACATGGAGGCGGTGGCAGAATTTTCGGCGGAACACCTGGCAGGGAAGATGGCAGAGGTTTTCAACAGTGCGGTGCAGAAGCGCGACCGGTCAGCGGCACCGGTTTTGGAGTAAGGCAGGTTCGTTTTGTCTCAATGTGCGCGAGATGTGCGCTTGCGCATGGAGGACGTTATCTTCGTTCGAAATGACAGTCGACTATTGGCAGACCGATCCTGGGAGTGAGGCGTAGTGAAACTGTTAGTGGTATTGACCCATCCGATTCAGTACTACGCCCCCTGGTTCCGGCACATCGCGAGGAACTGCCCCGACCTCGATCTAACCGTTCTGTATGCAACCATGCCGACGCCGGAACAGCAGGGTGTCGGCTTCGGCGTGCCTTTTAGTTGGGACTCTTCGGTTACCGACGGCTATCGCTTCCGCATCGTCTCCGACAACCACCAGGGAACCGATGTGAGCAGCGGAAATTTTTGGGGAGCGCATGCCCGAGGTATCGGGCGGGCCCTCGAAGAGAGCTCGCCGGACGTGGTGCTTCTGCCGGGATGGCACTCGGCCACTTATCTTCGTGCTTTGTATTTCTGTCGGCGTCGCGGGATCCCGATACTGTTTCGCGGGGATACTCATCTCGGCAATCGCCCTCCGGGTTGGAAGGGCCATCTCTGGCGCGCGCGAACGCGAGTGCTGTTACGCGCATTCGACAGCTACCTGGCAGTCGGTACGAGAGTGCGCGAATATCTAAGATCGTTCGGAGTGCCTGATTCGCAAATCTTCAATTGCGCACATTGCGTCGATAACAATTTCTTTTATGAAAGCACTGCCCCTTATCGAAATTCCGAAAGACGAGAAGAATTGAGACGTTCGTTTGGTCTCGGTAGCGACGATTTCGTGGCCCTGTTTGCCGGGAAATTGGAGGCGAACAAGCGTCCTGCTGACGTCCTCGAGGCTGCGGCGCGGATGGGTAACGGGTTCTCGGTTCTCATGGTCGGAACGGGTGAACTGAGCGGCTCCCTGCGAGCGCAGGCGGAACGGCTGAATGTAAAGCTTCTAAGCGCGGGGTTCTTGAACCAAACACAAATGGGACAGGCATACGCTGCTTCAGACTGTCTTGTCCTTCCAAGCGCGGGTGAATCTTGGGGATTGGTTGTCAACGAAGCGATGGCGACCGGCCTGCCCTGCGTCGTCAGCGATCGAGTAGGGTGCGCCCCTGACTTGGTGAAGGGCGGGGAAACCGGGTTCGTCTTCCCAATGGGCGACATAGAGAGCCTTGTTTCAGAGTTGAAACTTGTAAAGGAGGCCAAAGAGCAGGGCCGCGGCTGGAGTACAGCCTGCCGTGCACGGGCCGCCCTGTTCTCCTTTGAAGCTGCTACCCAGGGTCTGTTGGAAGCGTGCCAACGAGTGCGTCAAAGAACCACTTCAGAGCCTCCTCGCGTGCTTGCATGTTGTGGGCACATGGTGATCGTGGCTGGTCTCGAGCGCATGACTTTTGAGGTGTTGCGCGTGTTGCGGGAACGCGATGTTCCGGTGCACTGCATCGTGAACGGCTGGGAAAATCACCGCATCGTCGCACTTGCCGAGCAGATCGGGGCGAGTTGGTCGGAGGGTCGGTACATGGCGTGGTTGGACCGTCAGACTCGAAGCCCGGCCAAGCTGGCCTTGGCTTTCTGGGATATTCTGGTGACGAGTTCTGGTCTGCTTCGGGACAGCTGGAATTTTCGTCCGACTCACATCCTGCTGCCGGATTTCAAAGTGGCGGTGCGTAACGCGCCAGGGTTGGTGATCCTTCGAATCCTTGGGGTGAAGGTCATCATGAGACTGGGCAATGCTCCCACCCCAGGTCGTTTCTATCGGCGACTCTGGAAATGGGCCATCGACCGGCTGGTTGACCAGTTCGTTTGCAATTCGCAGTACACGGAGAAGGAACTGCTCGCCTACGGCGTACCCAAGCGAAAAGTGTCGTATGTCTACAACACGGTTCCGACACGCGCTGGCTTGAATTCGAACGGTGCCACGCACGACTGGCGGAGGATCATCTTTGTGGGGCAGCTCATCCCAGAGAAGGGCGCGCATGTACTGCTCGATGCGGTCGGACTTCTCGCGAACAAGGCCTGGGACGTGAGCCTTGATGTGGTCGGGGATATAGATGGTTGGGAGCCACCCTCGTTTGCAGGCTACCGCCAGAGCCTGAGGAGGCGCGCATCGGAATCTGACCTTGCCGGCCGCGTTAATTTTCTTGGTTTTCGAGAAGATGTACACAGCCTGCTGGCTCAGGCAGGTATTCATTGTTGTCCTTCACTAGAGCCGGAGGGTTTTGGGATTGTTGTCCTCGAGGCCAAAATGGCTGGCATACCCTCGGTGGTAACGCCGACGGGTGCGTTGCCGGAATTGATTCGACACGTAGAGGACGGCTGGATTTGTGCTGATATCTCAGTCTTGGCGTTGACAGAGGGCATTGAAAAGTTCTTACTCGATCCGGCGGTGGCCCGCGCGGCTGGCAAAGCCGCCTCTGCGTCGTTGGAAAGGTTTGGCCGGGAACGCTTCGAACTGCAATGGTGGGAGGTGTTCGCCCAGGGGCGCAGGCTCGAGAAGTCAAATGTTGATCCATCGATTTTTGGCGAAAAGCTAAACCATTAGCCGAAATGATTATGAGAGAATTGACCGACCATGTGGCCGGACACGAAGAAGCAGTTAGCAGCAACTTGAATCAAAATGAGTGTTCGCCCCGACTTCAGTGCATGCAGCAGGAGCATTCGCGATCCGGCGCAATCCAAGGCTGTCCAATGTGGGGGTATAACCTGTTGAACCGAGGTTGCCGCCGCAATGACGCCTCGTTTGTCATGGCACCCAGCGGACGCAACTCCGGACCTAAAACTGCGCAATCCGCATCGTCTATCTGAGCAAATTCAGAGGGTCAGAATTCGCGGACGGCTAGTGAGAGGTTTTGCCGGGCAATGTTGATGGGGGAAAGCGTTCAACCAACAAACCAGGGCTCATGTAGCTCCAGCGCACGGTTAGTCAGCGTCGGCATCCCAGTTCGCAACGGTGCCGCCACTCTTGCATTGGCTTTGGATTCGGTGGTCAACCAGACGTATCCCCACCTGGAAATTATCATTTCCGACAATTGCTCCGGCGATGCTACGGGTGAGATTGCCCGCCACTACGCAAGCCGCGACCCCAGGATACGCTATTACAGGCACGACAACATGCTGACCGCGCTTAACAATTTCCGCTTCACGTTGGAGCAGTCCCATGGCAAGTACTTCATGTGGGCAGCCGACGACGACTTGCGCAGCTCCAACTTCGTCGAGATGCTGGCCAACCGGCTGGATCGCGAGCCGGGCGCGGCGATGGTGTTCTCTGATGTCACCGAGTTCGACGATTACACGTCCTACCGCGGCCGGCCAGCCACGCAGCATGCTTTTGCCACGACTGGCCTGTCATTCTGGCAAAGGATTAATCAGCAAACGCACCACGGCTGCATGCATATCTTCGGGTTGTTCCGAGCGGACTACCTGCGCGACTACAGCTGGTGCGACATCGAGAGCGGGCCAGACGTCATTATGCTGCTGACGATCGGCACGCTTGCCGAATTCGTTTACCAGCCTGGAGCAATGTTTTATTACTATCGTCCGCCCAATCGAGACCACGAGCAGAGGGCCAGGGAAAGCACGCCGAACTCCAGGGGCTTGCGGCCTTTTCATCCTGAGCGACTTGCCTGGTTGGCCGCCACCGGTATGGCTGAAGCGAGCCGCAGAATGGGCTGTCCGCGAAGCCGATTGCGATTGTTCCTGTACCTTTATTATCAAATGACTCAGGGAGCGAAGGGTATCATCTTCCGCTGGACGCCGCGTTTCTTGAGCCGGGTGTGGCGCCGGCTCAAACTGGTTTTTGCCGATCACGTCACTGTTTTAAGGCGGTGTTGACCGGACCGGCTCCAAAATTGTGCTAAATTTTTCATACCAGTAACTCACTAAACCCCGGAACGCAATTACTGCATGAGCACTATACCCAAAGTCGTCATTCTGGCCGGAGGATACGGCTCGCGGCTCGCTGAAGAAACCGAGGTCCGACCCAAACCGCTTGTCGAAATCGGCGGTCATCCTATCCTCTGGCACATCATGAAACACTACTCTCATTTCGGCTTCCACGAATTCTTCGTAGCGCTGGGTTACAAGGGCGACCACATCAAGCGCTACTTCCTCGACTACTACTCTCTCACCGGCAGCATGACCCTGGAACTCTCCACCGGAAAAACGGAATTGCATGGTGGCCACGGAGAGGATTGGATACTGCACCTAATGGATACCGGCCTAGCTACCAATACCGGTGGCCGGCTGCATCGGCTTGAACTCCTGCTAAAACAAGCCACGTTCATGGTGACCTACGGCGACGGGGTTTCCGATGTGAACCTGTGCGACCTGCTGCGCTTCCATCGCGCCCACGGACGGCTTGCCACCGTCACAGCAGTGCGTCCGCCTGCCCGCTTCGGCGGATTGGTCTTCAACGGCGATCAGGTGACGGAGTTTACGGAGAAACCGCAGGTGGGTGAGGGTTGGATTAACGGCGGATTTCTGGTCCTGGAGCCCGGTGCACTGGAGTACTTGCATTGCGATGAAGACAGTCTTGAGATTCACTGCCTTGAGCGGCTGGCTCGCGACAAGCAATTGATGGCCTTCCGCCACGACCGATTCTGGCAATGCATGGACACGGTGCGCGATGTGCGTTTCCTGGAAAAACTCTGGACCAGCGGCAATGCCCCGTGGAAGTTATGGGAATGAAGTGATGGTGGCGACGAACGGATTCTGGCTCGACCGCCCAACGTTGGTGACCGGTGCGACAGGCCTGGTCGGCGGCTGGCTCGTCCACTCCCTGGTGGGCTGCGGCGCCGACGTAGTCTGCCTGGTCCGCGACTCGGTGCCGCAGTGCGAGTTTGTCCGCTCCGGTCTGAACCAGGAATGCAAGGTCGTTCGGGGTGATGTCTGCGATCAGCCGTTGCTCGAGCGCATTCTGGGCGAGTTTGAGGCTGATACGGTCATTCATCTGGCCGCCCAGACGATTGTCGGCATCGCCAACCGCAACCCTGCGTCCACGTTTGCCAGCAACATCGGCGGCACCTGGGCGCTGTTAGAGGCCTGCCGCCGCAGCCCCACAGTGAAGCAGATCGTGCTCGCTTCCTCTGACAAGGCCTATGGGGAGCACGAACACCTTCCATACAACGAGGAGACGCCTCTTGAGGGCGTCCATCCTTACGACGTCAGCAAGTCTTGTGCCGACCTCATTGCCCGCTCCTATGCCAGGACCTTCGGACTGCCTCTCGTAGTTACCCGTTGCGGCAATTTCTATGGCGGCGGTGACCTAAACTGGAACCGGGTGGTGCCCGGCACCATTCGTTCGGTCTTCCGCAACCAGCCACCCATCATCCGCTCCGACGGCCTGTTTGTGCGGGACTACTTCTATGTCAAAGACGGCGCCGCCGCTTACATGATACTCGCCGAAGCTCTGGCCAAAGACCCACGACTGAGCGGTGAGGTATTTAATTTCTCCAACGAGACTCAGCTGACGGTCCTGGAGGTGGTCGACCGCATCCTGCACATGATGGGCTCGGGCCTGCGCCCTGTGATCCGCAACGAGGCGAACAATGAAATCCGTCGTCAGTACCTGACCGCGGCCAAAGCGCGCCGTGTACTCAATTGGCAGCCCAAGTTCACCCTTGACCAGGGCTTGCGCGAAACCATCGCCTGGTACGGACACTTCCTGGGGGTCTCGTGACCGCAGCCTCCGGAATTTGCCGCTCCTGCAACCAGGGTGGACTCGAACCGGTGTTATCGCTGGGTCGTACCCCGCTGGCGAACGCCCTGTTGACTGCCGAACAACTCCACCAGCAGGAGCCCACTTATCCGCTGGAACTGTGCTTTTGTCCCGTCTGCGCCCTCCTGCAGATTACTTATAACGTCCCGCCCGACGAGCTCTTTCGTGATTACATTTACTTTTCGTCGTATTCCGATGCGTTGTTGCGTCACGCGCAGCAGATTGTGGAGTACATGATTGCCTCACGCAAGTTGAGTCGAGACGGCTTCGTGCTTGAGATTGCCAGCAACGACGGTTACCTGCTCCAGTACTATAAGCGTGCCGGTATCGCTTGTCTCGGAATCGAACCGGCGCGCAACGTCGCCCAGGTGGCGCAGCAGGAACGCGGCATCGAGACAATATGCGAGTTTTTCGGGAGGGAACTGGCGCAGGAATTGTCCCAACAGGGCCGCTGCGCTGATGTGGTTCACGCCAATAATGTGCTAGCCCATGTGCCCGACCTGAACGGTTTCGCTGCGAGCTTGGCGCTGGTGCTTAAGCCAGGTGGGCAGGCGGTCATCGAGGTGCCATACGTCCGCGATATGATCGCAGGTTGTGAGTTCGACACCATCTACCACGAGCATCTGTACTATTTTTCGCTGACGGCCTTGCACACGCTGTTTGAACGACATGGCCTGAGATTACAGGGCGTGCAACGCCTCCAAGTGCACGGTGGCTCGCTTCGGATCTTCGTCGGTCATTCCAACGGCGGCCGAGAGCACAGCGCAACTGTCGCGGACTTCCTAACCGAGGAACGCGACTGCGGCCTGAACCGGATCGATTACTATCACGGCTTCGCCCAACGCGTGCAGACCCTCAAAACCGAAGTGTCCAGCCTCTTGCGAAACTTGAAGTCGGACGGCAAGCACCTGGCCGCCTATGGCGCCGCTGCCAAGGGTGCGGTCCTCTTGAACTACTTCGGTATCGGTGCTGACGTACTCGACTTCGTTGTGGATCGAAGCCCGCACAAACAAGGGCGCTACATGCCAGGCGTGCGTCTCCCGATCTTCCCCCCTTCGAAGCTGATTGAGGATGTACCTGATTACACCCTGCTCCTTGCCTGGAACTTCGCCGACGAGATCCTGCAACAGCAGTCCGGTTATCGCGCCCGCGGCGGAAAATTTATCATCCCCGTGCCAGCGCCCAGGATCGTGTGATCACCCGTGACTTTCACCGAGACCAAACTTCACGGCGTATACCTTATCGACCCGCAGCGGTTTGATGACGAGCGTGGGTTCTTCGCCCGTACCTGGTGTGAGCGGGAGTTTGCCGCGCGCGGGTTGAAT
>Ga0210384_10003177_pt1 | contig 19269 bp, 9 predicted proteins | sample IncBWH2MmetaG_FD_160574 | JGI IMG/M metagenome (GOLD analysis project Ga0210384, IMG submission 160574) | Forest soil microbial communities from Barre Woods Harvard Forest LTER site, Petersham, Massachusetts, United States - Inc-BW-H-2-M | ecosystem: Environmental > Terrestrial > Soil >...
AGCGACAGCGGGAAGCGGCACCATCAGCCTGGCTGGCGGAACACTGACCGCATCACCGGCAGCCGGATCTTCATGCACGTTCTCTGTGAATGTGACCGGTACAACGGCCGGAAGCAAGAGCAACACCACGGGCGCAGTAACGTCGACGGAAGGCGGAACGGGCGCGACCAGCAACACGGCGGTCCTGACCGTAGTTGCGGCGCCCTCGATTGCCAAAGCTTTCAATCCAGCCGCAATTGGATTGAATGCGACGACATCGCTGACCTTCACCATCACAAATCCAGCGGCCAACACGGCCGTCCTGACGGGAGTGGGATTCAGTGACACTCTGCCTGCAGGGCTGACGGTTGCCAATAGCTCGTCCAGCACCTGCGGCGGAACCCTGACTACGACAGCTCCGACGGGAATCGTCCTGAGCGGCGCGAGTGTTGCGGTGAACAGCCAATGCGTGTTCAGCGTGACCGTGACCGGCGCAGCTTCCGGCAAGTACACCAATACTACGGGGCCGGTAAGTTCCAGCAATGGCGGCACCGGCAACACCGCCAGCGCTAACCTGAGCGTTGCTGCGCTTCCGAGCATCACCAAGTTCTTCGGGGTGCAGAGGATTGCCCTCAACGGCAACACGAGCATGACCTTGACCATCGGCAATTCGAATGCCTTTGCGCTGACCGGCATCGCCGTTAGCGACAACTTCCCCGCGGGACTGGTGGTCAACACCCCGCCCGGGGTTGTCAACAACTGCGGTGGCACATTCACTGCCGTGGCGGGATCGGGTTCGGTGAGCTTGTCGGGTGTCTCTCTGGCGGGAGCCAGCACCACCTGCGACGTCACCGTTTTAGTGCAGGGAACCACGCCTGGCCTGAAGGTGAACACCACCGGGGCCATTTCTTCCAATGAAAGCGGCCCGGGCGGTACGGCCACCGATAGCCTGAACGTGCTCATTCCCCCAACCTTGGCCAAGGCATTCGGAGCGGCAACCGTCGCCGTAGGCGCCAACACCAGCCTCACCTTTACCATCAACAATCCCAATGGCGTGAATCTCGACAATCTGGGATTCACCGACAATCTACCGGCCGGGCTGGTCATCGCCACGCCCAACGGCCTGGCGGGTACCTGTCTCGCTGCCGCTGGGCCGGTGTTGAACCCCGGAGTGGCCTCTGCGACCTCCGGAACAGGTAATATCAACTTGTCTTCGTTGACCCTGGCGAACGGTTCGTGCTCTTTCTCCATCAACATCACCGGCACCACCACAGGTAATAAGGTCAACACCACCAGCACCATCACCGGCACATTCGATGACGGCAGCGGCACCTTCATTGGCATCACGGGCGGAACCGCCACCGCGAGCATCGCAGTGTTAGGGCCGCCATCGATCGCCAAAGCCTTCGGAGCAACCAGCGTTCCGTTGAGTGGAACCACCTCGCTGACCTTTACCATCACCAATCCTGGGATCAACCTTGCTGCTCTGAGCGGAGTTGCATTTACCGACAATTTGCCGGCCGGGATCGTCGTGGCCACGCCCAATGGATTAGTCAACAATTGCGGTGGAACGGCAACGGCGGTGGCGGGCTCGGGAAGCGTGTCGCTGACCGGGGCCGGCATCGCAACCAGCAGCAACTGCACGCTGATCGTGAACGTAACCGGAACCACGAATGGCACCAAGAACAACATCACCGGCGCCGTGACCGCAACCAATGGCGGTACGGGAAACACGGCATCAGCCAGCATCGTGGTGGGCCCGGCGGCGGATATTTCTGTCACTCTGACGCACGCACCCGATCCTGCTGCAATTGGCGGCAAGTTGAAGTTTGTGGCCACCGTAACCAATAACGGTCCTGACACTGCGAATGTGACTTTGACGGAGAGCTTTACAGGAAAGCAGTACCTGGTTTCCGCAATCGCAAGCGTGGGCACGTGTGGCGCGACCGAGCCGGTCAGCTGCACCCTGTCGGGCATGGGTAACGGCGAGACCCGGCAGGTCACTATTATCGTCACGCCGCTGCTGGGAAGGAACGTCACCGCGAACGTCACCGTGGCACCGGATGCGGGCACGCCTGATCCGAACAACGGCAACAACAGCGCCACAAGCACGGCGCGAATCAGGTTCAAGCCACAGAAGTTCTGAAGAAGCAGTCAGTAATCAGCATCCAGCCAAACAGATGGGCTGGCCTGATAACGGAAGATAGAGCAATGCACCACGAAGGCACAGAGATGGAATTCTCTGTGCCTTTGTGCTTTTGCCGCGATTACGCCTGCCGGCATCTCGAATGCTATGAAGTGGCGCTTCAAAACATAGCCAAACCCGCCCGGCGGCTTCCGCGAAAGAGTGGCAGCCCCCGGCCTCGCTTCTCGCCGATCTCCACTTTTTCCAGGTACGTGCAATGCCGTTCTATGTCGTGCTTTGTCGCCGCGCCAGCCAGCCGCAGCCGCATGCAACCATGGCATACTGCTTCGTCGCTCGGTGGCAGCATGAGAGCAAAGGGAGTTATGCCGGTGAAGGTCCTGGTCAATTTTCATAAATAACGTGCCATAGACGTAACCCTGTGGTGACACATTGGTAACAAATGGCTGATAAGAATCAACCTGTATCCTGAGTTGGAAATTAACCTGCTCGGGAACTGTTTGGTAGTAGAACGCTGCTGAGACGGAAAGCCAATCTTTGCACGCGGCTGCAAGTTCCAGCCACTGCCGCGTTCTATGGTTGTAGAAAGTAGGAGAAAGGCGACTGCGGCGTCTTCAATCTTGAGGCGCCGCAGCTTCTTAAGCCGTTCCGGCAGTGAGCGTTTGCCGGCTCCGGAGTCAGTTAAAAGACGCCCGAACGGCGGGGCCCGAGATTTTCATGTTACGGCTGCAAGTTTCGTTAAGTAGAGCGTTCTATTTAGGGAAAGCCTTGGGACAGGTGGCGCGCCAAGTTGCATTGACAACTCTCGGCGGCATCGCTATAGTCCCCTGTACCTTCCCAGCATTTACGTAGACCGATAGTAGATAGGGTCAAGTAATACTCTCCGCTGTTGTCCGGCACGTCCCAAGCTGCTATTGAGCTGCGCAACCATCAAACTATATGTCCCTGCAACCAGAGGTAAGACAGATGATATTGCTGCGGCAACTTCGCTCATTCTGGCTGTCTTCGACAATCGTTCTCGCCCTGTTCATGATGACAGCAATCGTCTCGGTGCGCGCCCAAGTCGCACAAGACACAGATACAACAGACACAGACGTGAAATTCCACAAGTTTCAACCTAAAGTGCCGCCAGAACAGGCGGCGCCGACAGCGGCAGCGCGGCGTCCGGGCCCGGCTGGGATGAGCACGGCCGCAGCGCAGCAGATCCAGGCGCTGGAGCAAGAGAAAGACTCGCGTACCCCAGCGCAGCAGAAAATTGATTCCAACGTTCTCTATACGATAAGGATGCTGCAGGGAAAGCCGGCTGCGCCCGGCGTGCCTTACCTTTACACCGGCATTGATCTCGACCAGAACAATAATGTGGTGGTGGATATCGTCGCGCATGTTACCGACCGGTTGCTGCAACAACTGAACTCTGCGGGAGCCCTGGTTCTGTATTCCAACCCGGCGCTGCGCAGCATTCGCGCGATCATTCCTCCGGACCAGATGGAAAATATTGCCGCCTCGCCGGATGTCATCTTTATCTGGCCCAAGCAAGAAGCTATGACGCACGGGGCGAGCGCACATGAGGGCGCGGCGGAGAACGGTGCCTTGCACCGTTGGGCCGTGGCCCCGGGCTTCGAACAGCGGGCAGCTCTCCTGCGAAAACAATTATCCATGCTACCCGTTTTGGGAATCATAAACACAGGACAAGGGAGTGTTACCACGGAAGGCGATGCGACACACCGCGCCTTCGACGCGCGGGGCGTCTTCGGAATCAATGGAAGCGGTCTGAAGATTGGCGTTCTATCCAGCGGAGTCACCAGCCTGGCCGCGAGCCAGGCCACCGGCGATCTGCCCCCGACTTGCGGAAGTGGGGCATCGCCGTGTGTTACTGTGCTGGCGGGACAAACCGGCTCCGGCGATGAAGGCACGGCCATGATGGAGATCATCTACGACATGGCGCCAGGCGCAAACCTATACTTCGCCACAGCGCTCCCGACCATCACCAATTTTGCGCAGAACATCCGCGACCTGCGAGCAGCCGGTTGCGACATCATTGTTGATGATGTCTTTTACTTCGTCGAAACCCCGTTCCAGGAAGGCCAGGCGCCAACTGTGCTCTCTACGACCAACGGTGGCGTGGTTATTCAGGCGGTCAATGACGTGGTCGCCGACGGCGCACTATACTTCTCTTCCGCTGGAAACGAGGGCAACCTGGATGATGGCACCTCGGGCACCTATGAAGGCGACTTTAACCCGGTGGCCTCCAGCCCTCCTTTGCCCGCCGGTAACGTCCACAATTTTGGCAGCACGCCCTATGACACCATTACCCGGCCGGGTTCTCCAATTGATCTGTTCTGGGCCGACCCTCTGGGCGGCTCTAACAATGATTACGACCTCTACCTGCTCGATTCCACAAGCAGCACTATTCTGGCTTCCTCTACCAACATCCAGAACGGAACCCAGGATCCGTTCGAGCAGGTGTCCTTGCAGCCTAACGCGAGCCGCATTGTCGTCTTCCAGAAAGCCGGAGCGAATAACCGGTTTTTCCACTTGGCCAACATACGTGGCAGACTGGCGGTCGCCACGGCGGGAGAAACGCATGGCCACTCGGCGGCCGCCGGAGCTTATACGGTCGCGGCCACACCTGCGGCGGCAGCATTCAGCATCGGTTATCCGATAGGGCCTTTCCCCAATCGCTTCAATTCCACCAACCAGGTGGAGTTGTTCACCTCCGATGGGCCCCGCCACATATTTTTCAATGGAGATTCATCGTCCATCACTCCGGGAAACCTCACATCTACAGGTGGCGCTGTGCTGAACAAGCCAGATATTACCGCTGCCGATGGCGTCTCGGTGACCGGAGTGGGAGGGTTCGGAAGTCCATTCTTCGGCACTTCGGCAGCAGCGCCCAGTGCGGCAGCGGTGGCAGCGTTGGTCAAATCCGCGAAACCATCTTTGACCCAGGCGCAAATACGAAGCACGTTGACCAGCACGGCGATTGACATTATGAGCCCGGGGTTCGATCGCGATTCCGGCAGCGGCATCGTTATGGCTTATGATGCGGTGAACTCGCTGGGTCTGCTCGGCTTTGCCAATCCTGAATTGGGAGCGGTCATCGCAAGCGAGAACCCGGGCAACGGCAATGGCGTCATCGAAGCCGGCGAAGGAGCCGCACTGACGATCCAATTGAAGAACCTCACGGGAGCCAGAAACGCTACCGGCATTACTGCGACGCTCACAACCTCGACCCCGGGAATAACCGTCACACTGCCGAACACTACTGCCTACAGCGACCTCGCGGCAGGCAGTGGGATCGGCAATAACTTGGGTCCGCTGACCTTCACGGTGGGAAGCAATGTATGCCAGCCGGCCATTAACTTCACGCTTACTTTGGCTTACACAGGAGGTCCGCCCAGGGCGTTGAACTTCAGCATCCCCATCGGGCTCATAACCACTCTTAACAACAACCTGGGCACGACGCCGCCTCCTGTACCCGGCATAACCACGGCAACCGGTACGCAAAACAACCGATTGTTTCGCAACGGGGCGGCGAGCACATGCGCGCTCCCGAAGCCATTCCCTGGAACGCTCCCGGTCGGTCCCAGAATCTTCGATTCCTACACCTTCACCGCATGCCAGTCCATGTGCTTGAAAGTTGGAGTGACAAATGCTGTTTTTCTGACCGGAAGTACTTATTCTCCTGATTTTGTTCCTAGCAACCTTGCCTTGAATTATGTGGGTGATACGGGCGGCGTCGGCGTCAGCCAGGCCTGCAGTACCAGCGTCACCGCCTCGACTCCCTACACTTTTGTGGTGGCTGACTCGAGTCCGACGGGCACAGGGATTGGAACCAACTACAGCCTGCAGATTCCCGCATGCGCCTACAACTGCAACGTCAATCAAGTGCCCGTGGCCGTAGTCCACGACGTGAGGGTAGTCGCCGGTGGGGGTGGAACCGCTAATGCCAGCATAGACAATGGATCGTTTGATCCTGATGGAGACCCGCTTACGATCACACAGTCGCCTCCCGGACCGTATCCCGCAGGGAGGACGAACGTGCTGCTTACAGTGGTAGACCCTAAAGGAGCAACCGCACAGGCGAGCGCCGTCGTGACGGTAGCGAGCCCGACAACGACGACGATCATCTCTTCCGCCAACCCCTCGGCCTTTGCAACCGCGGTTATATTCACGGCAAATGTGACTCCCACATTCGGTTCCGCCACACCTACCGGCGCCATGACCTTCATGGATGGAAGCACAACCCTGGGAACAAGCACACTCTCGGGCGGAGCAGCAACTTTCTCTACAAATGCTCTTGCTATCGGCAGCCACTCGATTACAGCCGTATACAGTGGAGACCCGCTCTCTGCCGGCAGCAATTCGTCCCCGGCGCTGGCGCAAATTGTGAACGGCACTACCGCAGTGACGGCTGACATCGGCGTCACCATCACACACTCGCCCAATGTTCCTGTGGCTGCAATTGGGCGCCAACTGACATTCACCGTGACTGTGACTAACCACGACGCCACCAATCCGGCACAGGTTGCGCTCAACCTGAGCACGAGTGCCGGACCCTTTGAACTCGATTCTGTCGGTACACCTGGAGCAGGCGATACTTGCAACCCGCCGAGCGGTAACACCATACAGTGCAGCATTCCTGTGCTCGCGGCCAGCAGCAATGCGGTCTTCACGCTCAATGTGAGGCCGCTGTTCAGTAGTGTGCGCACGTTCATGGTAATTGCTGCTGAGGCCAGCAACACAAACGACTCGACCACAACAGACAATACTGTAAGCGACACGATCAAAGTGCGGTTTAAACCGTTCCGGCAATGAAGCAGTCAGTTAAAAGAAGCCCTGCAGAAATGCAGGGCTTTCAAGCTGTGTGAGATGGTCCCGAGAACTTTTTTCAAATCTGCGTTCATCTGCGTCGAAGGTTTTTGCGGTTGCTTTTTTCTGGGTGCTGAGTGCTGAATGCTGACTGATATCACTCTGATATCAAAATATTGCTTTCCTTAGAAACTGCGGGTCATAATTGTGCCAGACGTGTGTTTAGGGTGAGCCCAATGCGAGCGCCGGATGAGCGCGAGCAGTTGGCGAGGGCGCAGCAGCCTAGCGTTGCGGAGCCCTTAGAAATACGTTACGCATTCAAGAATGCGGGGCTTTGTAGTCCTTTAGCTCTTTGAAAACCTGCTGGGCTGGCGTAATTTATCAACTCGGATGAAACCAGCTCTCGGTCAACTGCTTCCTCTGGCAACTGGATACTGGCAACCGGCAACTGACTACCAGCAAGTCCCCCACCCCAACTCAATTTTCGCCAATAATGACGCGGGTCAGACGCGGTTTTTGGCACTCCAAATACCTGCCAGCAAGTGGGGGCTCCCCTGATCTTCCGAAAATCCGCGTTCATCCGCGGCGAAAGGTTTTTTGCGGTTGCTCTTTCTGAGTACTGACTACTTCGGTCTTAGTCGTAAGAGATTGATTGCTAAGGATTTAGGGCCGCGTCCGCTACTCTAAGCAATGGTGGGGGGACGCAAAAATTGTCAGGTATCTCCCCAGCCATTCCCATTGGCGGCAGCGTCTGTGCTTTACGAAGGCACTAGAATGAAACTGTGCTATCACGGCGCATTGAGTTCGCTCCTGAAGGCGATGCGGTGCTCTTGGCGGGAATCCCGGCTGCACCGGCGGTTTTTATTTTGCGCGGAGAAGCGGGCAGCGAGCCTTACGTCAGCAAGACGTCCGATCTCAAACGGCGGCTTACCAGGCTGCTGAGTCCGCCGGAAGAGCACAGCAAACGGCTGAATCTGCGGGAGCGCTGCCGCACCATCGAATACTCACTGACGGGCTCGGATTTCGAGTCGGGATTTCTGCTGTACAAAATACTGCGCCAGGAATTTCCCCGTAATTACCGTGACCGGCTCAAGCTGCGCTTTGCCCCGCTCATCAAGTTAAACCTTGAGAATCCTTATCCGCGTGCTTACGTTACGCGGCGCATTGGGCGGCTGAATAGCACCTCGCGCTACTACGGGCCCTTTGCCTCACGTGCGTCGGCGGAAAAGTTTCTGAATGACGCGCTCGACTTTTTTAAGATGCGGCGCTGCGACTTCGAGCTGGACCCCGACCCCAGCTTCCCCGGTTGCATGTACTCGGAGATGAAGATGTGCCTGGCGCCGTGTTTCAAAGGCTGCAGCGACGATGAATACCGCCGCGAGGTCGAACGCGTGCGTGATTTCCTGGAGAGCGGCGGGCAATCGCTGGAGCGCGAACTGGCAGAGCAGCGAGAAAAGGCTTCTACCGAGCTGCAGTTTGAGGCGGCAGCCGCAATTCACACTCGCATGGAAAAGCTGCACGGAATTCTGGGAGCAACCTCGCTGCCCGAGATTGCCCGGTCCATGGAAAAGCTGAACGCGGTCATGGTGCAGCCCAGCGCAGAGACGGGTGCAGTGTCACTGTTCAAGATCATACGGGGTGTGATTGCCGAGCCTGTGAGTTTTACAGTTGAGGAGAAAACAGAAGTTGCATCGGCACCGGGGGTGGGTGCGACGAAAAAACCTTCTCCGCGCTCGATGGAGTCACGCATTGCCGAGTGCGTGGCGGGGATTTCCGAAACCAAGCCGGCATCAGCCATCGAACTGAATGAGCATCTGGCCATTCTGAAACGCTGGTATTACCGCAGCCGCAAGACCGGCGAACTCTTCCTGACCGACGAACGCGGCGAGTTTCCGCTGCGGCGAATCGTTCGCGGCATCGGGCGGGTGCTGCGCGGAGAAAAAGCCGAGACCGCCGGCAGCGATGAAGCACATCGGGCGTATTGGCTGGCGCGGACGCGGGAAGAAGAAGTTTAGACTTGCCGCTTAAGCGTGCGCTTGATTTCTTGTTTCCGCCCGCTTGCGGAAAACGACGCGGAGACCGTCGCGCCAGCGCTCGTCCACGCCGAGTAATGTGCAATCAATTTCGGGGGAGAGATAGCGCAGCAGAGTGTCGGTCGCGGGGTGAACACGTAGGGCGGGAGAGATCAGCAGGAGCAGCGGCGGCTGAGGAGATAGGTCTTTGCCGGCGAAATATCCGTTGACGGTGAACTCACCACGCAGGTGGTGCCATTGCACGCGGGCCCAATAGTCGAGTCCCTGGAGCGGGAGGTGAATATCCTCATCGGCCTTTAACTCCAGCACGGCCAGGCGGCCCTCGCGAGTACAGGTGAGCACATCAATCATGGCGCGGTCGCTGGCGGAAAATGCCGGGACCTGAGAGTAGACAAAGCTGGGATCGAACGAGGAATCGAGAGCTGCGACATTTTTGACGATGAGCGATTCCAGCCAGCGCTCGGGCTGCATGCGCCAGAGAGCATGGTTGTGATTGCCGTTGGCAAGCCGGGTTTCAACAAGCCTACTGAGAAGATGTGCGAAGAGTTTTTCGGTTTCGCCGTTCAAGACGGTTTCATTTGGGCCCGTGCCAAACGTAATTTCGTGATCACTCGCTTTGCTTTTGGCGCGGGCGAATTCCAAACCGTGCAAACGGAAGGCGATCTCACTCGCGGAGACCGCCACAAGCTGCACTTTGCCGGGGTATTGAACCAGAGACAGCACGCGGTCAACGGCCGGTTTGAGGCGTTCTTTAGCTGCAGCCGGGTTCAAACACTTTACCAAGTGCGTAGCGATGTTGCCGCGATCGCGGCAATCGAGCAGTTGAAGACTCTGCTCAGCTTCATTGAATTCATACAACTCAAATTTGGCCAGATCATGATTCAGGCAGGCCAGGCGCTCGCGGACGACGGCACTGGTGCCGGGCGGGAGAAACAGCTTTAATCCTTCGACGACAGTGCGCGCGGCCTCTTTGGTACGGCAATGTTCCAGCCACAGCAGGCCGAAGGTCAGCGCACCATCTATAGATGATTGCAGCTCCTGAGCATTCACTCCAAAGACAGCGAAGGCCGATCTGCCGCGGCGGAGAAGACCTCGGGCATACACCGGGCTGAAAGAGCGCTCGAGATCCATGGCTGAGGTGAGCGAAGTGGAGGTTAAATCGGGAAATTGCTTTTGCAAACTTTTTTGCAGCAATTTGCAGTATTGGCGGCGGCCTACAGTGCGGGCCTGGGGCGTGCGGCGATCGCCGTGACGCAGGATTTCCAGTCGCGAGGGTTTCCGCTGGCCGAAGCGTTGCACGGAGAGCAGCAACGCACCTTTTTTGGTTTCAGCATCCAGCACGCGGCGCACGGTATTGCGCTCATCAGACCAGAGATGCAACAGGCATTTGCCGTGATCGGCGGAGACAGAGTAATGGGCAACGGCCAGATCGAAGATCGGCTCTCCATCTTCAAAGACCAGAGCGGCGGGAGATTCGGCCAGAAAGTCTTCGAGGGTGCGCAGGAGGGATTCGGGCTGCATGAGGTTTTCGCCGCGGATTAACGCGGATGAACACGGATCATTGTAACGGGTCAAGGCTCTGAGAAATGCCCGAGGATTCGCAACTTGAAGATGCCGGCGATACGTCAGGGCGGTTTCATGAAATAATCAAACTTTGGGATGGAATCGTGGCGGTGGCCCGGGGCATCCAATCTCTATATCCTCACAAATGCGAGCAAACATGGATAACAGTAGAAAAAAATTCTTCTTTGACCATTATGGGTTAAGCGAGCGCGACCTGGAGCAATACCTGGCGGCCGCCCTTAGCGCGGGAGGCGAGTATGCCGACCTGTATTTTGAATACCTGACCTCGACGGCGCTGAGCGTGGATGAATCCATGGTGAAGTCGGCGTCGCAGGGCATCTCGGCCGGGTGCGGAGTGCGCGTCATCTCGGGCGAACGCACCGGCTACGCATACACGGACGACCTGGCGCCGGAGAAGATCTTGCACGCGGCGCGCACGGCGGCGCTGATTGCCAGCGGGCCGTCGAAGAACCCGGTTGTCAGCCTGAAAGAAAAGGGGAGCGCCAACCTTTATCCGGTGCATACGCCCTCGGTGGATGCGGACGTTGCCGTGAAATTAGACCTCGTCATGCGAGCTGACAAAGCGGCGCGTGCATATGATTCGCGCATCTTCCAGGTTCGAGCCAGCTATGCGGACGAGCTGCGGCGCATTTTAGTGGTTGGATCTGACGGAACTTTTGCCACCGACTTTCAGCCGCTGGCGCGGATGAACGTGCTGTGCATCGCCAAAGATGGCGACGTTCCCGCGCGCGGATCAGCCGGCGGCGGCGGACGCGTGGCGCTGGAATACTTCCAGACAGAAAAAACACCGGAGCACTTCGCCAGCGAAGCGGCGCGGCAGGCGATTGTACAGCTTGGCGCGCGCGAGGCGCCGGCCGGCGAGATGGAAGTTGTGCTGGGACCGGGTTGGCCGGGAGTGCTGCTGCATGAAGCCATTGGGCATGGCCTCGAAGCTGACTTCAACCGCAAAAAAACATCGGCCTTTGCCGGACTCGAGGGCAAGAGAGTGGCCAGCGACAAGTGCACGATCGTTGATAACGGCTCGATGCCGTCGCGACGCGGCTCGATCAACGTGGATGACGAAGGCTCGCCTACGCAGAATACGGTCCTGATTGAAAAGGGGATCCTGAAAAACTTCATCAGCGACAAGCTCTCGGCCCGGCTGATGGGCATTGCCGACACGGGCAATGGACGCCGGGAGAGCTACGAGCACATTCCGATGCCGCGCATGACGAACACATACATGCTGGCAGGCGAGGATTCGCCGGAGGACATTATTAAATCCGTGAAGCGCGGAGTGTATGCGGTGAACTTTGGCGGCGGGCAGGTGGACATCACCAACGGCAAGTTCGTCTTTTCGGCGTCAGAAGCCTACATGATCGAAGATGGAAAGATCACCGCACCGCTGCGCAATGCCACACTCATTGGTAACGGTCCGGATGTCCTGACGCGGGTTTCCATGGTGGGCAATGATCTGCAACTCGACGAAGGTATTGGCACCTGCGGCAAAGATGGACAGAGCGTGCCCGTGGGCGTGGGAATCCCGACGCTGAAGGTGGACAGGCTGACAGTGGGGGGAACGGGGTCGTAAATCTTCAGGATTAACCGCGGAGACGCAGAGGCGCGGAGAAAATCATTTCATAATTTTTACCACGCAGATACGGTCATCGGATCATTGAGTGATCGGGTCATTGAGTTTATTGGAAGTGATTGAATGAAGACAGCAGAAGTACAGGATAGAATTCAGACCGAAGCCGATTTTAAGCAGCTTGCCGCTGATATTGTGCGACAGGCGATGCAACGTGGGGCCACCGCCGCTGAAGCCGTGATCAGCGAGGGCAGCGAGTTTTCTACGCTGGTGCGACTGGGCGAGGTGGAGACGCTGAAAGAAGCCGGAGCCAGAGCTGCTGGTCTGCGTGTCTTTCTGGGAAAGCGGACAGCTTCCACGTACACCAGTGATTTATCGCGCGAAGGGATCGAGCAGATGGTGAGCTCGGCGCTGATGCTGGCGCGCGTCACATCGGAAGATCCTTATGCGGGATTGCCTGAGCCCGAGCAGTTTGGGGCTATTCCCGGCGACCTGCAACTCTACTATGACGACGTCTATTCCCTCTCCACCGTAGACCGCATTGCTTGCGCCCGGCGTGCCGAGAAAGCGGCCCTGGACGCCGACACGCGCATCACCAACTCGGAGGGTGGGAGTTTTGATGCCGCCACGGGAAGAAAAATTCTGGCCAACTCGCTGGGATTTGTGAACGAATTCCGGCGTTCGTATTGCTCGGTTTCCGCAGCACCGATTGCGCACAGCGAAGGCGCGGCCATGCAGCGCGACTACTGGTACTCGGTGGCGCGCACGCTGCAGAAGCTGGAGAGCCCTGAATCGGTGGGCAAGACCGCGGCCCAGCGTGCGTTGCGCCGCTTAGGTGCGCGCAAAGTCGCTACCACCAAAGTTCCCATTGTCTTCGACCAGCAGACTGCAGGCGCGCTGCTGAATGAAATTTTCGATGCCGTGAATGGCGACGCAATCTATCGTCACGCCTCGTTTCTGACCGGTAAGCTGGGAGAAAAAGTTTTTGGCGAAAATGTGACCATCGTGGATGACGGCACCATGCCTGGGGGTTTTGGGACCTCTCCGTGTGACAGCGAGGGCGTGCCCACGCGACGCACCGTCGTCATTGAAAAAGGTCTGCTGAATTCTTATTTGCTTAATACTTACACCGCACGCAAGCTGGGCTTGGCCACCACCGGCAATGCCGCCAGGGGGCTGGCGGGTACTCCGGGAATTGGCAGAGGAAATTTCTTTTTCCAGCCAGGCACCAGGAAACCGGAAGCCATTATTGGCGAAATCAAAGACGGCCTTTATGTCACCGAATTCCTGGGCTTCGGGGTGAACCTGGTCACGGGAGATTTTTCTCGCGGCGCCTCCGGGCTGTGGATCAAAAATGGCGAGCTGACATTCCCGGTAGAAGAAATTACCGTGGCTGGCAATCTGCGCGAAATGTTCAGCAACATCGCTGAGATTGGAAGCGATCTGGAATTTCGCGGCTCAGTGGCGTCGCCTACGCTGCGGATTGAAGGCATGACGGTAGCGGGAGAGTAGAAAGCGATTGAGTAATTGCAGAATCGGGTAATTGGGAATTACTCCACAATTCTCCAATTACACAATTACCCGATTACTCAATTCTTTTAGGCATGAGCGGATGAGGATTGTGCGCCGGAGAGTTTTGCTTTTCTCTCATCTATAGCCTGGAACAGAGCGGCACGATTGGTGTTCCACAGCGCCTGGATGTCGTTGTTGAATCCTGCGATTACCCAAGGCGCGCTCTGGGCAACGGTCTGAATGATTTCATCCACTTTATTCTGCTTCATAGCGATTTCGAGGCTTTCTCCGGAGCGGCTCCACAAGAGCGCAGAATAAGTTTTTCCCGTCGGTATGAAATTATAGGAATGCTTGGTCACCTTCTTGTAGATCCACACTGCGTCACCCAGCCTGGCCATCTTGAGTCCGAAATAATTGGGCGCAAAAATCCAGGAGCGGGTGATAAGTGCAGAGCCAACAGACAACGGCGCCTGAGCTATCTCGTTTTCAATTTCAAAACTGAGCTGCTCGGGCTCGCCGTAGCTCCGAAGCTTTTTGATAATGGGGTGAGCGGAGCGGTCGGCAGTCCGGGTGAGCCATTTTTTAACGTTCCACAAAACTAAAAGCAGTACAGGAATCCCGATTCCCAGCCCCCAATAGCCGCCATCGCGGTAATCCACCGTATCGAGAACAAACGGCAGGAACATCCCTTTAATCTCAGGGGTTGACTGCTCGAGTTGGGCGATCACATCAGTGGATTCGGAATCTTTCTGGAGCGCGCCGGAATAGGCAGTCGCGGTAGCCGCACCCGGGGCCTTCACCAAGAGCAGGCGGGAGCCAATCCTCAAAGCCTTGTAATCGTACTTCACCGTTTCCGATTCGACTTTGTTGGTGGACTCATCAACCTTCTGCTCGACGTGCTGAAAACCAGTGGCCAGCAACTTTTCACCGTTGACCTTCACAAAAAACTGTGGCCGATCTTCGGGGTTCTGGACCGCCAATAGATCCTGTGCGCTGATGTCTTTTGGACCGCGAACAAAATTCAGGGCATAGCGGTAGTTGAAACCAACAACGGCGAGCAAAATGGCCAGAAACACCAGATTGACCAGCAACAGATTGCGGTTGGCGCGACGGACTTGTCTTTCAATAAAGCTGTTTTGCAGGGCATCCATTAGCAGCAATAACTATCATGGGTTTGAGCCAGTTTCAACTAAGAACAATTTGCCGGTTCCGAGTTTTCGGTTGCCAAAAACAAGCTTTTAGCTATCAGCCTTTGGCCCTTAGCTCTTAGTAATCAGAATGCCCTCAGGGATGTTTTCGGCCACATGTAAGCAATTTAGTACAATTCGGCTGATGGCCGACGAGCAAAATCCACTGCAACCAGAGATCGAATTCAAAACCGAGCCGCCCAAAGAGAACCGGACTCCTGGGCCGGCAATCATCATTGGCTTTGTGTTTATGGCCGTGATGGTTGGGCTGTTCATTCTGGTTTCCCATAAGCCGCAAAAGCCCGGCACGAACGTGCCTTCCGCTTATGCGGCGCATATTCAATTGCAGGACGTGAAGCTCAGCCAGGCGGAAAATTTCGTGGGCGGGACGGTGACCTATATCGAAGGCCAGATGGCGAATACCGGCGACAAGACCGTGACCCGCGCAACGGTGGAGGCGGTTTTCAAGGACTCCATGGGACAGGTTGTGCAACAAGAAGAGTTGCCGCTCCAGGTATTAGAGCGCAGCGGGCCTTATCCGCAGGCGATTGATCTGCAACTTTCTCCGCTTAAACCGCAGCAACAGCGCGAATTTCGCCTGACCCTCAGCCACGTTTCTTCCGACTGGAACCAACAGGCGCCGGAGCTGAAGGTGATGGAGACAGTAACCCAATGAAAGTTTTTGTCAGCCTTCTACTGCTTACGGTTTTCCTCGTTTGTTGCAGACTTACACTGCTGGCGCAGACTGCCGATTCATGTGATGACAACTCAGAATTTTCCAAATCAGGAACGGTCTTTATTGGCAGTGTTCATAATTTGAAACTTGATACAACTGATAAAACCTCGTCCCCATTCCATCGCCGGACGGGAAAAAGAATATCCAAATACATTTTATTGTGGATGATGAACATGAGTGGCTGTACTTCAACCTGCGCCATGGCCCATACACTTCCAAGTTTCGAATTGAGGGAACAGGTGCGGAGCTGCTGTGGGCGCCGGATTCAAAAGCTTTTGCCGTAACAACCTGGGACGGAGCATCTGGGTTTGGTGTTTACACTCGAGTTTACCGATGGATACGGCAGGCAAGGGTTAAAGAGATACACATTACCCCAACGATCTTCAATGCATTTGGCCATCCGGTACGATGTGAACCACCCATGGCGCCAAATACGGGCTCCGTCGCGTGGTTGAAAGATTCGAACCGAATTTTAGTTGCAGCTCGGGTCGTGCCGGTTTCCGTGTGCGACAGCATGGGAATGTTCAAGTTGTACGATCTGGACTTGTCTACTATGCACGTTGTGCGAGTCTATAATCAAATAGCAGCCAAGCAAAAATTCCACCAGCTGCTGGGATGTTCGCTAGAAACGGCCGAAGATAGCTGTGTAACGAACCCAAAATCCTGCCACGTCGAATCTTTGCACAGCCGGGACTCTTGTTCCAAAAATCCGGCGAAACGATAGAATGAATTTCATGCAAGAAACAAAACCCTTTCGCCTGACGGAGTCGGTGAAAGCTGCGGGTTGAGCGAGCAAGCTGAGTCCGGCGGCGCTGGACACGGTGCTTGGGAAATTAGCCCGGCAACAAGACGCGAATGTGCTGGTTGGCTTTGATAAAGCCGACGATGCCGGCGTGTATCAAATTGCGCCGGACAATGCCCTGGTGCAGACTGTGGATTTTTTCACTCCTGTCGTGGATGATCCCTACACCTTCGGCCAGATCGCTGCCGTCAATGCCCTCAGCGACGTCTATGCCATGGGCGGGCGCCCCCTGAGCGCACTCGCTATGGTGTGCTTTCCCGAAAAGGGAGAGTTGGAGATTCTAGAGCGCATTCTTGCCGGCGGCCTCTCCAAAATGATGGAAGCCAAGTGCACGGTGATCGGAGGGCACAGTATTCGCGATCCTGAGATCAAGTTTGGCTATGCGGTAACGGGGACGATACATCCGCAGCGAGTGCTGACCAACGCGGGCGCCAAGCCAGGCGACATTTTGCTTTTCACCAAAGCGCTGGGTACAGGAGTGATCTCCACCGCTATCAAGAAACAGACGGCGCAGCAGGCGTGGATTGATGCCGCGATCGCTTCCATGACTACATTAAACAGAGACGCCGCCGAGGTAATTGCGAGCGGGGATTTCGAAGTTCACGCTATGACCGATGTCACCGGCTTTGGCCTTATAGGCCACGGGCGCGAGATGGCATTGGGCAGTGGCGTGAGCCTGGAATTTACGGCTTCAAAGGTACCGCTGCTCCCCGGCGCGCTGGAGTGCGTGCGCGGGGGGCACATCCCCGGCGGACTGAAGGCAAATCGCGAATTTGCCGAGTGCGTGGTGGAATACGACGCGCAGATTGATGAGAAACGCAAAGCGCTGCTTTATGATCCCCAGACCGCGGGTGGGTTATTGATTTCGGTTGCTGCTGCTCATGCTTCAAAACTCACGTCGGCATTGCAGAGCAAGAAGGTTCCCGCGGTAGAAATTGGGCGGGTGTTGGCGAAGGGGCATAGGGCGATCGCGGTGAAATGAGTGAAGAGATCAAAGACCGTGATCAAGACCGGATTGCCAGCGCCACATCTTAATACTGTTGCACTCTTTCATTCGCGAGCAAGCCACTCATTGACTTTTTCGTTTCCTGCCAGTAACGTGTAGCTCCCAATCATTTCTGCTTCAGAGATTACTTTGGCTGCGCCGCCCAACTCGCTCTCTGTGTTCGATTCGATAAGCGCTGCCATGCAACGGGCGAAAGTGCAGTTGTTCAAGCCTTACCGCTTTTCGTTCTGGTGGCGAATGGCCATCGTGGCAGTCTTTGCCGGAGAATTCAGCGGGTCGAGCTTCAATTTCAACGTGCCCATGGGAGGCGGGGGCGGCGGCGGGCAGACCAATAGACATTTCTTAGCTTTGGGCCCTGCGGAGGTGTTCCGGGAAATGCTGCCGTGGATCCTGCTGGGCGCCCTGGCCCTGGTGGTGCTGATCTTTGTACTCATGTACGTGCACAGCGTATTCCGCTTCATTCTTTTTGACTCGGTGTTGAGCGGGCAGTGCAGGATTCTTAAAAGCTGGAGCCGCCGCAACGCCTACGGCACACGGTACTTCGTTTGGCTGATTCTTTATCAATTGCTGATGCTGCTGGTGCTGTTCGTTCTTATGGGGCTGCCTCTTCTTGGGCTTTGGCAGGCAGGAATCTTCGGTCATGCCGGTGAGCATATTGCCCTACTGGTATTGAGTGTCTTCTTCCTGGTGATGGTGTTGTTTGTGCTTGTGCTGGTTGCCTGGACCGTTACTACGATCGTCAAAGATTTTCTGGTTCCCATTATGGCCCTGGAAGATGTCTCAGTGGCACAAGCCTGGCAGATCTACAAACCCACACTCCTGCGGGACAAAGGCTCGGCTGCAGGCTATCTGGGGATGAAAATTGTGCTGGCCATTGCGTTGGGAATTATTCTGGGTATTATTTCGCTCTTCTTACTCTTTATCCTTATCATTCCATCGGTGATTTTGTTTGTGGCACTTTTTGCCCTCATGGCGACAGGCAAAGCAGGGATGATCATTGGGGTTTTTCTGGCTGTGATTGCCGGAATTATTTTGTTTGGCCTTTGGCTTTTTATTGCAGGAATGTTGTCTGTCCCGATGGCGGTGTTTTTCCAATCATATGCGCTCTGTTATGTCGGCGCACGCTATCAGCGGCTGGGACAGCTCCTGTGGCCGACTGCGCCGGAGATGGGTGGAGCGCAGCCGATTAGTCCGGCACCGGCTTAAGTTTCTGCAACGCTTAACAAAGATTTGCCGCGGAATGAACACGGATTTTCACGGATTCACAGCCGGGGACGGCTGTGCCACACAAGTTTCAAACCTGCACAGTTTCTCGAATTCTCTCTCAAGCTTTTTCGCGTTTCTCGATCCTGGCCCAGGTGTCTTTCAGGGCGACGGTCCGATTGAAGACCAGTTTCCCGGAAGAGGAATCGGGATCTACGCAGAAATATCCTAGACGCTCGAACTGAAAGCGGCTACCCGGCTTTGCGCCCGCCAGCGAAGGTTCGAGTTTGGCGTTGTTCACGACTTCGAGTGAGTGCGGATTGAGGTTGGCGGTAAAATCCTGCCCTTCGGCAACGTCGTTAGGGTTTTCTTTGGTAAACAGGGTTTCGTAGAGGCGCACCTCGGCATCCAGAGCATGGGCGGCGGAGACCCAGTGGATGGTTGATTTCACTTTGCGTCCATCAGGCGTGTTGCCGCCGCGCGTAGCGGGGTCGTAGGTGCAGTGGACTTCGATAACCTCGCCGGTTTTTTCGTCCTTCACCACGCTGGTGCATGTAACCAAGTAGCCATAGCGCAGGCGGACTTCACGTCCGGGAGAGAGGCGGTAGTAGCCTTTGGGCGGAACTTCGCGGAAGTCATCCTGCTCGATGTAGAGCACACGGGAGAATGGAACTTTGCGCGTGCCGGCACTGGGGTCTTCTGGAT
>Ga0210384_10003179_pt1 | contig 19257 bp, 12 predicted proteins | sample IncBWH2MmetaG_FD_160574 | JGI IMG/M metagenome (GOLD analysis project Ga0210384, IMG submission 160574) | Forest soil microbial communities from Barre Woods Harvard Forest LTER site, Petersham, Massachusetts, United States - Inc-BW-H-2-M | ecosystem: Environmental > Terrestrial > Soil >...
TGGCTGCGGCCATCTAAGAAGGCCAGTCGAAGACTACGACTTTGATAGGCGGGAGGTGGAAGCGCAGTAATGCGTGTAGCTGACCCGTACTAATCGGCCGTTCGGCTTGACCATAAATCTTACCCATCGCGTGCGCACTCGATGAGAGTGCGGACATGGGTAGTCAAGCAAGCCTTTCCACATTGCATTATTCTCATGTGGAATTTGCGGTTTGTTTCGCCAACTTCCTTCAGTTGTAAAGTTTCCCAGGATTTGAATTTGGATCTGGGGCTTCGGGGTTTGCTTCTGACCCTGGATCTCTAAGTTCCAAATTTCTACAAGTTTCCTGGTGGTCTAACCGCAAGGGTCACACCCGTTCCCATCCCGAACACGGAAGTTAAGCCTTGCAGGGCCGATGATACTGCGCGGGTAACTGCGCGGGAACGTAGGTCGCCGCCAGGATTAAAATCGAAAAAAGGCTCCGATTGCCCGGAGCCTTTTTTATTTTCCGCAACTTTGTTTTCTGTGCGGCCTTCTGCGATATCTTACCTGCGGGGAACATCGTGCCGGCCGTGAGCATCGAACAACTCGAGCTGATTTTCCTGCTGCTGCTCGTGTTCGTAGTGGCACTGGCGGCATTCGCCAAACGGTTGGACATCCCCTATCCGATCGTGCTGGTCGTTGGAGGGTTGGTACTTAGTTTTATCCCGCACGTCCCAAAAATTGAACTTTCACCGGACCTCGTCTTTCTGGTGATTCTCCCGCCACTGCTTTTTTCCGCTGCGTTTCTGACTTCATGGCGCGATTTCCGCTACAACCTGGTGAGCATCACGATGCTGGCGCTGGGCCTGGTGGCTTTCACGGTGCAGGGCGTGGCAGCGGCAGCGCACTGGATGCTTCCTGGCTTCACGTGGCAATTGGGTCTGGTGCTGGGCGCGGTGGTCTGCACGACGGATGCAATTGCCGCGACGGCCATCGCGCGCCGCCTGGGGTTGCCGCAGCGGCTGGTGGATATCCTAGAGGGAGAGAGTCTGGTCAATGATGCAAGCGGCTTGCTGGCGCTGCAGTTGGCCACGGCAGTTGTGATGACCGGGCACATGCCTACTCTGAGCGAGCGGCTTGCGCGGCTTTTGTATCTGATTGGCGGCAGTATTGTGATCGGCCTGGTGCTCGGGAAAGTCGTGCGCCTGGTCCTGGAAAAAATCGATGATGCTCAGATCGAGATCACCATTAGCGTGATCGCGCCCTATTTTGCGTATCTCACCGCGGAGAGTCTTCACGGTTCGGGTGTCCTGGCAACGGTGGTGTGCGGGCTCTATTTGGGGCATACCAGCAGCGCGTATCTCTCGATCGGGGCGCGGCTTCAGGGCGGCGCCGTGTGGGAGACGCTCACGTTTGTGCTAAACGGAGTGGTTTTCCTCCTCATGGGCTTGCAATTGCCGTACGTGCTGGCGGACATCAATACGATCCGCCTCGGCCGGCTGATTTTGCACGGTCTCATGCTGAGCGCCATCGTTATCCTGCTGCGCATGCTGTGGATGTACCCCGGAGCATGGATCGCCAACCGGATTCGGAGACGCCTGTTTCATCAACAGGAACCGCTGCCGAGTGCACGAGCTGTCCTGGTGGCCGGATGGACAGGAATGCGGGGCGTGGTGGCCTTGGCCGCGGCAATTTCTTTGCCGGAAACGTTGAATGACGGGACTCCATTCCCGCACCGCGCCGTAATCATTTTTCTTACCTACTGCGTGATTTTCGTCACGTTGGTGTTGCAAGGACTCACGCTGCCGCCGCTGATTCGTTGGTTGGGGCTTGCCAATCCAGTTGGAAAGGATGAAGAGGAAATTAAAGCGCGCCGCGAAATCATTGAAGCCGCCCTTGCGTATCTCGAGCACTCTCGCGAGGACGATCGGCCGGATTTTGCGCCGGTGTACGACGATCTCATACGGCTCCAGTTAGGCCGCCTGACTCTGGTGCAGGGCAACGCAAAGGATGGGCGCGACTATGGGTCGGAAAATTTTCAACGCTACACCGAAATCAACCGGAAGGTCTTGGCACTGCAGCGCGCCGTGCTGCTCAAACTGCGGAATGAGGAAAAAATCAACGATCAAGTTTTACGCCGGTTGGAAACTGAACTGGATCTAGTCGCCGCCCGCAATGCATCTTTGGAAGCTCAATGAGGGCCGACGCTCTGTTGCGGACCTCGCCCAGAATTTGACAGGAGTAAGTAGCTGATTTCCATTATGACCGATTCGCCTAAATTGCAACGATTTCTAGCAACCATTTATAGAATCTGGATGATGCGGTATGTGGGCGTGCCGGAAGAAGTTGGAGAAGCGCTCAAGAAAGAGTATGCGCGCAGGGGCAGCGAAGCACGCGAAGTGAAAGGCGAGCGCGGGAAGTATATTCCGGTGGTGGCAATGGTAAACGGCCGGAGCACGCGGACCACGCTTGTTCCTGCAGGTGCCGGACGCTATCGGCTGCAGTTCAATGTCACGCTGCGCAAGGCGGCGCATGCGGATGTCGGCGAAGTGGTGGGAGTGACGCTGAAACTTGATCGAGAGCCGCGCGAGCTTCCTGTTCCCCCGGATCTGCAAGCTGTGCTGCGAAAACGGCGCATCCTGCAACGGGAATTTGACTGCCTGCCGCCGGGCCAGCGCCGCCAGACTCTGCTTTATTTAAGCGCGGCAAAAGGATCTGAAACGCGGCGCAAAAGGCTTGCGAGAATTGCCGAGGTTCTCCTCGAGCGCGCGCTCCTTCGGCGGCCCAAGCGCAAGTAGCAGAAGGCCGGAGCGTCTGGTAATCTTTTTCGGCTTCCAATTTAGTCTTAGGAGAAGAAATGAAATTTTGGGCCCTCTTACTCGCAACAATTGTGCTCGGCCTCGTAGCCTGGGACGGCGCGCGCGCACAGACGAATGATGCGACGAAGCAACTCGCGCGTGACATTTTCAAGCAGCTTATTGAAATCAACACCACGGACTCTGCGGGCAGCACCACAGTAGCGGCTGAAGCGATGGCCAAGCGCCTGCGCGATGCGGGTTTTCCTGCAGACGACATTTATGTGGGCGGCCCCAACGCGCGAAAAGGAAATCTGGTGGCGCGGCTGCATGGCACAGGGGCGCACAAACCGATTCTGCTTATCTGCCATCTGGACGTGGTGGAAGCGCGCCGCGAGGACTGGTCCACGGACCCCTTCCAGTTCATCGAGAAAGACGGCTACTTCTATGGGCGCGGCACGCTGGACATCAAATCGGGCGACACATTCTTAGTGATGGCGATGATTCGCATGAAGCAGGAAGGGTACAAGCCGGATCGCGACATCATTCTGGCGCTGACCGCGGATGAGGAAGGCGGAGCTTTCAATGGCGTGGACTGGCTGATTCGAAATCGCCGCGATCTTGTGGAGGCTGAGTACGTCCTGAATCCCGATGCGGGTTCGTTCCAATTGGTGAACGATCAGAAATCGCTGGTCGCCATCCAGGCGAGCGAGAAGCTCTATCAGGATTTTGAGCTCAAGGTGACCAATCCCGGCGGACACAGCTCGCTACCGGTTGCGGACAATGCCATCTATCACCTCGCTGAGGGACTCACGCGCCTGGAGCATTACAAATTCCCGTTTGAGCTGAACGGAGTGACGCGCGCCTATTTCGACCGCATGTCCGCGATCGTCGGCGGAGCGGTAGGCGCGGACATGAGGGCGATTTTGCAGAATCCGCCGGACGAAGCTGCACTCACGCGGCTTTCAAACATGCCGTTCTATAACGGCATCACACACACCACCTGTGTGGCTACGCGGCTGGATGCAGGCCATGCGAATAATGCTCTGCCGCAGATGGCGCGTGCAAACGTGAATTGCCGCATTCTCCCGGGACATTCCTCAGAGGAAACGCGCGCGACAATCAGCCAGGTGATTGCCGACCCGCAAATCTCCGTCACAGCTATTTTCACCGGCGTGGGTGGTGGAAAATCCAACCCGCCATCTCCGCTACGCCCAGACGTGATGAACACTCTCGAACAAGTGAGCACCGCGATGTGGCCGGGTGTGGTGGTGGTTCCGGTGATGGAAACGGGCGCGAGTGACGGCGCCATCTCGCGCGCCGCCGGATTCCCCACCTATGGAATTTCCGGGATGTGGATGGATGTGAATGACGACCGGTCGCACGGCCGGGATGAACGGCTGCTGGTCTGGTCGTTCTACGAGGGCGTGGAGTTTTACTATCGTTTCCTGAAAGCGCTCACGGCACCACAGTCCGCTGCGCACACGAGAAACTGAACATGAGCCTGGTGCGGCGGGGAATACTGAAGGCATCGCAGAGCGCCTGGCTGCGCGAGCGCGCGCCGCGCTACGCTTTTTTTCGGCGGACCACCCGGCGCTTCATGCCCGGGGAAACTGCAGAGCAAGCGCTGGCCGCCGCCCGCGAACTGGCAAAAAATAACATCGGAAGCGTGCTGACCCGGCTCGGCGAAAATATCGTCGAACGTGCGGAAGCTCAAAGTGTGGTGGAGCATTATCTGGATGTTCTAGCCAAGATCCGCGCCGGAAATCTGCCCGTGGAGATTTCTGTGAAACTCACGCAATTGGGGCTCGATTTCGACCGTGAATTTTGTTTCACCAATCTCACAAAACTCATCGAGCATTGCCCGGCCGAGAAAACTCTCTGGATCGACATGGAGCAGAGTCCCTATGTGGGTGCCACGCTGGATCTCTACCGGCGGGCGCGCAAGACTTATACGAACGTCGGCGTGTGCGTGCAGGCGTATCTTTACCGCACGGAACGGGACCTTGAATCGCTCATCCCTTTGGGCTCATCCGTGCGCCTGGTGAAAGGCGCATACAACGAGCCGTCAGAGATCGCCTTCCCCAAGAAAAAGGATGTGGATGAGAGTTTCTACCGGCTGGCAACCATGCTGCTGAATCCGGATGCTCGCCGCGCAGGGGTGCGCGCCGCCATCGCGACGCACGACGGCAAATTGATTCAGCGGATCAGCACATGGGGCGCATCGCAGGGCATCACGAAAAATCAGCTTGAATTTCAAATGCTGTATGGAATCCAACGCGCCGAACAAATGCGCCTGGCGAAAGAAGGATGCCGCGTCGGCGTCCTGATTTCGTATGGCACGTTCTGGTTTCCGTGGTTTATGAGGCGGCTCGCCGAACGCCCTGCAAATGTCCTGTTCCTCGCACGCAATTTCTTTTCGAGATAACTGCAGCCCACCCGCGCCTTATTTTACAATCCCCGCCATCGCCAGCCCGGCGACCAGCCAACTGGCCGCGTTGGTTCCGATGTGAGCCAGTGTGTAATCAGTCGGGAAGCCGTACCAATTCCAGAGCGGCAGGTCCATAAATATCCCGGCGAACAGGCCAGCGAGTGTGACAAACAATACCCGGGAACCGAAAGTCTGTAAGCCGCCCACAGACATTCCAAGCATCCAAGCAATCAGAAATGCGGAGACCAGACAAATGACGAACTGGACACCGAGTGCTTTGCCGAAATTAAATTCAAGGCTTGGACGATAGATCAAGATGCCGGCAGGGCCCCGATGGGCTTTTTCATTCCACTGGTCTTGCGCCGCGCGCTGCTGCTCTTTGGTCATTCCGGGTGTCGTGGTGATTCCCGGGAAAAAATAAAAGCCGGGGTCGTGGATTGAGCTGCGCATGGCGTCCATCACCGTATCCTCCGCCGGCAGATTGCGAATTCCTGTTTCCGCCACGGTTGTGGCCATATGCCAGACGCTGAGCATCCCGAACACGACGATTCCGCCCACCAGCCCGCCGAGAAAAATCTTCCTCCCCATGAGGCCTCCTGAAATGTGAGATGGGATACGTGAATTTTCACTGGCAAGCTGCCACGGACCGGAAGAAAACGCAAGGGATGTAACATTCGAGAGGGCGCATCGAGTTGAGGTGTCCTAGACGATCACCGGAATGCTGGCCTCAGTGCGAATTAAAGGAAGTCAGCGGGTACGTTCGTCTTTTTCGATTTTCCCATCGCGGAGCCGGATCACACGGTGGGCGTGCAAGGCGATGTCTGGCTCGTGAGTGACGAGGATGATGGTGTTGCCTTGCTGATGCAGGCGGGCGAAGAGACCCATGATTTCTTCGCCGGTTTGCGAGTCGAGATTCCCAGTGGGTTCGTCGGCGAGCAAGATTGAAGGAGTGTTTACGAGCGCGCGGGCGATGGCGACGCGCTGGCGCTGGCCGCCAGAAAGCTCATTTGGCTTGTGCATCATGCGATCGGCGAGATCCACTTGCTTGAGGGCCTGCTTGGCGCGCTCCAAGCGCTCCTCACCTGGCGTGCCGTTGTAAATCAAGGGCAGCTCGACATTGTGCAGCGCGGTCGCGCGTGGCAGAAGATTGAAAGTCTGAAACACGAAGCCGATTTCTTTGTTGCGAATGTAGGCGAGCTCATCGTCGTTCAATTCACTCACCAGGCGCCCGGCCAGCCAGTAGCGTCCCTTCGAAGGCGAGTCGAGGCAGCCGATTAAATTCATCAGCGTGGATTTTCCGGAGCCGGAGGGCCCCATGATGGCCACGTATTCGCCGCGATGAATCTCGATGGTCACTCCGCGGAGGGCGTGGAGGTGTTCCGCGCCCATCTCGTAAGTTTTCCAGAGATCCTCGGTGCGAATGTTGACCCCGGACGCGACCAGGTCTTCGCGGTAGGTGTGCGGCGTACCGAGCTCTTCAACTGCCATGGGCACTGGGCTCCTGGAATTCACGGCCTTGTTCTTTCGATGCTCGGATGGCGCGGACTACTGCCTGGCAAGTTGCATGAAGGGCGGCGCTGCATTTTCATTGGCTAATTGGATGACGACGGCTCTTCGCGCTTCGGCGGAGAATTATCGACCTTGATTCCGGCACCGGGACGCAGCATGCGCAGTGCTTTGTAGTTGCCGGTGACGATTTCGTCGCCCTCGCGCAAGCCGCTGGTGATTTCAATGTCGGTCACGCCGGCAATGCCGGTCTGCACCGGAACAAATTCGGCTTTCTTGTTGCGGATGACGAACACACCGGTGATCTCATCCTTTTGGCCCGGGCTCAGGGCGGGTTTGGAAGCGGCCAGCGTCACGCTGCTTCCGCCTTTAGCCTGTTGCGCGGCCTCTTCGAGCTCTTTGTGCGAGCGCACGGCCAGTGACTGAATCGGAATCGTCAAGACTTCTTTCTTCTGCGCGGTCTCGATCTTGGCGGTCGAGGAAAGTCCTGGCCGGAGCGAGTCCGGAGGATTTTCGATGGTGACCACCACTTTAAAGTCGCGCGCCTCCTGTGTATTCGCGGTGGTTTGCGTGGTGGCAGCCTGGCCGGACGAGCGCAGGATGGCCAGCTCGCCTACTTCAGTGACCTTGCCCTTATAGATTTTCCCAGGGATAGCGTCAATGGTGACATCCGCCATTTGGCCCTGGCGGACATTGGTGATATCGGTTTCGTCCACCTTCACTTCCGCAGTGACCACACTCATGTCGGAAATCGTGAGCAAAAAGCTGCCGGTGGCATTTTGAATTCCGGGAACCACGTTTTCACCTACGCGCACGGCGATGTAGCTGACGATGCCATCAATCGGCGCGGTGTAGGTGGTTTTTCGAAGAACGTCGGCAGTGTGCTTCAGGATGGCGCTGGCCTGTTGGTGATTCGAGCGGGCCTGCTCGCGCGCAGCGCGAGTCTGTTCCACTTGGGCTTTGCTGGCATTCAACGCGGCGACGGCACTGTCGTAGGTGGCTTTGTTGGCGTCGAATTCCTGTTTGGAGATGAGTTGCTCCTGAAAAAGCTTCTGTGCACGCTCCCAATCGTATTTTGCCTTCTGCAAGTCGGCTTCGCGCTGCGCCAGGGTGGCGACTGCCGAGTCGTAATTCGCCGCAGCGACGCGCGTGCCCGCTTCCATCGAGCCGATGCTCGCGATCTGGGCTTGCACGTCCGCACCTGGCTGAATATTTTCGAGGTGCAGCAGGACGTCGCCCTTCTTTACATGGTCGCCTTCCTTGACCACAATATCGGTGATTTTTCCGAATCCTTCGCCCAGCACATTTGTGTACGTCTTGGGGCGGACTTCGCCGGAGGCGGTAACGATGGAGATCAAATCCTGCTTGGTCACTTTGCCGCTCTGGACTGTGACGATGTCTTTGGTCATCTGATGATAGACAAAGCCACCCGCGCCCAGGAGGATCACGCCTGTGCTGACACCCAAGGTAATTTTTTGCCACTTCTTCATGAAAACTATCCTTCGCTTGCGCTCTCCCGGCGGAGAAACGTCCCCGTCATAAGATCCATACGCCGGGAGCGCGTAGAATGTTTCTCAACTTAGACGAAGGGTTGCGGATAAGGACAGGGGAAGCCAACTGCGAATCGAGGTCCTTGCTCCTAACTCCTTGGTTTTAGCACCCATAGCAGATTGCACGAACTATGGGCTCAGCGCTGCGAAGAACCATTCTAATTCGATTTCGAGCGGAAAGAAACACCGCAGGCAAGGCGAGCCTGGGATGTCCGAGGGGAAGCTAAAGAATCGCGCTTGCCACGAAAGCGTATGCGATTGCCTTCTGGGTACTGTGGAAGGAGGGTCGCGAGGCAACCCCATGGGCTACATGGTGATTCCAAGCGGGTAAGGGACAGCCAAGGGGAAACTGTCGTTGACCTGTCCTTTGGGACAGGATAGAATTCCTCACCAAACAGGGGAATTGGTGCAGAGTATGGGCCAGTCGGCCAAGGTGTTTCTTTTCGGCATTTTAGCCGGAGGCTTGGCGTGTTCGCCAGGCATCTTTGCGCAGGACTCTAGGCAGGATCAGACTGACCCGAAGACCGCAAAGCAAGCCACCAAGCAGAAGTCAAGAAGCGACAACCAGCTCAAGAAAGAACTCGACTCACAATATAAAAAGTGGCTGGATCAGGACGTGGTTTACATCATCTCGCCTGAAGAGCGCAGCGCCTTCCTGCATCTTTCGACCAACGAAGAGCGTGAGCAATTCATCGAGCAGTTCTGGCAGCGGCGCAATCCCGATCCTGAGTCCCCCGAAAACACCTTCAAAGAAGAGCATTATCGCCGGATTGCGTATGCCAATGAGCGTTTTGCTTCCGGCATCCCCGGCTGGCGGACCGACCGCGGGAAGATTTACATCATGTGGGGGCCGCCCGATGAGATCGAAGGGCATCCGAGTGGCGGATCGTATGACCGTCCGGCAAACGAAGGCGGCGGCCAGACTTCTACATATCCCTTCGAGCAGTGGCGATACCGCTATCTCGAAGGCATCGGCAACGACGTGATCCTTGAATTCGTGGATCCCTCGATGACCGGCGAGTTTCATCTCACAATGGACCCGAGCGAGAAGGACGCGCTGCTCTATGTTCCGGGAGCCGGGCTGACGCAGATGGAATCCATGGGCCTGGCAAGTAAGACCTCACGGTTCAACAATACCGATGGCAGCCACTTGGCACAGCCGATTGGCGGGCGCCTGGAGCGAGACAGCGAATTCTCGCGGTTGGAGCGATATGCGAAGGTGCAGCAGGCGCCTCCGGTGAAATTCAAGGATCTCGAGACCGTGGTGACATCGCGATTGGTGCGCGATCAGGTGAAATTTGATTACCGCTTCGATTTCCTGCGCATCACTTCGGACACTGTCCTGGTGCCCATCACTGTGCAGATTCCCACACGGCAATTGAGTTTCCAGGAAAAAAGCGGCGTGGATTCGGCCACTCTGAATCTGTTTGCGCGGATAACCACGCTGAGCGGGCGCCCGGTGCAGACGTTCGAGGACACCATCCACCGCGATCTGCCGGCTGCGCTGCTACAGCAATCACTAAGCACTTCGTCGATCTATCAGAAGGCCGTGCCGCTCAGCCCCGGGCTGTACAGGTTGGATATCGTGGTAAAGGATGTAAATAACGGGAACGTGGGGGTAGTCAACACGCGCCTAGCGGTGCCGCGGTTCGAGGACGACAAGTTGTCCACCAGCACGCTGATTCTCGCGGACCAGATTCAGCGAGTCTCCGCGAAGGATATCGGGCTCGGCCAATTCGTCCTGGGAGACATCAAGGTGCGGCCGAAAATGGATGGATCATTCACGCCCAATGAAACGATGGGCGTGTTTCTACAGGTATATAACTTGAAGGTGGACGAAAAGACGCACAAGGCGGACGCTACCGTGGAGTTTCGCGTTACCAGGGAGAAAGAATCCGAACCGGTGCTGCGCTTCGATCTCCCGCCAAGCAAGCTTCCCGAGCATGGGGAAGAGATGACGCTGGAAAATGTTGTCACACTCGGGTCGCTCACGCCAGGGAAGTACAACCTGGAAGTGGCGGTCACTGATAATTTGGCGAAGGAAACTATTACAAAAGCCTCGAATTTCACGGTAAAAGCCGCGTCGGGAACGGCTCCACAGGGGAGGTGAAGCGACGTGAGTATTCAATCCATTCGCGCTCTCGGCCTCGGGTTGCTCCTGAGCATCTGCGCGCTGCCACTCGCTGCTGCGCCTAACTCCGGAAAATTGTCTGGAGTGGTGGTGGACACCGCCGGCACGCCGCAACTGGGAGCTACCGTCCTAATCTCGTCTGAAGATCTCTTCAACGCCTCTCCTTTGGAACTCTTAACCAACGATCGTGGCCGTTTCGCGGCTGAAACACTCCGCGCCGGGTCCTACTCGATTAAGGTGACGCTGGCGGGGTTCCTGCCGGCCATCGAGCAGCATATTCAGATCAGCGGCGACCACACCACGCTGCTGGAAATCGTGATGGGATCGGTCTTCTCCTCGCTCGAAAAATTGCGCCGCTCGCCCGACCAGCCGATGCCGTCGGATGAATGGATTTGGGTGCTGCGCAGTTCATCCGCCACGCGGCCCGTACTGCGCTGGCAGGATGGTGAAATTGTGATCGAGCCGGGCGCGCCAAATCAGATAGAGATCGCGCAAAGGCGCGGAAATCATGGACGGTTCGACCTGACCACTGGCGCGGATCATCCCGGCTCGATTTCGAATCTTGCGGATTCTCCGGGCACGGCGTTTGCGTATGACATGGGGGTCGGGGTTCACGGGCGCCTTTTGATGGCGGGCCAATTCAGCTATGAAGGCGCAGCTCCAGCCGGTGGACTTGTCACCGAATGGTTGCCCTCCGGCGAAATCGGAACGGGGTCAGTGACCAGCGTGGTCGTACGCGAATCACGCCTCGGCCCCGAAGGTCCCACATTCCGCGGATTGCGGATGTCGCACGAAAACCAATTTGTGGTGGGCGATCGCGTCAGCATCCGATATGGAAGCGATTATGTGGTGGCGGGATTTGCGGGGATGACGATGGCGGTGCGCCCGCGCGGAGAAGTAGCTCTCCAACTGACCCGCAATTGGCAGATTTCAGCACTGATTGCCGCGAGTCCCTGGCAGAATTCGGATGGTTCCTCGAGCGCTCTGCAGTCGGCCATGAATTCGCTCGATGCCTTTCCGACCCTGCTCATGCGCAATGGCCGCCCGGTTCTCGAAAACGGCATGCACGAGGAAATCGCCGTCGAACGCGTGCTGAGCAAGAACTCACACATCACGGCGGCCGTCTTCCACGATCGCTCCACTCACACGGCGGTCTTCGGGCGCGGCGCCTCGCCCGGCTCCGATTATCTGCAGGATTATTTCTCAGACGTGTTTGCCTACGATGCGGGCAATTCGGGCTCGCTTGGAGCGCGCGCCGCCTACCAGCAGAAATTCAACGACAGTCTCAGCGCCACGCTGCTGTATTCCTATGCGGGGGCGCTCTCGCCCAACGATGATGCTCTCGAAACCGCCCTGCGCAATCAATTGGAAACGCGCTATCGCCATAGTCTGGCGGCGCGCATTTCAGCCACCATACCCCGCTCCGGAACCAAAGTGTCTGCAGGCTATAAATGGCTCTCCGGCCAAGCGGTCTCGCATCAGGATGCTTACGGAGAAGCGCTTTACCACCTCGATCCATTTCTGAGCATGGAAATTCGCCAATCCCTGCCCGCCTTCTTCCCTGGCCACATGCAAGCGCTGGCTGATTTTGGAAACCTCTTCGCCCAAGGATACGTGCCCATAGCGACGGGAGACGGCAGAGTGGTGCTCGTCCCTTCCTACCGGTATTTCCGGGGTGGCTTGAGCATCCAGTTTTAAGAATAAAGCGCTTCCTGGAAATAGGAAGATGCCTTCCATAAACGGAATTGTCTCTGAACAAGCCTCCTGGACACTCTGTATAAATAAGAAAATGAAAGAGTTGCGCCGTAAGGAATCTGTGATTCGCTGGAACCTAACGTGCTTGCATAACAACTTGAAGGGTACGGGTGTTGTTGAATGAAAGACGGGTTGCGAATGCGGTTGGGAGCAGTGGTTCTGGCGCTTCTGACGCTGGCGGCGGTGATTTTTGCCGTCCTGAACTTCCAACAGCGTTCGCGATTTATCCTGCCTGACGATGGCGTCACATGGATGGACTCACCGCAAGGCGTCCTCGCCTGGCACGTGGTCTCCGACTCTCCCGCCGCCAAAGCCGGAATTAAACAAGGCGACATAGTTCAATCTGTGCGTGGTATCACTATCCACCGCGCCTCGGATGTCACCCGCGTGTTGTTCCATGTGGGGCCCTGGACGGAGATCCGGTACGCCATGCGCCGAGGGGGCGAGAAATTTGAAACGCCCCTGGTAACCGCGCCGCAGGAAAATCCCTCGTCGATTGAAAACTATCTGCGCGTCACGGCGCTACTGTATCTCTTCATCGGGCTTTTCATTTTCGTGCGCAGGTGGAATGCGCCGCGCGCCATCCATTTCTATATCTTCTGCCTGGTCTCGTTTGTCCTTTACAGCTTTCATTACACCGGCAAGCTGAACATTTTCGACCAGACCATCTACTGGGCCAACGTCGTGGCACTCTTGCTGCAACCGGCGTTGCTGGTCCACTTCGCATTGGTTTTCCCGGAGCGCCGCGGGTGGTTGTGGCCGAAGCTCGTTGCCGCCTATTCCATGCCCGCCGCGCTGTTGACGCTGCACGCATTCGTGGCCAGTGGAACGCTTAACTTTTTGCATGCGGTGAGCACCCGTTACTGGCTGGACAAAGTGGAACTGGCAACCCTCGGAATCTATTTCCTGGTGGCGGCAGGAATTTTTCTACTGAGTTACCGTCGCGCTCCCAGCGGGATCCTGCGGCAACAACTGAAATGGGTCACCGGCGGGACCTTCGCGGGAACTCTGCCATTCCTCCTACTGTATATCGTGCCGTACGTCTTCGGTTGGGTTCCGGCGTCTTGGATGAAGGCTTCGGCCTATTCTCTGGCGCTGATTCCGCTGTGTTTCGGCTACGCCATCATCCGCTATCGCCTGATGGACGTGGACATCATCTTCAAGCGCGGCCTGGCCTATACGTTCGCCACGGCGGGAGTGGTGGCGATTTATTTCGCTGCGATTGCGTTGATCGGAGAACTCTTCCACACCAGGCTGACAGCGAGTCCCGCGGGTGCAGTGATCGCCATCGTGGTTGCTGCGTTCCTGATTCAGCCGCTGCGTGATGGGGTGCAGGCGCGTCTCGACCGCTTCTTCTACCGCGACCGGCTTGACTATCGCCGCACGCTGATTGAATTCGGCCGCGCGCTTACGAACGAAGTCCGGCTGGAGCCGCTGGTGGGCTCCGTGCTCGATCGTATCTCGCAGACGCTGCTCGTGGACCGCCTCGCCGTGTTCCTTGAGGACTCCGCCAATCCCGGACAATTTGTGCTGACACGCTCGATGGGTGTGCGCCCGGAATCGCCGCTCGATTTGAGCTTCCTCGACCCGGCGCGTCCGGCGCTCGAGCGTGGCTGCCTGTTTTTCGAATCCGCGAAGGCGGCTATTCAGGAGAGTGAGTCCGTCCGGCGCACAATTGACGAATTGGATTTGAATTATTTCATTGCCTGCCGCTTCCGCGACCGCACCGTTGCGATTCTCGGGCTGGGCAAGACTGTGGACGGAGATTATCTATCCACCGACGACCTCGAACTGCTTTTCACCATTGCTGGCTACGTGGCGATCGCCATCGAAAATGCGCGGCTCTATCAATCGCTGGAACAGAAGGCCATGCAGATCGAGCGGCTGAAAGACTTCAGCGAGAACATCGTCGAGTCGCTGAACATCGGCGTGGTCACTGTGGACCTCGAAGACCGCATCGAATCCTGGAATCCTCAACTGGAAGGCCTGCTGGAAATTTCACGGCGCGATGCGCTGCGGAAAAAGTTGCAGGAAGTGCTGCCGCCGGACCTGGTGGCGGAAATTGGCGCGCGCGCGGCAGGCGACCACGTTTCGGGGATTTACAAATTCCGGTTGAACACCCGCGGCGGACGCCACCTGGTGATCAACGCTTCGATTGCGCCGCTGGTGGGTAAGAATGGCGCGCGGCTGGGCCGCTTGATTCTGCTCGACGACATCACGCAGCGCGTGCGGCTGGAAGAACAGATGGTGCAGACCGAGAAGCTCACTTCACTCGGATTGCTCGCGGCCGGTGTCGCTCACGAGGTGAACACGCCGCTCGCTGTGATTTCGAATTACATTCAGATGCTGGCGAAGCAGATCCCTGCTGACGATCCACGCCAGAAAACAATCGAGCGGATCGTGAAGCAGACGTTTCGCGCGAGCGAAATCGTCAACAACTTGCTCAATTTCTCTCGCACCGGCGCTGCTGAATTCGTCGAAGTGGACCTCAATCACGTGCTCGAGGAAACGCTTACGTTGGTGCAGCATCCGTTCAAGACCGCGCAAGTAAAAGTGGTGAAGAATTACACCGAGCAATTGCCAACCGTCCTTGGCTCCATCACGCGCCTTCAGCAGGTGTTCCTCAACCTGTTCATGAACGCGCGCGACGCCATGCCCAGCGGCGGAATGCTGGAGGTGCGCACCGGAGCGCAGAATGGTTCAGTGGAAGTGGAAGTGACCGATACTGGACAAGGGATCCCTCCCGAACACTTGCATCGCATTTTCGATCCATTCTTCACGACTAAGGCCACCGGCCGGGGCACCGGGCTGGGTCTTTCTGTGAGCTACGGCATCATAAAGGAACATGCGGGCAAAGTTGATGTCCGCTCCACGCCGGGTAAGGGAACATCGTTCCGGCTGGAATTTCCCGTAGCCAGGAAAGCTGTCCATGCTTAAAGGATCCATTCTCGTTGTTGATGATGAGCTGGAGATACGAGAAGGTTTGGAAGCCCTGCTTACCTCGGAGAGCTTTGAAGTCACGCTGGCAGAAACCGGCGAGGCCGGACTGCAGCGCCTGGAAGATCGTCCCTTCGATCTGATGCTGCTCGACGTCAGCTTGCCGGACCGCAACGGCCTGGAGCTGCTTCGCGAGATTCGCCGTCGCGATCCGCAGCTTTCCATCATCCTGATCACCGCGTTCGGCTCGATCGACATGGCGCGTGCCGCGTTCAAAGGCGGCGCGCAGGACTACATCACCAAACCCTGGTCCAACGACGAATTGATCGCGCAGGTTTCGCTGGCCATCGAAGGACGCCACCTGCGCGATGAAAACGTCCAGCTCAAGCGCGCGTTGAAGCAGCGCTACAGTTTTCCAGCGATTGTCGGCAAGAGCGACAAAATGCTGGCGGTCTTCGACCTGGTCACGCAGGTGGCCCCCTCACGTTCCACGATTTTGATCCATGGCGAGAGTGGCACCGGAAAAGAGCTGATTGCCAAGGCTATCCATTCCGCTTCCCCGCGGGCGGACAAAGCCTTCATCCCGGTGAATACCGGGTCGATACCAGCGGACCTGTTGGAATCGCAGCTTTTTGGTCACGTAAAGGGCGCGTTCACCAGCGCCATCGCTTCGAAAAAAGGACTTTTCGAAGTGGCCGATCAAGGCACGATTTTCTTCGACGAGATTTCCACCATCACCCCCGAAACGCAGGCCAAGCTGCTTCGCGTGATTCAGGAGCGCGAATTCATGCGGCTGGGAGGCACCGACACCATCAAGGTGGACGTCCGCATTCTGGCCGCTTCGAATGAAGAACTGTTGAAGCTGGTGCGCGAGGGACGCTTCCGTGAAGATCTGTATCACCGGCTGAACGTCATCTCCGTGCAGTTGCCGCCGCTGCGCGACCGCAAGGAAGATATCCCGCTTCTCGTCGAGCGCTTCCTTGAACAATTCTGTAAGGAAAATAGCAAGCCGCCGCGCGGGTTCACTCATGGCGCGATGAAACTCCTGATGGATTACGAGTGGCCTGGTAATGTCCGCGAGCTCGAGAATGTTGTCGAGCGCGCCGTGGTGCTCTCGACGCAGGAAGCCATGGACGCGGATTTGCTCCCCGAAAATGTCCGCACGCGCGAGATCGTCCGCGGCGTGCGCTTGCAGCTCGCTGAATTCCTGCCGCCGCTGCCGGGAGAGTCCGGCGGGCGTGGCACAGCTCCCGCCCCATCACTGTTTGAAATCCTCGAAGAAGTGGAGCGGCGCATTATCGTTGACATGCTCGAACGCACGAACTGGAATCAGACCGAAGCTGCCGAGCGCTTCCAGATCCCGCTCTCCACGCTCAACCAGAAGATCAAGCGTCTGGGTATTGAGACCCGCCGCCGCGCAAATGCGCCTCGCGGTGCCGCCGCAGGATTCGGCGACACTTCCGCAGAATTCACCACCGGCAAGTAACTTCATTAAAAAGCAGCCGGGAGCGCTGCCCTCGCAGCCTGCTCCCGGCCTGATACTTCTGTTTCTGCCGATGTGAACGATCTACTTTTGCGCCAGTCCCTCCACAAGGTCCAACAGGCCCTCAGCTTCTCGAGTGAGCTGGCGTGCCTTGCCCTCAGAGATGCGCTTACCGTTGAACTCCGCGTCCTCTAATCGCTTGAGCATGTCCGCAGCGATCGTGTCGCGCAGCGTGGTGATGTTCGAGAGGTCGTTCTCAAGGCTGATATAGACCGAGTCGTCGCCCGGGCTGCCCGAGGCCAACGCTTTTGTAGAAATGCGCAGGCTGAGCCGTCCCAATTCTGCATTGGGCGCGTTGATTTTCTTGAAGGCGCGAGCGAGCTCGACGAACTCATCTCCACTGTCACGTACGGCATCCGGAACTGCCCAGCGGTGGAGCTCTTCAATCAGCGCCCGGCCTTCGCTTTGGTAATCGTCCTTGAGCCCAGTCAGCACGAGCATGGTCGGACGAATATCCACGTGATCAGACCACACGTCGTCGTCGATGTGGTTGTTCTTCACTCCGGGACCCACCAGCCCGAGAAATGTGGTGACGATTTCCTTGTCGATCCCCCCGTGATTCCAGGCGAAAGCTGCGCTTTCACTTACGCACGGGGAGTTGCAATTGGGGGCGCCGGTGAGGAAAAAATAATCCGGTTCGCCGAACATCACAAATGATGGCGTCCTTTGCGGATCGCCGGTGACCATGTGCAGCAACTTCAGCTCCACCGGGTCAGCCAGCGCTTCCGTAAGGTTATCGGTGTTGCCCGTGATGGGGCTCACTGCCGTTAGTTGCGCGGAGGCCCGCTCGAACGACCGGGCCAGCGGGTCGCCCACAGGGGGATTCCCCTCGATATAGAAAACGGGCACCATGTCGAACTGGCTGTCGAAGGTCGCCGTGATTCCTTCTTCCGTTGCCAGCAGGCCAGTGAGATTCGTGTCAATTTCTCCGAGCTTTGCATAGCTGCACGGAATGTTGATGCCATCGCACCCCGCCGGGCTCGCGGGCCCGCCGGCAAAATGATCGCCTTCATCTGCCGTGATCACGAACAGAGTATTGTGTTTGTTGATTCCATCCGCTGCGAGCCGCGCGAAAAACTTGCCGAACGCCTCGTTGTAGGCCGCGAGTTGCTGCACGTAGCAGGTGTCCCCGGGGCCCAGGGCGCCGAACTCAGGGTCGCTCAGACATTCCGCAGGACCGAATGGATTCGCGCCGGAGTGATTGTCGTGTGCGTCTGAAATGTAAGCGTAGGTGATCGGAATTCCGTTTTCCTGCATCGCCGCAACATACCCCAGCGTTTGTGCAGCGGAAATTCCTCCAAATCCCGGGAACCCCAAATTTCCATGACTATCTTGCTCGGGATTTCCGTCGATATCGTTCACCGGGCCGCTGGGACTGATTACCGGCGCGACGAACTTATTGCCATAGAGTGCGTTGAAGCCGCTATAACCGCCGGGCTCCTGGGGAAGCACATCCGGCTCGCCGTGATTAGCAGTGGAGCAAATCGCATTGCCTGCTGCACAGTGCACTGCAATCCCCTCGAAGTCAGCAACGGCCTGGCTGAAGTTACTCTTTGCTTCTGCAAGGGCTGCTGCCAGCACTGTTGGATCATTCGCAAACACGGTCTTGATGTCGCCGTTCACGTTTTCAAGCTCCATGTTGGCGATGGAAACTGCGCCCACATTGCAGCCTGCTCTTGTCCAAGGGACCCACGGCGCCGGCGCATTTTTTCCATCCGGCGTGACCATGAAAAACGATGGGTCGGTTGTGGGATTCACAATATCCGTCCAGTATTGGAATGACGACGCAAACCCATCGAAGAATTTGCTGCCCGGTGGCGTAAACCATCCGAAACTGTTGGACACCGGCATGCCATGACGATCGCCGTAAACACCCGAGAGCGATGTGATGATGTCATCGGCGGTATGAGATTTCAGCGGAGTGTGATGATTGGTCATCAGCACGCCATTGTCGGTGATGAAATGCAGCAGGTTGGGCATCTGCTCGAGATCGGAGGGCACATTGGGATTGTCGCGCGTGAAATGAACGTTATCGAACTGGATGTAGATGACGTGCTGGATATCGCCATGAGCAGAATTAAGTGCGCAGTCGCTGCTGGAATTGTCCGCGCTGGGCACCGGCGCGGGCATCCCTTTTGCCTGAACAGCGGCCGGTGCGAACAACTGGGCGGCGGGTGAAAATGCAAATGTGATGGCCACGGCCACAGCCAGAATCTCGCGAAGCCGGCCGGTTATATGGACGCAACGTTTACGAAGCCAATGCGCAGACCTGTTCCCACGATTAAAACTGAATCGCACGGTTTGCCTCCTCGGTGTGTGTCTCAAACTTCTTAACGGACTCTGACTTAAACCGGTTAAGGCTGGGAGACGCATATATTAATAGATTGCGAATACCGGCCGTCAACTCATTCTGTGGAAAATTACTGGGTGAGGGGGCGGCCAGCGATTTTTTCAAGGATCCGATAAGGCGCGTACTGAGGCGCCACCAGCGACTCGGGCGGCACCAGGAATGTTTGTTCGATGGCGTACTGTCCGGACATTACCGCGTGGGCGACGCTATCCGTGAACACCACCCAGGTGCCTAGTGGCGGAAATTCCAGCCGGATTTTCGGACAGTTCGCCTGAAACGCCGTGTTTTCCTTCAGATA
>Ga0210384_10003180_pt1 | contig 19248 bp, 15 predicted proteins | sample IncBWH2MmetaG_FD_160574 | JGI IMG/M metagenome (GOLD analysis project Ga0210384, IMG submission 160574) | Forest soil microbial communities from Barre Woods Harvard Forest LTER site, Petersham, Massachusetts, United States - Inc-BW-H-2-M | ecosystem: Environmental > Terrestrial > Soil >...
GTCTGCCGCGGCGCGAGCCTCCGAAGAGCGAGAATGACGATCGCCACAAGCTGGAGCAGGGGACAACCCGCAAGGCCGCCCTGTAGTTGCCGAATACGTCGCGCAGCCAACCGAGGAGCCCAGGGTAATAATGACTCGCAGGCTCGGCAATAGTCGGCCTACGCTCAACCGGCTGGAGAGCGCTAGCCCAAACACCACTCTCAAGATCCTTGGGCAACCCTGTTGGGCGCTTCGATGTGAGCCCGGAGATTTTTTCCGGGCGCCTTCGGGCGGTTTCTGGCTTGGCTCCGTCGGTAGGAGATGCAGACGCTAGGCCTTAACTGGCGATGAAGGCGCCCGTTCCCCGATGACCCGCCGGCATCGCCGCCAAGCAGGCACAGTCGCCGCAAGCCCGATCGACTTGACCCGCGCACGCGGCAACGTCTCAACCGGTTCTTAGCTCGGCCAAAACTCAAACCCGGGGGCGGTTCACATCTAAGCGGGCAGTGGTCTCGCGAGAACGCAGTCGAGCGTGAGCACCCGTTCCGCCATCTCCCGCGCTCATCTTCTGACAGCTCCTCACCCTACTCTTCTACCCAGATCCGCCGACACTCCTCGAGGTCTTGGGGGTTGATCATAGTGACTCTACGTCACCACTCGGAACCTCTTTGGCCAGGTGGTCGTTGCGGCTATCTACGGGGGTCCAGCTTACTTGTCGCTACCGCAGCGTCAGAAGTAGACTCTGATCTATGACAACGGGCATCAAACACATAGAAATTGCTGTTTCCGACTTAAAGAAATCACTCGAGTTCTATGGAACACTGTTTGCGATCCTAGGGTGGAAACAGGTTCCAGAGAATGGATTTGTTACAGCGAACACAAAGGTATATCTCAAGCAGTGGGGGTTCCCTAAGGGGAATACTCTGGGAGCTCGTCACATCTGCTTTTGGGCAGCTGATCGCGTCGTCGTGGATAAAGTGGGTGTGTTTGTAAAAGGAGTGGGTGTTCACATCATCCGTGGTCCACTTTTAGTCCCGGAGTATTCGCCTGACTACTATACGATGGATTTTTACGATCCCGATGGCTACATGCTAGAGGTTGCACATACGCCCGAACAATAAATGTACTAGCCAGCCGTGAAATTAATACTGGGTAGTAGCCCCTCTCGCAACAGGTCATGCCTGGGACGGCAAGAGCTGGGAGATGCCGTAGCCACGCCGCGGCTCACCTGAGCTTCGGATCCAAGAAGTCGCGCAGGGCGTCCCCGAACAGGTTCACCGCGAGGATCGTGACCGTGATGGCCGTCCCGGGGAAGACGACCATCCACCAGGGGGGCTTGAAGGCCTCGGCGAGGACGCCGCCCAGCATGTTGCCCCAGCTCGGCATCGGCGGTGGCACGCCGACCCCCACGAAGCTCAACGCGGCCTCGATGAAGATGGCCGCGCCCAGGTGACCGGTGGTGATGATCAGGAAGGGGGCCACGCACTGGGGCGCGACGTGCCGGGCCATCACGCGCGCGCCCGACGCCCCCAGCATCCTGGCCGCTTCCACGTAGGAGAGCTCCTTGACCGACAGGACCATCGACCGGACGACGCGGGTGCTTAGGGGCACCCGGGTGACCGCGATGGCGATGATGACCGTGGACAGTCCCGCCCCCAGGGCGGCCATGAGCAGCAAGGCCAGGATGAGGGGAGGCAGCGACATCAGGACGTCGAGCACCCGCTGACTGAGCAGGTCCACCCGGCCGCCCAGGTAGCCGCTCGCCACGCCCCAGACGAACCCTATGGTGTCGCCGATGAGCACCGAGCTGATCGCCACCAGCAGGGTCACGCGCGCGCCGAAGATGATCCGGCTCAGCACGTCGCGCCCCAGGTGGTCGGTGCCCAGGACGTAGTGGGCCAGGGGCGGATCGCGGGTGAGGGCGTAGTTCGCCGTCAGCGGGTTGTAGGGCGCCAGCCGGTCAGCCAGCACGGCCACCGAGGCCAGCAGCAGCAACAGCAGGGCACAGACGCCGCCGAGCGGCGAGGAGCGGAAGAAGCGTGCCACGACCATCGGCGCGGAGCGTCTACTGATAGCGGATGCGGGGATCGAACCAGCCGTAGCTGACGTCGACCACCAGGTTGACGAGGACGAAGATGACACCGTAGAGGAGGACGAGGTTCTGGATGAGCATCCAGTCCCGCTCGGCGACGGCGAACACGAGCGCGAGGCCCAGCCCGGGGACGCCAAAGGCGCGCTCGACCGCCACCGAGCCACCCAGGAGCGCGCCGAAGGCCGTCCCCGACACGGTCAGGATGGGCAGCATGGCGTTGACCAGTGCGTGGCGCCACACCACGATCCGCTCGCGCAGCCCCTTGGCCCGGGCGGTGCGCACGTAGTCCTCGCCCAGCACCTCCAGCACCGAGGAGCGCGTGATGCGCGCCATCATCGCCGCCAGCGCGACCCCCAGGATCACGGCCGGCCCCGCAGTCATCTGCAGGTTTCGGATCGGGTCGTCCCACAAGTACACGATGGTCAGGGGCGGTCTCCAGGTGAAGGCCAGGACCAACGAGAGGACGACCATCAGCCCTACCCAGAAGCTGGGGATGGCCAAGAAGAGCGTGACCACGAACCGGAAGGCGTAGTCGGTCCACGAGTTCCGCCACAGCGCCCCGACGAGGCCCACCGGCAAGCCGATGACCCAGGAGAGGATGATCGCCATCAACGCGATCTGGCCAGTGATGGGGCCCCGGCGGAAGATGAGCTCGCGGATGGGCTCGCCGCGCCAGAACGATTTCCCCAGGTCGCCGCGCAGGATGTCCTTCAGCCAGTCGAGATACTGGACGACGTACGGCCGATCCAGGCCCAGGCTCACCCGCGCCGCCTGCAGCTGCTCCTTGCTCAGGACGTAGGTGCCCCCGCCCTCGCCCGCGATCGCGGAGAGCGGATCGCCGGGCAGCACGCGCATGGCGATGAAGATGAGCAGCGTGACGCCGAAGAGCGTGGGGACGGCGATGAGCAGGCGCTGGGTCAGGTACTTGCGCATGATCCGCCGTCAGCCGGGGCTGTCCCCGTCAGGTCGATCGGCCGGTCCGCGGTCGGGAGATGGGCGCTACCGATCCAGCCAGAACGTGTCCACGCGACCCAGCTCCGAGAAGACACGGCCCTCGCTGGCGTGGCCCTTGACGTTGGTCCTCCACATGGGCAGGTGATCGGTGAACCCGATGAGGTAGAGCGGTGCCGTCTGGTCCAGCAGCGCCATGCCCTTCGCGAAGAGCTGCTTGCGCTTGCCGTTGTTCGTCTCGCTGTTGATCTGCTTCAGGAGCCGGTCGAACTCGGGGTCGGAGTACCGGGAGAAGTTCAGGGACCCGCCCGTCTTCAGGCACATCTCCCAGCCCGGTCCAGGATCCCCGATGGGCGAGCGGTACTCCGTCTGCACCATCATGTCGAAGGTGCCCTTCTTCATCTCCTCGATGAGGAGCGCCCGCTCCATCACGCGGATCTTGGACTCGATGCCGAGCGTGCGCCGGAGCTCGTCCTGGAAGGCGGGGGCGAGGATCTCGGCGTGGGGCGCGACCGAGGCCGACACGAAGTCGACACCCTTGACGCCGTCGGCCAGGCCCGCGGCGGCCATCAGCTTCTTCGCCTCGGCGAGGTCGGCCGCCTTGTCCGCGCGATACCCCGGCAGCTTCTCCAGCTCGGCCAGCGGACTGGCGAACTCGCTGGCGTGGGTCATCCAGCGCGTGAGCACGATCGGCTCCTGGGTGCCGAACGCCTTGATCAGGTTCGGCCGGCTGACGGCCAGGTTGATGGCGCGCCGCACGCGGGGGTCGTTGAAGGGCTTGCGCTCGTTGTTGAGATGCACCTGGTAGGAGTTGAACTCGCCCGGATACCGCACCGTCCCCACGATGTCCTTGCGCTTGAGCCCCTCCTGGTACGTCTCGAGCGAGACGTTCGGGGAGTAGTCGGCCTGGCCGGTGAGCACCGCGGTGCCCCGGTCCGTCCACGCGGGGATGTGCAGCAGCTCGATGCCGTCGAGATAGGGGATCTCCGGATCCCAGTAGTTGGGATTCCGCACCATCACCCACTTCTCGGCCACCTTCCGCTCTTTGAACATGAAGGCGCCCGTGCCGGGGGCGATCACCTTGCGGAGGTCCTGGTTGTTGTCGTCCAGGGCCTTCTTGGAGTAGATGATCATCGACGAGGGCGTGAAGAGCTCGAGGAAGTACGGCCGCGGCTCCTTGAGCACGAACCGCACGTTGAGCCGGTCGATCGCCTCCACCTTGTCAACCGACGCGAACTGGTCCTTGTAGATGCTGGCCATGCCGGCGGGCGGGAAGATGATGCGCGAGAACGTGGCCACCACGTCGGCCGAGCTGAATGCCGTCCCGTCGTGGAACTTCACCCCGTCGCGCAGCTTGAAGGTGTACGTCCGGCCGTCCGGCGACGCCTTCCAGCTCTCGGCGAGATCGGGGATGATCGTCTTGAGGCCGTCGGCGGGGTTGAAGCGAACGAGGGTGTTGTGCATCTGGCCCAGGACGACGCGGGACGCCCCCTGGTGGACGTCGAAGTGCGCCACCTCGGCGGGCCCGGCCCATTTGAGGACGCCGCCGCGCTTGGGGTTCGGCTCAGCGGCGCGGGCACGGTCGGAGCGGACGGCCGCGCGCGCGGGCGCCGGGTGCTTCAGCGACCACGCGGTCAGCGCGGCGCCGGCGGTTGTTCCGGCTGCGGTCTTGAGGAAACGCCGGCGATCCACCTTGCGGCCGAGACGGGGCTGGCCCATGTCGCGAGCCCTCCTTTAGGTTGTCACGCGGCTACCCTACGCGCGCGACCAACGGTCGTCAACCGGCCGCGTCGGGGTACCGGTGGAGTGGCGCCCGCGCGGCCCGAGCCCGACGCCGAGCCCGGTTTTCAGTCGAGGCGCTCGATCTCAGCGCGATAAGCGGTCCTGGTCGTGACGGAGCCGCGCTCTGGCTGATCCGGGACGATCCGCAGTAGAGGAACGAGCGCTACGGGCGTCGTCAAATTCGGCTCGGCTTCTAGTCCCCTCGAGGCGGATCTCGGGTTTGGTCACGAGCGTCCATTTCCTTCTCCCGGATGAGCGGAGCAGCACCACTCGAAGGCCCTCTGACGTTTACAACCTGAGCCGCGCGACGGCCCCCGAACCGAGGACAAGGCATCAGCCCGCCGCCCTGTGAATCAAGCCTTCTCGTCCGGCGTGTTCGTACCGTGAGCGACTGTCGCTTCGAATGCCCATAGGGCGGCCGGCGATGCTCCCGGCGCTCTGGATGACCTGTTCAAGGAGCACCGCGGCCCCTTCGACTGGCTTGCGCATGACGGCCACCATGAGGTCCGTCGTGCCCTGCTGCATACGCCGGACCTGTTCGGCAGCGAGTGTCGGACCGAGGACGGTGATGCGAATGAATGGCCTGGTGCTCCTCTCAGGTCACATGCGCCCTGAGTAGGTTAGACAACCTGATTCCTGAGCACGGCCTCGCCGCGCCATAGCCGCTCGAGGTTTTCCATCAGGAGATCGATCACCGCCTCCTCGATCCGCTGCGTCTCACCGGCCTTGTGCGGCGTGATGAGCACGTTGGGCATGGTCCAGAGCGGCGAGGAAGCCGGCAGTGGCTCCTCCCGCGTGACATCGAGGCCGGCCGCCGTCAGGCGCTGCTCTTGTAGCGCGTGGATCAAGGCATCCTCGTCGACAATCCGTCCCCTCGCAACGTTGATGAGGTGCGCCGACGGCTTCATGGCGGCCAAGGCCGTGGCATCGATCAGGTTCTGGGTGTCGGGCGTCAGCGGGCACGCGAGGACGATGATGTCAGCCGCGGGCAGCAGCGCCGGTAGCCGATCATAGCGGTAAACACGGTCCACCCACTCCACCCCATGGCTCGCATCGCGCTTGGTCGCCACGACGCGCAGCTCGAAGGCCTTCGCGAGCTTCGCCAACCGTGTCCCGACGCGCCCCAACCCGATGATCAGCAGTGTCTTGCCTCCCAGCTGATCCTCACGGGACGGGATGTCCGAGATCATCCCGCGCCAATGCTTCCGCGCCTGGTTGTCGCGGCCGGTGTGGAGATGACGCTGCAGGGCCAGGATCAGGGCCATCGCGTGCTCGGCGACGGCCTGCGCGGTCGCGCCGGCGGCGCTGGCCAGCCGGATCCCGCGTCCACGCAACATCTGCTGGTCGTATTGATCGACGCCGGTGCTGATCGACTGGATGAACTTGAGCTTCTCGGCGCCCGCCGCGAGCAGGTCATTCTTCCACATCTGGGAGACCACGAGAACGTCGGCGTCTGGAAGCTGAGCCGTGAGCTCCTCAAACGTGTGCACCTGCAGATGCGTGATGCCCGTCTCGCGCGCGGCGAAGCGGGCGGCCATCTGGTACGCGGGATGAGCGAAGCAGATCCGGAGCCGGTTCGTCGGGGGAAGCATTGGGTCACCCCAGTTCCGAGGGGCGAAGGCGACGGACCTCGTCGAGAATCTGGGCCGCCAGGTGCTCGACGTCGGTGTAGCGCCGGACGATCTCGCCGCGGGGGGTGACGAAGAGGACGATGGTCCCGTGCCCGAGGCGCCCACGATCGCTCGTCACGAAGACTCCCATCTCCCGCACCACCCGGGCGATCTCGTCGGGAGGCCCCGTGAGGAAATCCCAGGTCGCGGGGTCCGCGCCGAAGCTCGTCGCGTAGCGCTGAAGGACGTCCGGCGTGTCGATGCCCGGGTCCACGGTGATAGAGACGAAGCGCACGGCGGAGCTCAGACCAGCCGACCTCGCCTCGGCCTGGGCCCGCGCAAGCTGGGTGGTCACCAGCGGGCACACGTCGCGGCAGCTGGTGAAGATGAAGCTGATGACCACCGCGCGCCCTCGAAGCTCATCCGAACGAATCAGCCGTCCCGTCTGGTTGGTGAGCGCGAAGCTCGGCATCGGCTGCGACGCGCTGTTCGCGCAGCAGCCGACGAGCAGGGCAATCGAGGCCGCGGCCACGACGATGCGCTGGCCGAACATTCCTGAGGCTCTCATGCCCACCTCCCCTGTCCTCTCAATCTCGTCACGCGGTGGTCCTCGCGAGGCGGGATGTTGCGCCCGTCCTCGCGGGCCGCGCCGCAAGCGGGCGATCGTTCATCGGCCACTGCAGCGCGAAGGCGAACAACCCGATGACGATCAACGCGCTCCACGCCACGCTGTACGAGTGGGTCAGATCGAAGGCGATACCTCCCAAGAGCGCTCCGGCCATGGAGCCGATACTGTGGCTCAGGAAGACAAAGCCATACAGGGTGCCGAAGTGTTTCAGGCCGAACAAGCGGCCGACGAGCCCACTGACCAGTGGCGCCACGCCCAGCCAGAGCAGTCCCATGGCGGCCGCAAAGACTAAGGTCGAGACCGAGCTGATCGGCAGTGAGAGGAACACGACGATCGACAGGGTGCGGAACAGATAGAGCAGGGCCAGCAGCCGCTTTTGGCTATACCGGGCGCCCAAGAGGCCCACCGCGTAGGTGCCACCGGTATTGAAGAGCCCGATCATCCCCATGGCGCTGGCCCCAAGGCTCGGCGGGAGGCCGCAGGATGCCAGGTACGCCGGCAGGTGCACCGTGATGAACATGAGCTGGAAGCCGCACGCGAAGAACGCCGCCGTCATGGCGAGGTACCCGGGATGCCGCGCGGCAGCCCGCAGCACGTCGCCAAGCGATGGGCCGGCGTCCAGAGGCGCGCTGACCGCCTCATGGCTCGACGAGATCGGTCGGATGCCCAGGGCCAGGAGGGCCATGCTCCCGGCGACTGCGGCGAACGCGAGGAGCGCGCTCCGCCACCCGGCACCCTGAATCATCCACTGTCCGACCGGCGCGAGGACAAACGTGCCGAGCGAGCCTGCGGCGGCCACGGCGCCGACGGTCCTGCTCCGCCGCTCAGGGGGCACCGCGCGCGACACCGTCCCCATGACGACCCCCAAGCCCGTGCCCGCGATGCCGACGCCGATGAGGATGCCCCCCAGGTCCAGGCCGAGCGCGCCGCCGGGCCAGCCCATGAGGAGGAGCCCGCCCGCATAGCAGAGCGCGGCAATCATCACCACCGGCCTGGTGCCCCACCGGTCCGCCAACATGCCCACGAGCGGCTGGCTGACGCCCCACACGATGGCCTGCAAGGCCACCGCGACGCTGAAGGCCGAGGCCGATATGCCGAAGTCCAGCGTCATCGGGGGCAAGAACAAGCCCATGCTTTGACGCAGGCCGGTACACAGCGACAAGATCGCGGCGCAGAACCATAACAACGCCATACAGGGCTCCTCTCTTCTTCCCGGACCGCCTTGCTTACACAGGTCGGTGTAGCTAGAATGGCCCCAGGGGAGGGTCCTGTCAAGTGAAAACTACACAGACCGGTGTAATAACCAAGCGAACGGCCGGCAAGATGGCGATGCAGGAGCGGATCCTCGAGACCACCGACCGGCTCTTCTACCGCCAGGGCATTCGGGCCGTGGGCGTGGACACGATCGCGGCCGCGGTGGGGATCAGCAAGCGGACGCTCTACAACCACTTCCCCTCGAAGGACGAGCTCATCGTGGCCTATCTGACGCGGCGCTTCCGGCCGATTAGCGCGTCCGACGCCCCGCCGGCGGAGCAGGTGCTCGCCGAATTCGATCGACTCGAGCGGAACTTCGCCAGCGACGGCTTTCGCGGCTGTCCGTTCGTGAACGCCGTGGCCGAACTGGGAGAGCCGACCAACGCCGCCCGCGGTATCGCCGTGGCCTTCAAGGAGCAGCGGCGCCTCTGGTTCCGCGAGCTGTTGACCCGGCTCGGGGCCAGGGATCCAGATGGCCTGGCGACCCAGCTCTCGCTCCTCGCCGACGGGGCCATCGCCGCCGCGTTAGTCCGAGGCGACCCCACGATGGCGCGCGCGGCGCGCGAGGCGGCCCGCACCCTGCTCAGCGCCGCCGGTGCGCAACTCCCCTCGTCTACCGAGAAAGTGGCCAAGCGGAGGGCCAGGCGCCGCCCGGGTCGGCCTCGGACAGCACGCCGAAGTTGAGCTCACTGCGTCCGCGTAGCTCGGGTCTAAAGGAATCGGCAGCCGTTCGTCCCGCCTCGGTGAAGACAGGCGGCCTTCCTGGAGCCCGGTTTCATTCTGGCCTTTCCTGGTCAGCCGTCGGGGTTCGTTTGTCACAAACCCCTGTCACACGCCGATAGTAGGACCGCAAGAGGTGAATCGTGGCAGGTTGTTGGATCACACCAGGCCTAGGATTGAGTCTCCTGAGGTCGCGGGCGCGAAATGACGGGCAAGTGTTTGAAACGAAATGGTGGGCTGGGACGGGATTGAACCGCCGACACCAGGATTTTCAGTCCTGTGCTCTACCAACTGAGCTACCAGCCCACCACGAGCTACCGAGAATACCAGAAGAGGATAGAGGCGCCTACTCCTTCTTGTCCTCGAAGTCGGCGCCGACGTCGGACTCGAACACGATGTGGTCATCATCGTCCACCGTGAAGGCTTCGTGGAGCACGAACGGGACGTCGTGCTGGACCAGGAAGCGGGTCAGCTTGGCGACCGCGACGGGATGCGAGTCCAGGTGGAACGAGAGCGCGAGGTCGCCGATCTCGTCGATCGCGAAGAACGCCCAGTTGCCGACCACCAGCGCCTCGGTGTCGGGCTCCCAGGTGACGCCGCCGTCGAACTCGTCCGAGCCCTGGGCGAGGTCGTAGAGCTCCTGGAGCTTGGCGCGGCGCTGTACCTCGTCCATGCCGCCCGGCTACATGCCTTTGAACACGCCGTCGGCGGCCATCTCCCGGAAGGCCTTCTCGTGGGCGGCAATGGTGCGCTCGATGTCGGCGTCGGTGTGGACCGCGGAGATCCAGCCGTGGTGGCTGGCGCAGTCCACGCCGTTGTTGAGCAGGGCGCAGCGCAGCAGGTGATAGAGATCGCCGCGACGCGGGCGATCGAATCCGGCCAGACCTGGCTTGCCCTCGAACGAGACGTGGAAGATCGACGCCTCGCCGAAGCACGTACCGGGGACACCCGCGCGCTTCATGGCGTCGGACAGGCCCGAGCGTAGCTCGTCGCCCGCCTTGTTGGCGCGGGCGTGGAGCGAGCCGTCGGCGACCAGCTCGAGCGTGGCGATGGCGGCGGCGGCGCAGACCGGATTGGAGTTGAACGTGCCGTTCTGGGCCACGCGCTGGCTCCGATCGAAGACCGGGTCGCCGCGGTGGGCCATCATCGAGAGCAGCTCCTTCTTGCCGACCACGGCAGCGCCGGGCAGGCCACCGGCCACGATCTTGGCCAGCGTGGTCATGTCCGGGGTCACGCCGAAGTAGGCCTGGGCGCCTCCCGGGGAATAGCGGAAGCCGGTGATCACCTCGTCGAAGATCAGCACCACGTTGTGGCGCGTGGTGATGCTGCGCAGCTCCTGGAGATAGCCCGGGATCGTGGGCGTGGTCCCGGACTGACCGCCCGCCGGCTCCAGGATCACCGCGGCCACGTCGCCGCGCTCGAGCATCGTCTCCACCGCCTTGATGTCGTTGGGCGGGCACACCAGCAGCTGATCGAGCACCGAGGTCGGCACGCCGGCCGACATCGGCACGTCGTAGGGCGGGTTCACCGCGGCGACCACGCCGTCGTGCCAGCCGTGAAAATGACCCTGGAACTTCACCACCTTGTTCCGACCGGTGAAGGCGCGCGCGATGCGCAGCGCGAGATGGGTGGCCTCGGTACCCGACATCGCGAAGCGCACCATCTGGGCCGACGGGATCAGCTTGGCGATCAGCTCCGCCCACCGCACCTCCATCTCGTGGCTCGCCCCGAAGTGGGTGCCGCGCGCGGCTTGCTCCTGTATGGCCTTCACCACCGCGGGGTGACAGTGCCCCAGGAAGAGCGCGCCGTGGCCCATCCAGTAGTCGATGTACTCGTGGCCGTCCACGTCCCACTTGTGCGATCCCAGGGCCCGCTCCACGTAGACCGGGAACGGCTTCATGTGCCGGCCGTCGTGCGTGACGCCGCCGGGGATGACGCCGCGGGCGCGCTCGTAGAGCACGGCCGACTTGGGGTGCATGGCCTTGTAGGTCTCGATCACGCTCTGCTGGGCAGCACTCATTTGCTCGGGCCTCCGGGATGACGAGGTGATTCCAGCACTCGAAGCAGCTCAAGCATGCCGATATGGACGGGCAAAGGCAAGCCGTCGACGGTGGGCTCGCTCCGATGGGTGAGCCCGTCTACCGCGCCCGCGTCCACGCAGGCCTGCACCATGGCCTGCTCCTCCTCCACCGTGTGCAGCAGCTGCCGGCCCGTCAGCCGACCCAGCTCGGCCACGATGCCGTACGCGCCCCAGTTGGACACCCCCGCGACGACCAGGTGCTTCACGGCCACCACCGATGCGATCCGGGGAAAGACGCCGCCGGCCCGCGCCACGCGGGCCCGCACGGCGCCCATGCCGATCTCGTTGCCGCCGTCGCCCACGCCGATCGTCACCACGCGCGCCGGCGCGACAAGGAACAGCTCGTCGAGCGGGCCGTTCCACTCGGTGAGCGAGCGGCCGCGGGCACTGCGGTAGTGCCCGTCGCGCGCGCGGCCGGGCCGCTCGATGGCGACCAGGTGGGTGGGGCGGTGCTCGGCCAGGATCCGGCGCGCCGTCTCCGGCGCGTCGGCGGCGGCGCCATGCGCCACGTGGAAGGTCTCGACCGCGCCGGGCTCACCCAGGACCTTGAGCGCGGCCTGCAGCGGCGGCACCGCGACCGCGTCGGTGACATAGGTCACGTCCGCGCCCAGCGCGCGCAGCGCTCGGCCGAGGCAGGCGGTGCCCGGAGGCCCGTCGGTCTCGGGAAGGCCTGGGCCCACCGCGAAGCCGGTGGTCAGCAGCACCCGCCGGCTCTTGCGCAGAGCCTGCGCCGCCGCGGTGGCACCGCCGGGCACGAAGAACGCGGCGATGCCGCGCGCGCCGGGGTCGAGGGCCATGAGATGGTCGACCATCGTCGCGCGCGCGGTCGGGGAAGCGTGAGCCGCGGTCACGGCTGCGGCGGGGGCGGCGACCACGCTCGCGTCGCCCACCACTCCGCGACGAAAACGGCGCGAAGCGGCCGCGGGAGTCGCGCCAGCATCAGAAGCCGATCGCGGCGCCGTCGCCGCGGGGATCCGCCCCGCCGCGCAGCGTGCCGTCGGTGATCGTGATGCCGTGCGCGTGGCCCATCCGCATGAAGAAGTCCGAGACCGGCGTGACGTTGTGGCCCTTGCGGGCCAGCGCCTCGCGCGTGGCCACGGGCACCCGGCTCTCGATGCGCACCTGATCGGCCACGTCGCCCAGGTCGATGGGGCCGGCCACGAACCGTGGCCGCTCGATGGCCTCCTGGATCTCCATGCCGTAGTCGAGCGCGTTGGTCAGTGACTGGGTGTGGAACATCGCCTGCCCGTCGCCGCCCATGTTCGAGTAGCCCAGCACCGGCTCGTCGCCGCGCGTGACCACGCAGGCGATCAGGGTGTGGAATGGCCGCTTGCGCGGGGCGAAGCAGTTGGGGTGCGCGGGATCGGTGTTGAAGTAGGCGCCGCGGTTCTGCAGGACCACGCCCGTCCCCGGCGCCACGACCACCGACCCGAACGACTTGTAGAGGCTCTGGATGACGCTCATGATGTTGCCCTTCCCGTCGGCCACCACGAAGCCGGTGGTATCGCCGTCGATCTCGCCCCACTGGGGCCACTGCGCCTTCTCGGGATCGAAGAAGCGGCGCCGGCGCTCGGCATAGCGCTTGCCGATCAAGGTCTCCACCGGTACGCGCTCGTGGGCCGGATCGGCCACGTAGCGATTGCGGTCCGCGTAGGCCAGCTTGGTCATCTCGATGAGCAGGTGCAGGTGCTCGGGCGACTGCGGCTCGAGACGCGTGAGATCGAATCCTTCGAGCAGGTTCAGCGTGAGCAGCGTGGCCAGCCCCTGGGTGGGCGGTGGCGTCTCGTAGACCCGATAGCCGCGATAGGTGGACGAGATCGGCTCGCCCCACTCGCCCTCGTGCGCGGCCAGGTCCTCCGCGGTCAGAAACCCGTTCGCGCTCATCCGCTCGGCGATCGAGCGCGCCACGCGCCCCTTGTAGAACAGCTCGGGCTCGCCGCCCAGCTCGGTGAGCGTGCGCGCGAGATCGGCCTGGCGGAAGCAGTCACCCGTCTTGGGAAACCGGCCGCCCGGGACGAAGACCCGGTGCCATTCCGGGTCGTCGGCAACGGGGGCCTTCTCGCGAATGGCCTGGGCGACCACGTCGGAGATCGGGAAACCCTCGCCCGAGTAGTGGATGGCGGGCTCGAGCAGGCTCGCGAGCGGCTGGGAGCCGAAGCGATCGAGCAGCATGCGCCAGGCGCGCGTCACGCCGGGGACCGAGACCGAGCCCGGGCCGGTGTTCGGGACCGCCGTGAGTGCGCGCCGGCCCAGCTCGTCGAGCGTGGCCCGGGAGCCCGAGCGGCCCGCGCCGTTCAGAAAGTGCACCCGTCGGGTGGCCGCCTCGTAGTAGAGGCAGAAGAGATCGCCTCCCACGCCGCAGAAATTCGGCTGGGTGACCGCGAGCACGGCGTTGGTGGCAATGGCCGCATCCACGACGTTGCCGCCGGACCGCAGCACGTCCACGCCGGCCAGCGAGGCCAGCGGGTGGCAGGCGGCGACCATTCCACGCCGGCCCATGGGCGCCTGGCGATGCGCGTAGCCGATCTGGGGCATCCTAGCCCTCCGAGAAGATTCGAGTGATCTCGTCTTGATGAAAGGTTGGCATGGGGCGCGCGTGCCCGGCCATCGCCAGGCTCACGCCCTTCGAGGCGTCGGTCACGCGTCCGATCTCCGCGCAGTCGATCCCGGCCCCGCGGCAGGCCGCGGCCACGCGCGCGGCGTCGTCGGCCGCCACTGCCAGGAGGAGCGCGCCCGAGGCGATGGTGCCGAGCGGGTCGAGGCCGAAGGCCTCGCACAGCACGCGCCCCTCCGGGAGTACCGGGATGCGCTCCCGGTCGACCCGTAGCCCCACGTCGCCCGCCTGGGCTAGCTCCCAGCACGCGGTGGCCAGGCCGCCTTCCGTTGGGTCGTGCATGGCGTGCACGCGTCCGGCATCACAGGCCAGGCGCGCCTCCGGCATCACGCTGATGCCCGGTCGGCGCAGAAAATCGCGCGCGCGCTTCACCACGTCGGCCGCCACCCCGCGACGCTCCGCCTCCGCCGCACACTCGCGGGCGATGATCGCCGCGCCCTCGAGCGGCACGCCCTTGGTCAGCAGCAGCGCGTCGCCCGGCTGCGCGCCGCCCGTCGTCACCAGCCGGTCCTTCGCGACCTCGCCGAGCATGCAGCCCGAGACGATCGGCCGTGGCAGCCCCGCCGTCACCTCGGTGTGGCCGCCGATCAGGGCCACCCCCAGCTCGGCGCAGCCTTCGCCGATCTCGGCGAAGAGGCGCTCGACCGAGGTCTCCGTGGCGCCGCCCTCCGGCAGTAGCACCGTGGCCAGGAACCAGAGCGGGCGCGCGCCCCGCACTGCCAGATCGTTGGCGTTGACGTGCAGCGCGTACCAGCCGGCCTCGTCGGTGGCGAACGTGATGGGATCGGCGGTCGCCACCAGATAGCGGTCGCCCATGTCGAGCACCGCCGCGTCCTCACCCACGCGCGGACCCACGATCACGCGCGGATCACTCGGCAGATTGCGTCCGAGCAAGCGGGCGAGCAGCTGCGGCGGGAGCTTCCCGACGGGCAGGGCGGGCATGGCCCTCGTAGTATAACGCAGTAAATTCGCTATGATGGGCTCGTGTCCGGCCCTTTGCTCGAGTGTGTCCCGAACGTCAGCGAGGGGCGGAGCCGCGCGGTGGTGGACCGGCTGGCCCACGCCGTCACCCAGGTGCGCGACGTGCGCCTCGCCTCGGTCCACATGGACCCGGATCACCACCGCTCGGTGCTCACGTTCCTCGGCCCGCCGCAGCCGGTGCAGGCAGCCGCGCTGGCGCTGGCGCGCGCGGTGTTCGAGACCGTCGACATGCGCGCTCATCAGGGCATTCACCCGCGGCTGGGCGCGCTCGACGTCCTCCCGTTCGTCCCGCTGCGCGACCTGACCATGACCGATGCGGTCGGCGTGGCGCGAACCGTCGCGGAGCGGCTGGCCGTCGACCACCAGCTCCCGGTGTATCTGTACGGGGCGGCGGCCAGCGCCCCGGAGCGCCGCTCGCTCCTCGCCGTCCGGGCCGGCCAGTACGAGGGTCTTCCGACGCGGCTGGCCGATCCCTCCTGGCGCCCGGACTTCGGGCCGGCGCGCTTCGAGCCGCGCCTCGGCGCATTGCTGGTGGGCGCCCGGGAGATCCTGGTGGCCTACAACGTCTGGCTCGACACCGACGATCCGGCCGCCGCCCGCGTCATTGCCCGGGCGGTGCGCGAGTCGGCCGGCGGGCTGCCGGCGCTCCAGGCCATGGGCGGGCGGCTGGAGCGGCGAGGCATCGCGCAGGTGGCCATGAACCTGCTCGACTATCGGGTGACGCCGCTGCCGCGCGCCTTCGACGCGGTGCGGACGGAGGCGGCGAAGCGAGGCGTGGGCGTGCGGCGGGGGGAGCTGGTGGGCCTGGCCCCGCGCGCGGCCTTCGCGGGGCGAAGCCCGGAGAGCGTCGGGCTCGTGGACTGGAGCGAGGCGAGCTATCTGGACAGCTACCTGTGAAGCTCGAGCCGGACGGCCGCTAGAAGAGCGGAGCGGCGGCGCGAAGCGCGGCGCCGACCAGCGGCCGCGGGAACACGCCGATGAGCACCACACCGAGCACGCAGAGGAAGATGCAGAACGAGAGCAGCGGAGCCACCGGGATCGGATCGCGCCGCTCGGGCGCGTCGATGTACATGCTGCGCGCGATGAGCAGGTAGTAGAAGAGCGCCACCACCGTCAGCAGCGCGCCCACCAGCACCAGCCAGTAGAGTCCCTGCTCGGCGGCGGCCCAGAACACGTAGAGCTTGGCCCAGAAGCCGGCCACGAACGGGATGCCGCCCAGCGAGAGCAGGAACAGCAGCATCGAGAGCGCCAGCACCGGCGAGCGCTGGGCGAGGCCGCGATAGGCGCTGACCGCCTCCGAGCCCTCGGCCTGGGAGACGGCCTCCACCACGAGGAAGGCGCCCATGTTCCCGAACAGGTAGGCCACCAGGTAGAAGAGCATCATCGCGACGCCGTCGGCGGAGACGGCGGCGAAGCCCACCAGCATGTAGCCGATGTGCGCCACGCCGGAATAGGCGAGCAGCCGCTTGACGTTCCGCTGGGGGAGCGCCATCAGGTTGCCGCCGATGATGGTGACGGTGGCGAGTCCCGCAGCGGCCGGCACCCAGAAGAGCACGCGATCGCCCATGCCTTCCAGATAGAGCCGGAAGATCACCACGAAGCCCGCCGCCTTGGGCGCCACCGACAGCCACGCCACGAACGGTGTGCTGGCCGCCTCATAGGTATCGGGCACCCACATGTGGAACGGGAACGCAGCGATCTTGAATCCGAGGCCGCCCAGGGCCAGCAGCATCCCGAGCAGCATCATCGGATGCCCGGCGGCCAGGGCGCGCGCCACCCCGCGCACGTCGGTGGTGCCCGCCATCCCATACATGAACGAGAGCCCGTAGGCCAGCACCGCGGAGGATACCGTGCCGATCAGGAAGAACTTGAGCGCCGCCTCCACCGCCTCCGGCTCGCGCTTGAGGAAGCCGGCCAGGTAGTAGAGCGGGATCGACATCAGCTCGAAGGCCACGAAGAGCAGCAACAGGTCGCGCGCCGAGCCCAGCACCAGCATGCCGAGCAGCGAGGCCAGGATGGCCACGTAGTACTCGGTGGCCCGGCGGGCGAAGGTCACCGCCCGCAGCGGCAGCGAGGCGAGGACGCCGATCAGCGTGGCGAGCAGGAAGAGGCGCTTGGCGAACAGCGCGAGCTCGTCCTGCACGAACGTGCCGTGGAACAGCTCACCGCCGGCCTCGGCGCGCCAGGAGAGCGCGCAGAGGACCACGAGGCCGACCGCGGCCAGCACGCCCACCCGCCGCTTGTCCTCCGAGGGCATGAAGAGGCCCACCAGGAACACGATCAACATCAGGAGGCCGAGACCGACCTCGAGCACCAGGGGGCTGCCCGCGTCCAGGCCGCTCACTGCAGTACCCACAGGCGGTTGAGCAACGGCATGGTGGCGGTGTCCACCGGAGCCAACCCCAGCGCCGGCCAGACCCCGAAGATCACGATCACCGCCACCAGGATCCACAGGGCGGCCCACTCGGGCCCGCGCGCGTCGGGCAGGTTCTGGAAGTGCGGGTCGGACGACGGCGGGCCCCAGAAGATCTGCTTGGTGACGCGCAGCACGTAGATCGCGGTGAGGTACGCTCCGATGACCGCCGGGAAGAGCCACCAGGCGTGCGACGACTGCCAGGCGCCCAGGAAGGTGAGGAACTCGGCCACGAACCCCGCGGTGGCGGGCAGCCCCAGCGAGGACAGGCCCGCGATGGTGAACGCGGTCGCGATGCCCGGCATCATGCGGCCGAAGCCGCCCATCTTGAAGATCTCGCGCGAGTGAGCCTTCTCGTACACCAGGCCGACCAGGGCGAAGAAGAGGCCGGTCATGACCCCGTGGGCGAACATCTGGTACACGGAGCCGTTGAGGCCGACCTCGGTGAGGGTCGCGGCGCCGAGCATGACCACGCCCATGTGCGAGACGGACGAGTAGGCGATCACGTACTTGAGGTCGGTCTGGGCCATCGCGCTGAGCGCGCCGTAGACGATGTTGATGCACGCGATCACGCCGACTAGCCACGACCACTCGAGCGTGCCGTCGGGCAGCAGGCCCATCCCGAGGCGGATCACCCCGTAGGCCCCGAGCTTCATCAGGACGCCCGCGTGGAGCATCGAGACCGCGGTGGGGGCGGAGGCGTGGCCGTCGGGCGACCAGGTGTGAAGCGGCCAGATGCCGGCCAGGATGCCGAAGCCCACGTAGAAGGCGAGGAACACCCAGGACTGCAGTCGAGGATCGAACTGGGTCAGCTCCATCTCGAGGAACGAGAACGACGACGAGTCGCCCGCCACGTAGAGGGCGAGGATGCCCACCAGGATGAACGCGGACCCGAAGAGCAGGTACAGGGTCAGCTTCATCGCGGCGTATTCCTTGGTGCCGACGCCGGTCCGCCGGAAGGCCCAGCCGAAGATGCCCTGGGGCCGCACCTCGCCGCTCGAGCCCCAGATGCCGATCAGCAGGTACATCGGCAGCACCGCGATCTCGTAGAACAGGAAGAGCACGAAGAGATCGAGCGAGACGAAGACCCCGTAGACCCCGGTCACCAGGACCAGCAGCAGGGCGTAGAACTCCTGGCTACGCACCTTGACCGTCCACGAGGCCCACGTCCCCGCGAAGATGATGACCGAGGTGAGCAGCACCATGAGCAGGCTCATGCCGTCGATGCCGAGCTGGTAGTTGATGCCCAGCGTGGGCACCAGTGGGAAGTCCTCGAAGAACTGGAACCCCGCCGCCTCGCGGTCGTAGGCGATATAGATGAGGATCGAGAGGACCAGCGGCACCGCGGTGGAGACCACCGCGAGCCACCGGACGAGGAGCGCATGCCGCCGGGCGAGGAACATGATCAGCAGCGCGCCCGCGAAGGGCGACCACGTGATGACCGAGAGCACCGGGAAGCTGCTCATGCTCATCGAGGCCACCGCATCCAGACCATCAGCAGGAGGACCCCGAGCGCGATGCCGTAGACGTAGTCCTGGGCCTGGCCGGACTGGATGCGGCGAAGCCGGTCGCCCGCGATCAGGGTCCACGCGCTCAGCACGTTCACGACGCCGTCCACGATGTAGCGGTCCACCCAGCCGACGACGCGCGAGAAACCGAGGATGCCGCGGCGATAGATCAACGCGAACAGATCGTCGAGCCAGAAGCGCTCGAGCGCCGCCTCGCCGATCACGGAGAAGCGCGCGAACACCCAGTCGGCGCTGATGACCCGCAGCCCGTAGACGAGCCACGCCAGGACGAGGCCGGCCAGGGCCGCGCCCACCGCCAGCGGGGTGAGCCAGTGCGGCGTCTCGAACTCCGCCTCCGGATGCCAGACCGCGAAGCCGACGCCGATGACCATCGCGAGCGCGGCGAGGATCCAGAGCGGCAGCGACATGATCGCGGGGGCGTCGTGGGCGTGATCGCCGCCGTGGCCGGCCGCCGCCCCGTGGCCACCCGGCGCGCCCGCGAAGGCGGGCTGGCCGAGGAACGTGATGAACACCACCCGGAACATGTAGAACGCGGTGAGCAGCGCGGCCAGGACCAGCATCGCGAACGGCACGGTGAGTCCGCCGACCCAGGTCGCGCCCAGGATCTCCTCCTTC